>ERZ777011.2599-NODE-2599-length-13739-cov-8.236773_pt1 | contig 13739 bp, 13 predicted proteins | sample MGYA00374964_ERZ777011 | MGnify/ENA primary metagenome ERZ777011 (study PRJEB29310, sample SAMD00008975) | mouse gut metagenome | study: EMG produced TPA metagenomics assembly of the Metagenome analysis of fecal microbiota from mouse which was promoted...
TCTATGTGGCTCGTATAGTTTTTATCTGCCGTAAATTTCTTGTAATTTTTGGCAAATGTTATATAAGAACATGCATTCACCCCGTCTTTCTCACATCTGGCACAGTATTCTTCCCAAAGGAGCTTTTCTGTGACGCCTGTCTTTTTTAACTCTCTATGGACGTAAGAATAATCAACCGGAGCATATCTGGGTTTATATTTAAACTTATCCGGATAGAACAGTTCATAAAGCCTGTCGTCATCCCATTCAGAAATAGCATCCCATGATTTGTCCGATTGTAAGAATAACGCCTGTACTTCAGCGACGGTATTTCTTGATACACCTAAAACTTTTGACACCTCCCTTGCGCTTAGATTTTTTCCCAGAAGTTCCAGAATACTTCTGACTTTTGTCTTCTTAAACATAAAAAGACCTCCCTATAGATTATTTGGTGATACTGCATCAGCAGTTCTCCAAGAATAACTATAAGGAGATTTATAGTGAAATCAAATATGTGTGCTGCCACAATATGTTGTGGTAGCTCTGAAGGTGGAAAATACCATTTCCGGGTGGCTCTGAAGCGGGAAACTGGTGGCTCCCAAGGGGGATAATATTCAGTCATAGTTTTCTTCCATCGGATTGTAGGAATTCTCACGGATCGCTTCATAGAATTTTGCAAATTCCTGGAACTCCGGTGTATCGGCCATCTTTACTTCCCCTGCGTTAAGTTTTTCAATAAAACCGATGGGATCCTCCTGCAGTGCAAACGGGGTGTTCAAAATATGTCCGATCAGGAAATAGCTTTCCTGAGAGAGGCCGAATCCGTTCACGCCGTTTGCTTTCTGATCCTTCAGCATTTTCACAAAGGAATCGTAATCGGTGATATCCTCCGCATTGACCAGATCCTTATTGTAAACCATGCCGAAGCCTTCCATGGTGTACGGAATCCCCACGATTTTCCCCTGAGAATTGGTATTTGCCATGCCCTCCGCAATCTTGTCGACAAAGCTCAAACCACTCAGATCTTCCAGATAATTTCCCATCGTCTCGGATTCGGAACCGGGAAGCAGGGAAAACACGGTAGGTCCCTGATTATTCGCCATCTTAGTTTTAAGCTGCTGCATGTAGTCGTCGCCTGTAGTTCCCCACACTTCAACCTCCACACCGGTCTGCGCCTCATATTCCTCGGCCAGTTCCTCCATCTGATCGATGATCTCAACCTTGGACTGGAAGACAATGATCTTGTCTGCTCCTGCCCCCCCATCTCTGTCTGCCTCTGCACCGCTTCCGGCTTCCGTGGCAGCTCCCGTCTCCGGTGCCCCGCCTGTGCTTCCGCAAGCTGTCATAGCTGCTGCCAGAGTCGCTGCCAGAGTCGCTGCCAATAGTATTCCGATTACTTTGTTCAACTTCATAACTCCATCCCCTTTTTTCGTTTTTTGTTAAACGTTATACTAATATCTTATACAAATTTTCCCACTTCGTCAACGCAGTTTTCAGCATTTTGCATTATATATAGAATTTTCAGCACAAATACACATTGCAATCAAAAAAAATGCCATGTGTCGCCCTATATGTCCGGCATTTTTCACATGGCATTTTACTTTCATTTTATTATTTTACTAATTTCTACTTCTTTTTTACTAAAACAGTTTTTCGATTTTTAATTTTTGCGGAAATTCTGAAGATATTGGCTGTTTCCTTTCCCTTCAGGGCTTCTATCAGATATAAAGCCGCCAGATAGCCGCGCTCATAGTCCGGGACAGCCACGGTGGTAAGCCCTATCTCTCCCGCCCTTTCGTTGTCATCGAATCCCGTAACGGCGATATCCTCCGGCACCCTGATATTCTCCTCGCGAAAGGCCTTGATAGCGCCGATGGCCATCCTGTCATTGGCACAGATCAGCGCATCCGGCAGCACCTCCGTCAGCGCCAGAATCTTCGCCGCCGTATAGCCGCTTTTTTCCCGGTAATCGCCCACAAAATAATTTTTCTGTGGAAAATGGATGCTATTTTTTTGAAGAGTATCGTAAAATCCCTGATACCGCTCCATGGCGTCCGTAGTCTTCTCGATCCCCCCGATAAACGCAAACTTCCGGTATCCCCTGTCAATAATATCCTGCACCATGTCGCACATGGCACAGTAGTTATCAACCACAACGCTTTTGATATAGGGTGAATCCAGAATGCGGTCAAGCACTACGATCGGATAATGCTCGTTGGCACAGCGGTAGATCAGGCTGTCGTCCATGGCGGCATCCAGAATGATGCAGCCGCTGCTCATATTGTTCCGCATATACTTTTCGCATGATCTCTGGGTGCAGATCAAAAAATCATACTCCTTATCCTTCAGGTAATCGTTGACTCCCTTCAGCACATTCAGATAAAAATTCCTGTCAAAATCGCTGAATACAAAAAGAATCGTCTTGTTTTCGTTAGTCTTCAATATTTTCCCGGCCTCATTTGGGACATAGTTCATCTCTTTTACCAAAGCCAGTATCTTTTCTCTGGTTTTCTCCCCTACATTCTTCTTCCCGTTCAGCACATTGGATACAGTGGAAGCAGAAACGCCCGCCGCCTTTGCGATATCTTTTATTCCAACCATCTCTTCCTCCTTTCTATTTTACTCATATTTTACTAAAATCCGACATTTTTTACAAGAGGAAATACGCCTCCGCAGACTTAGGATCCTCAAATATTTCTCCGCAAAAGACTCTGCAAAAAAAAATGTTGACAAACTTACATTTTCCTTTATTATATTAAGGAGCAAAAGTTACTTTAACAATTTGCTTTTCTTACATTATCAACGCAGCCGTGCACCCGACACGGCAATATAAAACAGGAGGAAATAGAATGAAACGTACTTTCGCACTACTTGCAGCAGGCATTTTAACAGTGGGATGTGCCTGTGCTCTCTCAGGCTGCGGCTCAGACGGCAACGCTTCATCCGAGGATAAAGACGGCAACGGCTACGCTGACGAGATTTATCTCTACAACTGGTCCGAATATATGACGCAGGATATCCTCGATCAGTTTGAGGAAGAATACGGGATCAAAGTTATAGAGACTACCTATGAATCCAACGACGAGCTATTAGCAAAACTGATTGCCGGCAAAGAGGGCGAATATGACATAGCGGTTCCTACCAACACTTATATTCAGGCCTTTAAGGACAACGACCTGCTTGAACCCTTCGACGAGGGCGCCATCACCAATTTAGGCAATATCGACGACGCCTATCTCGGTCTTGTTTACGATCCCAAAAACGAATACACCGTTCCTTATTTCGGGACCATCAATGTTGCTCTGGCCAACAAACCGATGATGGATGAACTGGGAATCACGGTGAACACCGCCGAGGATCTCTTGAATCCCGCGCTGAAGAATAATCTGTTGATCTTCGACGATATCGAGAGCAACATCACGCTTGCGCTGCAGGGCTGCGGCATCGATCCCGTGACTACGGATATAGCCGCTCTTGACGAGGCAAAAGAATATCTGCTGCAGCTCAACGACAACTTAAAATCCTACTCTCAGATCGCCGATGAGCGGATCGCCGTCACAAGGGGCGAGGTGGCCCTTGCCTACATCTACAGCGGCGACGCGATACAGGCCATGCGGGAAAACAGTGATCTGGAAGTTGTGATGAAAGAAGAACAGTTTCCTCTTACCATCGACAACTTTGTGATCTTAAAAGGGACAAAGCACAAAAAAGAGGCGCAGCTTTTTATTGATTTTATTCTCCGCCCCGAAATCTCCGCCGAGCTGTTAAGCAATTTCTCCTATGTCTGCTTCAATAATGCGGCTGCAGAGTATCTTCCGGAGGAACTTATCAACATGGAAGTCTGCGTATTGTCCGATGACATCAAGAACAATTTGGTAGTCATCAACGAAAAGGACGGCAAAATGTTGGACAAGATGGTGACTGTTATGACGGAAGTAAAATCCGCAAAATAAGAAATGATATGATCGGATAAAGATAAAACCGTCCAAGCGGAAAAAGCAGGCAGACGCTGCAGGGAGCACACAGTTACCCGCTCCATGCAGCGTCTGTCTTCATAAAGGTTTTCAAAATATCCATAAACTCCTGAAAACTTTCCGCTCTGAGCAGCTGTCTGGTGTTGGCCGGCTCGCTCATAATGTCGATAAAAAGATCGAACACCTCCGCAAACAATTTTCTGGAGTCCTCATTTACCCCGATCATCGCAATCAGATTGACTTTGCTGCTTCCCCATATAAGAGGCTGATCGCTTACGGCGATGGAAATAAAACTCGTCTTTGTATTTTTTGACAGTGAATGGGGAACTGCAACGTTGCCAAAAGCCGTGCCGGACATATTCTCTCTGGCAAGCATATCTTCCCTGAGCGTATCAAGGGCATATCCCAGATCTATCACATCCCCCGCCATTTTAGTGATCGCTTCCTCTCTATTGGAAAAAGAGGGATTTTTATAAAACAGCTTCTCGTCAAAGAAATCCAACAGATATTCTTTGATAAACTCGTTGCGTTTTGCCGCCGATATGGTCTCGATCACATCCCGCAGCCTGCTTATATCCTTGTCCGTCAAAAAAGGCTGGATCACGATGGACTGGGTATGAAACGGAATATTGATAGTGGAAATGATCAGGTCGCAGTCCACCTTCTCCGGCTGATAATGATCCACCGGAAGAGCATACTTTACATTGATCTGATTTTCAAATTTTGACATCAACTGATTCAGCATATTTTTGTGTATGGAATAGTAATCCGCGTAAACAAACGCGCAGCTGACCTTCTTCTTTTTCTGTACATTATTCTCAAAATATGCGCCGATATGAAAAGCAAGATAGGCGATCTCATCTTCCGGCAGCACAATATCGTAGTCCCGCTTAAATCCCTGAGCGATAAACACGGCGATATCATAGATCAGCGGATAGGCCGCTTTCATTTTGTGGGTCAGCGGATTTTTCGTAAAGTAACCGTTTTTTGCCCGGTTAAACAGATTCATGACATGGATCGTAAAAGTCGCGATAAAATCCTCGTCAAAAGCATCCAGACAATAACACTCCTCCACTTCCCTTATGATCTTATGGGCGGCATCGATATAGTTTTGTTCAATATAATCACCGATACTATCCGCAGTGATGGAGTTGTAGTCCACCATCGTGGTATTATTGGAAATCACTAACGCCAGATTATATAACTCCGCATCATTGATCTCCACCTGATAGGTATGTTCAATGTATTCCCTGATCTGGCAGGATACCCGGTGCAGTTTCGTATTCTCTATTTTTTCAATTTCCCCGATCCCCTCCAATATATACCGGCTGCGGATACGGTCTATGACAACGATCAAGTGCAGGGCGATATTGTTGAGCGCATAATCATTCACAAAAATATCGTTTTCTGCAAAAATTTCACGGATCGTCGTCCGAAAACCCCAATACTCATAATGAAAGGCCAACATCCTCACCTCGTCCTTTAAGACAAAGCTGTCGTAAGAATCGGAGGAGATCAGATGACTCATCAGGATGCGCTTGCTCTTCTCGTCTCCCATCAGAAAAATGTTGTTGCGGCTGCGCCGGAGATAAAGTTCAAACTTTTTCAAGATCCCGCGTATCTCCCTTAAATCACTCTCGATGGTAGGCACGCTCACATACAGCTCCTCCGCTAAATCAAAAATATCATAGCCCTCCTTCTCGGAGATGAGCTTCTGAATAATATAGTTGATCCTGGTTGCCGGCGTCTCTATCTCCAAAAACTCCTGTTCTTTGTAAAGGGCCATATCGATCCGGTAGCCCTGAGAGCCCGAAAGGATCAGATCCGCGCCCTTCTCCTCATTTATTTTTGCCACATATTTTCTGATCTGTCTGGTGGATACCCCGAGGTAATCAGATAAAACAGCCGCCGGGACAGACCGGTCCGATTCATTTGCAAGGTACAGAAGTAACTTCTGCTGCTTTGTCAGTTTCATGATAATTATCCGCCTTTCAAGAGTGATATCAGCGTAAATCTCTTCTATTGTAACTATAATCACAGCACCCCTTTTCCACAAATAAAAATAGTTCCTCCCCCGCGGAACCTTTTCTATTTGTTTCTCCTTCTGTTTTTCGCTAAGCTAAAGTCACAGACAAAACGAACGATGTTCCGACAAATCATATTTCATCAAAAGAAAGGAGTAGCACCTATGAACATTCTATTAGTATGCGGCACCGGCGCAAGCAGCGGATTTTTAGCCAAAAACATCCGCAAAGCGGCCAAAGACAAAGGCATCGACCTTTCCATCAAAGCCCGCGGCGACGCGGAAGTGGAGGAATATATTGAAGAGATCGATCTGCTTCTTGTGGGCCCTCACTTAAAATACATGCTGCAGGATCTGGAAAAGATCGCCGAACCCTATGAGGTACCTGTCAGGATCGTGCCCGAGGAACTCTACGGCTCCATGGACGGCGCGGGCATCATCGACATGCTGAAAGAAGAATTCAAATCTTTCTAAACAGAATCTACCATAAAAACAAGGAGAGAAAAACCATGCAAAAACTAATGACTTGGATGACAAATGTATTTGCCCCCAAAATGAACAAAATGGCCAGAAATCCGTGGATCGCAGCCGTACAGGAATCCATACTGGCGGCCATGCCGGTTATTCTGATCGGTTCCTTCGCCACCGTATTCAGTATTATCCGCGAATATGTACCCTTTATACCGGATCTGACAATGTTAAGCAACTTTTCCTTCGGACTTTTGTCCATTTTCTTAGCTTACCTGATCCCGACCACGATCATGGAGAAGAAAAAACACAGAAAGACCGCTAAACAGGCGGGTATGGCAGGCATCGCTCTGTATCTGATGTTCATCTACCCCACCTTCGATGAAGCCGGAAATTTCATCGTTCCTTTCTCCAACTTCGGAACAGCCGGCATGCTCTGCGCCCTGATTGCAGGCTTACTTGTTGCAGCGGTGATGAATCAGTTTGCGAAGCACTCTTTCTTCGGCGAGGACACATCGCTCCCCGACTTTATCACCGTATGGTTTGACACGCTGATCCCGATCACGCTGTGCCTTCTGTTCGGCTGGATCTTCACCTTTGTGCTTGACATTTCTATCTTTGAAGTGATCACCATGATCTTCACACCGTTTATCGCCATCGGGCAGTCCTTCTGGGGCTTCCTGCTCTTAAACTTCATCGGATATGCCTTCCTGTATACCTTCGGCATCTCCACATGGGTAATTTACCCTGTTACCTCGGTGATCTGTTTACAGGGTATCGGCGACAACATGGCGGCAGTGGCGGCCGGTCAGGCTCCTATGTACATCCACACCGGCGAAGCGGCAAACCTTTTCCTGTTAGGCGGCGGCGGAACCACATTGGCGTTGGCTATCATGCTGTTGATCGCAAAATCGAAAAAACTGAAAGTGATCGGCAAGACGACCATCGTTCCCTCCCTCTGCAACATCAACGAGCCCCTCGTATTCGGCGCTCCCATCACGTTCAATCCGATCCTGATGGTTCCTATGTGGATCATGGGACTGGTTGGGCCGACAATGACTTGGTTTGCTCTGAAATGGGGACTGGTTCCGATTCCCGCAGCGCCTTTCAACTTCTGGTATCTGCCGAGCCCCATCGTAGGCTTTTTGGTGACAGGTTCCGTCTCAGGCGTGCTTCTTGTACTGGCTATTTTCGCAGTGAGCTGGATCGTATACTATCCGTTCTTCAAAGTCTACGACAACCAGTGTCTGGCTGAAGAAAAAGCGGAGCAGGAAAAGAAAGAGGCAAAAGCTTGAAGCAGCACAAATCAAGTCAGAAAAATCAGGAGATATAACCTATGGCAAAATTATCAATGGAAGAATTAAATACGGCCGCCATGCAGATCATCATGCATGCCGGAGACAGCAGAAATTTTGTGAACGAAGCCCTGCGCCATATTGAATCCGAAGGAGATATCGATGCGGCAAAGGAAAAAATGAAAGAAGCCAAAAAGGAGATCGTAAAAGCCCACAGGATCCAGACCGACACGATCCAGTCCACTATTGAGGACGACGATCTGCAGACTACGCTTTTGTTCTCCCATGCGCAGGATACGTTGATGACCATCTACTCGGAGCTTAATATGGCGAATCATCTGATCAGCTTCTATGAGCGTATTACGACTGACTTCAAAAAATAAAGCAGGACAACAGGCAGATAATAACATGCCGGAAAGGACAAATACTATGAGACAAGCACCGTCGGGTTTCCCGAAAGATTTTCTCTGGGGCGGCGCCATCGCCGCCAATCAGGCGGAGGGCGCCTGGGATGCGGATGGGAAAGGGCCGTCCATGGCGGACATAGAAATATTGCCGGAAGTCTATTCCCGCAAACAGGTCGTAGGCTTTAAACACACAAAGGAAGATATCGAAAAGGCGTTGGCCGACAAGGAAGGATATTATCCGAGAAGAGGCGCCATCGATTTTTATCACACCTACAAAGAGGATCTGGCGCTGATGGCCGAAATGGGTTTTACCTGTTTCAGAACTTCCTTCGCCTGGACCAGAATCTTCCCCACGGGGGTGGAGAATGAGCCTAATGAGGCAGGACTTCGCTTCTATGACGATATGTTGGATGAAATGTTAAAGCTTGGGATGGAACCGGTGATGACCATCACCCACTATGAGATGCCCTTGCACCTTGTGACGAAATACAACGGTTTCCTCGGCAAAGAGACTGTGGACGCTTATGTAAAGTTCAGCCGGACTCTGTTTGACCGCTACCACGATAAAGTAAAATACTGGATCCTGTTAAATCAGGTGAACTGTCTGGGGGGATGGGGTGAATTCTCTTCCCTCGGATTGATGGAGGGCTACACCCAAAACGACGTATATCAGGCTGTCCACAACCAGTTTGTGGCGGAAGCTCTGGCCACAAAATATGCCCACGAGACATATCCGGAGTTAAAGATCGGCATGATGTTGGGGGACGACACCAGATATCCCAGAACCTGCAAGCCGGAGGACGTCTTCGCGGCCACGCAGATCAACCAGATGAATCAGTATTTCTTCTCCGATGTCAGCGTCCGCGGCGAATATCCCGGATACGCCCTGCGCTTTTTCAAGGACAACAACATTTCCTTTGAGATCACGGCGGAGGAAGAAAAACTGCTCAGAGAAAACACCGTCGATTTTGTGTCCTTCTCCTACTATTTTACACAGACAGCCGCAGCGAAGACCGACGCCGACACAGCCAGTGCGGCAAGTCCGCTGGAAGCCACGGCTAACCCCTATATCGAAAAGTCCATCTGGGGCTGGGGGATCGACCCTCTTGGGTTCCGGAACTCCTTAAACCTCTACTGGGACCGCTATCAGAAACCTATTTTTATCGCGGAAAACGGACTGGGCGCTCTGGATGAGGTGGTGGACGGCAAAGTGCATGACGACTACCGGATCGCCTATCTGGAAGGCAATATCAAAGCCATGAAAGAAGCGGTAAAGGACGGCGTGGATGTGTTCGGTTACGCCTCATGGGGGCCCATCGATATCATCTCCTGTTCTCAGGGCGAGATGAGCAAACGCTACGGCTACATCTATGTGGATCTCGACGACAGAGGAAACGGAACCGGTGAAAGACTGCGCAAAGATTCCTTCTACTGGTACAAAAACGTGATCGCCACCAACGGCGAAGAGCTGTAAACGATACGAAATATAAAGCACAAGGCCAAAGGGCAAAGACGCCGTTTGGCCTTGTGATATTTTATCTGCGCATTATGAAGTCTCCTTCTCCGTGATAGTTTCTATGAAAATACGGTTAAGCGCCGTAAGGTCCCTGTTATGATCATCCTCCAGATCATCTGCTATTTCTTTCAGCCTCACGGTCTCCGATTCAATGAACTCCCTTATAACGGGCATCTGCAAATTCTCTTCTCCCTCTGTCGTTCTTTTCTTCACATCCAGCAATTCACCGATTGCCTGACTTTATCCCCCAGCAGATAACCCTGCAATGTACTGTTTGAGACGATTGGAGAGCCGCTCCACTCAAAAAGTGTTGCATTCCCTCTTGCAAACTGCATAAGCGCCTTGAAATCCATATTTTTCATTTACCCATCACGCTCCGCCATCACGAGGCATCTGATCCTTAGAATAATTGACAAGCTTTCTCACCGCCTCGAAAGACACCCCGTCGTAACACCGCTCATATGGCGCAGGGAGATACGCGTAGGAAACATACTCTCCCGCTGTTGTCTTATCCTCCAGATATGTCTTGCAGGAAGAATGTATCTGACTTATTCCGGTATACGCCATCAACTCTGCGGCATTTTCCGCGTTCACCCCGCTGCCCGCCAACAATTCTATTTTAGAGCCGTAATCTTCCTGTAACTTTTTTAAAAGTTCCTTCCCTTCCATCGCCTTCGCCCGCTGCCCGGAAGTCAGAACGCGGTCTGCCCCCAGAGAGATCAGAAGTTCCATAGCCGCATATGCATCTGCACACACATCGAAAGCCCGGTGGAACACCGCTTCTTTCTTCCTTTCATGGATCAGATCGATCATTCTCTCTGTGCTCTCCCGGTCTATGCTGCCAGCCTCACACAGGAAACCAAAGGCCAGCCCGTCCGCACCGTTTTCCAAAAGGAGTTCCGCTTCCTCAAACATCACCGCTTTTTCCGCTTTCGTATAACAAAATCCCGCCGCTCTGGGGCGCACCATACAGATCACCTTCAAATCCGTATCCTGTTTTACCCGCCTGAGCGTGGCAATTCCGGGCGTCAGCCCGCCTACACTGAGCGCCGCATTCAGTTCCACCCTGTCCGCGCCGCCAAGGGCCGCGTTTAGACAATCCCCGTAGCTGCCGGCACACACCTCTATCACTCTCTTCATCCTTCCCTCCTGTCTGTCTCACACACTCTCTATCCATCCACATGAATATCTTACCATACTCTATAACCGAAAAAAAGTAAAAACATATCGGAGCAAAGCCATTTGTACCCCGAAAACAACCGCCTGTCAAAAAACAGCAGACAGCATATACCCTTTACTGTATACTGTAACTGCAGCCGCAAAAAGGAGGTGACAAACTATATGCAATTAGAGATCAAAATTGATGCCGCTTTTAAAGAACCGAAGATCATCATACTTACCGACAAAATGACCGATGAGTTAAACACTCTTGTGGGAAAGATTTCAGAAAAATCACCCCGGATTCTCTCCGGTTTCCGGAACGATACGCTGGAGATACTGGAGCAGTCCGATATTATCCGCCTCTATACTGCCGCCGGCAAGGTATATGCCCAAGCGGAAAACGGGGAATACACTCTGCGCCTGCGCCTGTATGAACTGGAACAGCGACTCGACAAAGATAAGTTTGTCCGCATTTCCAACTCGGAGATCGTCAATCTCAAAAAGGTGAAAAATTTTGATTTGAGCTTTGCCGGCACCATATGCGTCACACTTTCAGACGGCACTACCACCTATGTATCGAGAAGATATGTCAAAAAAATCAAACAAGTTCTGGGAATCTAAATTTCCGGAAAGAAAGGAAAACTATAAATATGAAAAATAAAATTTTTATACGCGCTCTGATCGGCGCCCCCATCGGCCTTACGATCAGCACTATCATAACAGTCATCTTCTCCCTGATTTATGGTGCAGGAGCCTATTTGGCTGTCCCTCATGATCTGATCTTGACATGCGGCAGTGAAATAAACGCCGTTATATTGCAGACTATCTTTGCCCTGCTCTACGGCGCGATGTGGGGCGGCGCATCCGTCATCTGGGAGATAGAAAACTGGAGCCTTTTAAAAATGACGCTCACCCACCTTGCGGTATGCTCCGCAGCTTCCTTCCCCATCGCCTGCTTTATGCAATGGATGCCCCACAATATCCCCGGAGCTTTGGGATTTTTCGGCCTTTTCTTCGCCATCTACACAGTCATCTGGCTCTCACAGTACTGCGCCATAAAAAAACAGGTAAAACAGATGAATATTCGACTGCAGAATCGCAATATATAACCGTGATATCCGGCTGATGGTCCAAAGTCTTCATACTGCCATCAGCCAATCAGCCGCTTGTCAGATCATCCTGTTGCTGCTTGTCAAGGACATATTCATCATTTTTCATCACTTTTTCTTGATTTTCCCTGTTTCCCATACTCTAAATCGTGGAGAATGACACGCCTTAGCTTGTCCTCTACACTTTGGGTAGTTGTATCAGAGAAATGTACCTCAACTAAATAGGTTGCTACCTCATTCTTTCTGTGCTATGTTGATAGTTTAAGAAAATTTATCTGTTAGAACTGAAAATGAATCATCTCCTCTGCCGGTCTTCTGTTTGATATAATGGAAAAATCATCTATATATTCACCTGTTTGATAATCATAGATAAGAATTTTATGGGGTTCCTCAAGAGAAATCCATATTTCAAAATCTGCCGGTTCCAGTTCTCCGTCCGTTGTCAGCATACCATTAAACCACCAGTAGGATGCGTCTTCCCCATATATAAAATCCACATTGAAACTAATTCCTTCTATGCCTTCCACTGTCGTTATTCCCCTCATACAGTTTAAACAGTCCGTTTTTTCGTTAAGTTCTGATATTTTGCTGTATATTTCATTTTTCAAATTCTCTATCTCTTCATAGTGATGTGTCCGCCAGTCATATATTTCCATTCGATCATATTCCGGGCAGGCAAGGTAAACCTTTTTCCCTTTTACATTAGGAATTACAACAGAAAAATCGGTCTTATCTTCTGCAAAAGGTATTGTTTCCGCATAATAAACTATCACATTCACAATATTCGGCTCATTCTCATCTTCTTCCCACACCACTTTGCTAACATGAAAAGAATACAGATTTATTTTTCCACTTACAGTAAGCTCCCCCGTTTCTTCATCATATACAACATCTGTTATGGACATAGACCCTGTTCCAAGCGGCTTACCAATCACATAAATTTTAAGGGCGGCAGATAATAGTAACATAAACAGAATACCCGCCAGTATTCCTATGGTTATTTTTAAGCGGTTCGTACGTTTTCGTATCTTTTTTAATGCGTCCACAGCAATAGTATCATAGACAGATAAATCATCTTTTCCGATACCTTCCTCCATTTCTGTATAAATTTTATGGCATTCTTCGCATTCCCCTAGATGGTTTTTCACCAGCTTGCTTCCTGTGTCACTTAAAATGTTGTCAATGTAGCCGGGAAGAAGATCCCGTATCACATCACAGTTACATTTCTCATTCATTCTTACTGATCTCCTTTCTGATTTTTTGTTTGGCACGAAAAAAAACAGTCCTGCTCCAATTTTCACTTTTTCCCATTATTTCTCCGATTTCGCGAAAAGACAGTTCCCCACTTATGCGATACAATACAACTTCTCTCTCCTGTTCTGGCAGAAGGTGAATTGCCTGATAAAGCTCTATCTTATTTTCCTGCCGAATAACAAGAGTTTCCCCTTCCGACATTGAATCATCTATCAGATTATCGGTAAATTCCACCATTTTGAAACGATTCTTCTTCCGAAATTCCTGCCATAATATATGCTTTGCAATCTGGCAAAGCCATACAGACAGTTTACAGGAAGCGTCATAACGTGAAATAGACATACTTGCCTTCAAAAAAGTTTCCTGCGTCATATCCTCTGACCATTCGGCATTGTGCGTATGGGAATATAAAAATCCATAAACTAATCTGGAATACTTCTGATAAACAATTTCCATATCTGCGTAATCCATTCCTTAACTCACCTCCTCTGCCCTTTATATTAGCCATGAGCAAAACTCCACACATTCAGTATTTATGCAGGTTTGCGAAGCA
>ERZ777011.2601-NODE-2601-length-13728-cov-3.726980_pt1 | contig 13728 bp, 10 predicted proteins | sample MGYA00374964_ERZ777011 | MGnify/ENA primary metagenome ERZ777011 (study PRJEB29310, sample SAMD00008975) | mouse gut metagenome | study: EMG produced TPA metagenomics assembly of the Metagenome analysis of fecal microbiota from mouse which was promoted...
TTTTTTTTTTCAAGCAGAAGACGGCATACGAGATGCTGCGGAAATATAACGTACCGGTTGTTATGGATGTGGATATCGGGCATTTGTCCCCGATGATACCCGTAATCTGTGGCAGCATGGGACGCGTAGTCAGCGACGGACTTAAGTACCGCGTGGAGATGGAACTTCGATAATTTCTGTAAAAGTAGAATGCGGGTATAGATTCTCAAGAAATCGAAATTTGAAATGAAAAAGAAAGGATAATTTACAATGATTCCGAATGACCCTGTGATGTTACTCAGCTTTGTCAATTTGAAGCTGCGCGATTATTACGACAGTCTGGAGGCACTCTGTGATGATCTGGATGCAGACCGCACAGCGATAGAGGATAAACTGTCCGGTATTGATTATCATTACGACAAGGAGAAAAATCAGTTTGTCTGACAGAATAAAAATTACAATTGTTACGGGTGACGAAAAACAGAATATGAAATCCGAGCCTCAAAATGATGATCGATTCATTGTGACGCATGATTTATCTGCGACAATCATGTCAACTTTGTTAAAAAATAATCTGATCAGTGGCAGTTTCTGCGGCGGTAGAGGAGATTGCGGGCGTTGTAAAATACAGTTTCTGGCAGGCGCGACGATGCCGACACCGCTGGAAAGAAGCGTGATGGAGCCTGATGAGCTGCGCCGGGGGTACCGGCTTGCATGTCTGGCAAGACCGAAAGACGATTGTGTCATAAAACTGGCGCTGATAGATGGTCCGAAAATGAATATTATAACCGAAATGATAGACGTGACGGAAAGTTGTGACCAATGTGGTCAACGCGATAAGAGGACTGAAAATCAGAGAGCGGACGTTATGAAATTTGTGGAAATACCGCAGGAGGAAGCCGCGGATCAGATAAACAATACGAATGATATTTTTTCAAACATAACAGATGATGTGAATGAGAAAGAACTGTTAATCGCGGTCGATCTGGGGACCACCACAATAGCAATGCAGCTTATGGAGATGGAGAGCGGACAGGTTATTGATACCTATTGTGAGATGAATCCCCAGAGACGCTACGGGGCGGATGTGCTGTCGAGGATTAAGGCTTCCTGTGACGGCAGCAGAGAGGAACTGCAGCGCGTTGTTGTAGAAGTGCTGGAGCGCGGCGTTACGCAGTTTGAGAAATACCTTGCTGAGAGAGAGGCAGCGGAGCGACTGTTGACAGAGGGGAAGATTACAACGACGAAGCAGCCGCGGACAGAGACATGGCCGAAAAAAGGACACCGGATTTATGCTATGTGTATTGCGGGTAATACCACGATGGAGCATCTGCTGATGGGGTACGATGTATCTTCTCTGGGACGAAGCCCTTTTACACCGGTGGAGACGGGCCTGCAGGAGTACAGGCATCCGGCGTGGAATTTTAAGGTATGGCTTGTGCCGTGTATCAGTACTTTCGTAGGCGGTGACATTACAGCGGGACTCTATGCGCTGGGTATGCTTCCGGGGGTGCGCGGGGTTCAGAAGGAAAGTGAAGTGCACAGTGAAAGCGTGCTTCAGAACAGAAGACAGGTTCAGAGTGAAAGTGAAGCGCAGGATGAGAATAAAACACAAGCAGCCATGCTGATTGATTTAGGTACGAACGGCGAGATGGCGATCACAGACGGGACGCGCATGATCGTTACGGCTGCCGCGGCAGGTCCGGCTTTCGAGGGCGGTGCAGGCGCGGGCGCTGTGGGGAGTGATATGGTTGCGTGTGCGGCGTCTCTTTTAAGACAGGGTATTCTGGACGAGACAGGGTTGCTTGCGGAACCTTATTTTACAGAAGGGGTCACTGTAGGGAACCCGGCGGTGCGGCTGAATAATAGGGATATCCGGGATCTGCAGATGGCTAAGGCGGCAGTGAGGGCCGGAGCAGAAATTTTGTGGCGGCAGATGGGTGAACCCTGGATTGGACAGGTTTATCTGGCCGGAGGATTCGGATACTATCTCGATGTGGAAGCGGCTTTTGCGATCGGACTGTTACCGGTAGCTGTGCGCGGCAGGGTCAGACCGGCAGGAAATACGTCTCTGGCTGGCGCTTTCCGAATCGGGTGTGATCTTTGCCGCAACAGAATCGACGGGCGGATACTGAACAGCCGGCTTTCTTCTATAGAAAGCATTAATCTGGCTGAGCAGGCAGAATTTGAGAGATTGTATCTAAGATATATGGATTTTGCCGGAGATTTTGTCAGCGGTTAATTGATCCGGTGCATGACCGGAGCCGAGCGCTATGTTAGTTACAATCCGCACCCGATGCCGCTATATAGAAGGGTTCAAAAGCATGTTTGTTATTGAATGTTTTGAAATCTCATGATAAACTTGCAATCAAAGATGCCACAGCGGGCAATGAGGTCTTTGACCATTACGATATCTGCTTGATAATTTATGCTTATATATAGCGAACTACAGTTGTAATAGACTTGCAGGTTATGCAGGAGGGGAGGATATAAATGAAATACAAAATTCTGCTGACGGGTAATAACGAATCGGTCATTGATGATTTTTTTGTGCAGATGGATGAGGCTTTTGAGGCGTTGACTACATCGCCGCGCTATGAAGATGTGATCAGGCATACGGTCTATTTTGCGCCGGAGGTGTTTGTATACTGTCTTGGCAATGAGTCTCGGGATGATATTATTCAGATGGTGAGCGTCAAATCAAAGCTGAACAGGATGGGACAGATTCCGATGGTGATCATCGGTACGCAGGAGGACTGCGAGGAGTTTGAGGCGATCGCGGTCAATACGGCGGATCTTGCGCTGTACAGACCGGTGTCTGTGAGCACCATTCAGGAAAAGATCATCAGACTGTTAAAAGAGCGCCGCTTTCAGGAAGCAGTGAATGTACAGGGTGCACAGACGGCAGGGGGGACATCGGCGCCGGGTACAAGGGACAAAGTAAAGCATCCGGCGGCATCATCCGGCGGGAATCTCCAGCGCAGGCATGTGCTGGTGGTGGATGATAACACTATGATGCTGAAGACGATCAAAGATCATCTGCAGGGACAATATGACGTGGCAACGGCCATTAATGGTAAAGCCGCCTTGAAATTCCTTATGAAAAAGAAGACGGATCTGATCTTGCTGGACTATGAGATGCCGGGAGAAAATGGTGTTGCTGTTATGGAAAAGCTGCGTTCCATCAACGGGGCAAAGGATATACCGATTGTATTCATAACGGGTGTTACTGATGCGGATAAAATAAAAGAGGCACTTGTTTTAAAGCCGCAGGGATATCTGATCAAGCCCATTGACCGTGACAAGCTGCTTGACAAGATTGCCAGAGTGCTGGACGAAACAGGAGCAGGAGAGCGTCAGTAGGACTGTCCGGATTTGAGCGTCTGTGGTGCGGATGCATGAGGAAGCGACAGGGAAATAGAGGGCAGCATATGGATATAGACAACAAAGTAAAATTGACAGATCTGATTGAAAAACAGGTCTTACAGAGAGTGCAGGATAATTTTGCCCATATGACCGGCATGGCGGCGCTGATCACAGATGCGGACGGCATGGCGGTAACCGAAGGATCTAATTTCTCCGAGTTCTGCGGCGTCTATACACGGGCTTCGGAGACAGGCGGTGCGCGCTGCAGGCAATGTGATAAAAAGGCTGTTTCGATGGCGCGGAAACAAGGCGGGGCAGTCACTTACTTGTGCCATGCGGGAATTATCAAGTATGCGGTGCCCATTATGGTGGAGAGCACGCTGGTGGGATGCTTTTTAGGCGGTCAGTTTCTCACACAGGAACCGGATTATGATAAGATCAGGGAAATGGCAGCCCAGATCGGTGTGGATACAGGACAGTATATGGCTGCAGCCGGCAATCTGCCGGTCAGAGAACAGGGGACGATAGACAACTTCGTGGAATTTCTCTATATGATCGCCGATCTTTTGTCTGAAATGGCATATAACAAGTACCTTGTCTACCAGGTCAAAGAAAATATGAGATCCAATCTGAATAAGGTCTATCAGGCATATGAAGAGCTTGAGCAGTCAGAAAATATGAAGTCAGATTTTCTGGCCAATATGAGCCATGAGATCAGGACACCCATGAATGCGGTGATCGGTATGGCGGAAATGGCGCTCAGGGAAGAACTGACCCCTGTGGCAAGGGATTATATTAAGCAAATCAGGATCGCGGGGAGGTCGCTCCTCGCGATTATTAATGATATTCTGGATTTCTCCAAAATAGAATCCGGCAGGATGGATATTAATGAGGTGATTTATGAGCCGATGTCCATGATCTATGATGTGGCGAACATAATCATGACAAGGCTTAAAGATAAGGATGTGGAGCTGATCCTTGATGTTGCGCCGAATCTGCCTAACAAGCTGTGGGGAGATAATATCAGGATCAAGCAGGTGCTTGTGAACCTGGCCAATAATGCGGCTAAGTTTACAAGTCAGGGCAGGATCATCATGAAAATGGACTGCACCAAGCTGACGCCTGATGAGATCAGCCTGCAGATCAGCGTGGAGGATACCGGAATCGGCATTAAAAAGGAAGATGTTGATAAGCTTTTTCAGTCCTTCAGCCAGGTAGACAGTAAGAGAAACCGTAATATCGAGGGCACCGGGCTGGGACTTGCAATCTCCAAAAATCTTCTTATGCTGATGAGTGGGAATATATGGGTGGAGAGCGTTTACGGCAAGGGGAGCAGATTTGCTTTTATGCTTCCCCAGAAGATTGCAGATGATACGCCGTGCATCGGTATCCGTGAACCGGAATCTATTCTTGTTGCAGGACTGATTTTTAATGTTCATGTCAAAGAGAGTCTGTGTGCAGATGCGTCCAGGCTTGGTGTGGGTGATGTGCGGCTGTTAACTGAGCGGGAGCTGTGTGGGTTCCCGGAAGGAAAACGGGTGTTTCTTTTTATAGAAAGATGCCTTTTTTCGGATAGGGTCGAAACCTTTGTGCGGGAGAATCCGCAGGTTACTTCCGTTCTTATCATAGATTTTTATGATAATGCGGATTATCACATTGGGAATCTTCTGGTGATGAAAAAACCGCTTTTTTCCTTGAATATAGCGATGATACTGAACGGGGAGGAGTGGCATCTGGATCATGATACGGATGAAAAGCAGTTTGACTTTATTGCACCCGATGCCGAGATCCTGATCGTGGACGATAACGCCGTGAATCTGACTGTAGCGGAGGGGCTTTTGGAGCCTCTGAAAATGAAAGTTGACACGGTGACGGGCGGCAAGGAGGCTATCGAAAAGATTTCAGAATTTCATTACGACATTATTTTCATGGATCATATGATGCCGGAACTGGATGGCGTGGAGACGACGCATATTATCAGGCGCTTTCATCCGGAGTATGATAATGTTCCGATCATAGCTCTTACGGCCAATGCCGTGGAGGGAACGAAGGATATGTTTATCAGAGAGGGCATGAATGATTTTGTGGCTAAGCCCATTGAGATGCGGATTCTGGCATCCAAGGTCAGGCAGTGGCTGCCGGATGAAAAGATCCAGATGGTCTATAATACGATGACTTCTGATAAAGGTACGAAAGAGACGAATTATCCGGAGGTCGCAGACCTTAATGTGAAATTTGCCATGGAGTCGCTGGGCAGTGAAGAACTGTTCCAGAAGGTTCTGAAGGTGTTTTACCGGAGCATTGGCAAAAAAGCCGGATTGATCAGGACGATGGAAGAGCAGGAAGACTGGAGGGGATTTACGATCGAAGTTCATGCCCTGAAGAATTCTGCACGGCAGATCGGCGCTCTTTTGCTGGCGGATCAGGCAGAAGCATTGGAAAAAGCGGGCAACGCGCGGGATGGCGCTGTCATACACAGCCAGACGGATGATCTGCTGCAGCGGTATACCGGTTATTTAAAGACGCTGGAACCCTTTTGTCAGGATGATGAAGCGGACGATCGTGAAAAAGAGGATATTGCATACACATTGCTGCAAAGTTTTTTTGCAGAAATGAAAGATGCGGCGGAAGACCTTGACATGGATAAAATTGAGGACGTAATCCGCAAGATGGAGCGGTATCAGTATGCGGGCCGGCAGCAGGAACTGTTTCACAGGCTGCGGGAGGCGGCGGAAGAGATGGATGCAGATCTTTGCGAGGAGATCATTGAAAGCTGGGAAGGACTTGTGGAGGAGATGTAGTTTGAGCCTTTCGCAGACTTAATATTCTGCCGTCCGCAGCAGGGAGATTTTATATGTTTGTAGTATATATACGTTAAGGTTTTCTTAAGTTTTCTCAGGTTTTCCATTAAGCAATGGGTGTTATACTTTCAGTAACATCAAGAGGAACATTGCAGTGCAGCAGCAGGCAGGGATGACAGCTTAAAACTGAAACGAAACGGCTAAAGCTGTAATTGGAAAGTATGGGAAAAGGAGAAAAGATATGTGGACGAGAAAGGAATTAAAACAAAGAGCGAAGGAAGCTCTGCAAAGAAATTATTGGAAGATTGTGCTGGTGTCGGTACTGGCGATAGTCTTAGGCGGCGGGCTCGGGTATTCTTCGGGGGCCGCAGGACCGAGAAGCGCCAGCAGTGTAACTGCGGTTGAGACAGTACCGGTTGAAACAGTACCGGAGGTAACAACAGAGGACGGGGACAGCGGATGGACGGAAATGATCGTGACGGATGAAGCCGTTATACGGGCACAGGACGAGGAGTACTTCCTGCTCGACGAAACAGCACAGTCTCTAATCGATGCGTCCGAGGATATGGATAACACGATGCTGGCGGCGTATGTCGTTACGGTGCTGATCATAGGCGGTATCATTTTTCTGGTGGTTTTAGTCATTGTCGGTGCGGTCGCGGCGTTTTTATACAATCCCTTCCGTGTGGGGGTAGACCGTTTCATGTTGAAAAGTGTGGATGACAAGGCGGAGATCAAAGAGATTGCCTATGCGTTTGACCATTCCTATATCAATGTGGTAAAAACCATGTTTCATATGGATTTGAGAGTATTCCTGTGGGCGCTATTGTTTGTCATTCCCGGTATCTATAAGAAATATCAGTACCGTATGGTCCCTTATATTCTGGCGGAACGCCCGGATATGGACTATAAAGAAGTTCTGCAGATGAGCAGGGACATGATGAACGGCGAGAAGTGGCATGCCTTTGTGCTGGATCTTTCCTTTATTCTCTGGCATATGCTGGGTGTAATAACATGTGGTATTGCAGAGGTTTTCTATGTGCATCCTTACATGGAGCTGACAGACGCTTCCTTGTACCGCAAACTTTACGAATTACATGAAAACACAAATCAGAAGACTTTACCGGATGGGGCTGTGTAGTGCAGAGCCGGGGATATGGTTGACTGGCATGCACAGGAACAGATTCGCATGTTATGGAAAGGCATGGTTATGAATATGGGATATAAGATTTTGATAGCGGACGATGAGGCGGAGATCCGGGATGTGCTTCGGCTGTATCTCGAAAAAGACGGCTATGCTGTCGTGGAAGCGTCGGACGGTGTGGAGGCTATGGAGCAGATCAGGAAAGAGCAGCCCGATCTGGTGATCCTTGATATTATGATGCCCGGTCTTGATGGATATCGGGTGTTACGAAATATAAGGGAAGACAATAATATACCGGTCATTATGCTGTCTGCCAAAGACACGGATGCGGATAAAATATTAGGGCTTGATCTGGGAGCGGACGACTACATTACGAAGCCGTTCGGACCGCTGGAGGCGGTGGCCAGAGTCAATTCCAACATACGAAGGTTCTATTCGCTGGGCGCCGGCGGCAGCACGCATAAGGAAGTGCATGAACTGACGGTGCAGGATCTGCGCCTGGATCTGGATGCCTGTCTGCTGTTCCGCGGCGGGGAGACGATCGAACTGACTTCAGTGGAATTTCGGATCATGAAACTCTTTATGCAGGAGCCCGGCAAGGTATTTACGAAACAACAGATCTACGAGACGGGCTGGGACGATGAATATCTGGTTTCCGATAATAATATCATGGTCTGTATATCCAAACTGCGGGCCAAGCTGGAACATGACGGCAGAGAATATATCAAGACGATCAGAGGGCTGGGATACCGGCTCAGCGTATAGCTGCGAAGGGGAAGCTTCGGTTCCGGCACGGGATGAGCAGCCACGCGGTATATGTTAGAGGATGAAGGGAGCATAAGAACAGATGGAAGGTGGAAACAGAACGGAGGATAAGAAATCCCTCAAATGGTTTCTGATTAAGAGATTCCTCGTTGTTATGCTCCTTATTCTGATCAGCGAGGAACTGATCGGGCTGTTATATGATAAGTTTGTTATTCCATGGGTTTCTCTGCTGCTGAGGAGTCAGCACATATCTGTCACCTCAAGCGGCAGTCCTGTTGTCTCAATATTACAATTGTTATTATATATATTGGCTTCTTTTCTTCCGGATGGAATATCTGCTTACGTGCAGCTTATGATCAGCAGACATGCGGAGGGTTCCCTGCAGCTTGCCGTGGATGTTCCGGCAGCCGGGGAGCGGTGGGGCGTTTTAATACGGCTCGTAGTTGTTGTGATGTTTCTGCTTCTGATTTTCATGAGTGTACTGCCTTATCTGATCGGCGCATTCTATTATTACCGTATAGTGACTAAGAAGGTCAATGAACTCATGGAGGCGGAGAAGGAGCAGCAGCTTGCTTATGACAGGCAGCGTAATCTGCTGCTGTCTGATATTGCCCATGACATCAAAACACCGATCACGACACTGTGCAGTTACAGCAAGGCGCTCTCGGACGATGTGGTGCAGGGGGAGAAGCGGCAGGAGTATCTGGACGCCATCTACAATAAGTCCATGCGGATGAGCGAATTGATCACGCTGCTGTTTGAGTATGTCAAGATGGACAGCAGCGGATTTGAACTGCACAGAGAGACCTGTGATCTGGGGGAGATTCTGCGGGAGACTGCAGCCGTGCTGTATACGGATTTTGAGGACCGCGGCATAGAGCTTCAGGTAGAAATTCCGGAGGAGCCGGTTTCCTGCAGTGTAGATAAGGTACAGATGGCGAGGGTCGTTACCAATCTTCTCACCAATGCCGTCCGGTATGGCAGAGAGGGCGGCCGGACGCTGGTGCGGCTGGCGGACGGAAAGATCACGGTAGCGGATGATGGTATGGAGATTGACGCTGCGTTTGCGCAGCATATTTTTGAACCCTTTACGAGAGGAGACAAGGCAAGAAGCACGAAAGGCGGCAGCGGGCTCGGACTGAGTATCGCGGCTAAGATCGTGGAGATGCATGGCGGAGAACTGAAACTGGACTGCGATTACGGGCAGGGGTATACGAAGGCGTTTCAGATTGTGTTGAAAATGGCAGAGACGTAAATCTATCGGGGATGATTCTGCTTGATTCCCGATTCTGACATTCTAATTTGCTTCTGAAAATGTCTGGCGGCGCATATATAGTATAAATATCGGGTGTAATGGATGTCATTTACAGAACGAACCGCATATGAGACGGCGAGGGCCGGAGTTGCAGGAGTATATGACAGACAGGTACACCTTTTTTGATGGAACAGAGTTGATGTGCAATGAGCAGACAGGAGAAAAAACGGGTACGACACAGCGTACATATCAAAAAAAGCGGGATGATAAAGGCGTTCATTCTCATAGCGGCAGCCCTGGTTCTCTATGTGCCGCTGTTTGCGGGCTATAAGGCAAGGGCAGTCGCAGCTGACAGTATGGCGGATGACCGGAAGATTGCGATTACTTTTGATGACGGTCCGCATCCGTATTATACGGAGCAGCTTCTGGACGGACTGAAAGAGCGGGGTGTGAGAGCCACGTTTTTTGTGATGGGCAAACACGTGGAGGAGAACCCGGAACTGGTGGAGCGCATGTACAATGAAGGACATCTGATCGGCAATCATACTTACAGCCATATCCAGTTAAACAAGAGCAACGGGGATACCTTTAAGGAAGAACTGGTGAAAACCAGTGAACTGATTGAGGAACTGACCGGTCAGGAGGTACAGTATGTGCGGCCGCCTTACGGTTCGTGGGATAAGAAGTTCGAGAAAGAACTGAACATGTTTCCGGTACTGTGGACGATCGATCCGCTGGACTGGTGCAGTGACAACGTAGCTGTTATTGTACAGAAGGTCACTTCCAGGGCAAAAGAAAATTCGATTATTCTGCTGCATGATGAGTACAAGACGACGGTGACCGCTGCTCTGCAGATCATCGACGAGCTGCAGAAAGAGGGGTACGAGTTTGTGACGGTGGACGAAATATTTTTTGATTAGTATAGCGAGTCATTCATATTTGCGGTATCAGACAAAAATTCCCTCACAATGCATGTTGTAAGGGAATTATGTATTAATGCAAAATTTGTAGGGCATCATTGCGGGAGTCTGCGCAGATCCACGGTAATTGCCGGACGGATGCCGAAGCCTTCCAGTCCGGCATTCTCCTGCCGCAGCAGTTCTTCGGTATAGCCGTTGTTCACCAGATAACACTTGGAAGAGGTTCCATCTACCGGTTCCCGGAGCCACCAGCAGCTTTCTTCCACATGAAAAGTATTGTAGTCGAGCAGCCACCAGCAGCTTTCGTCCTGCTCCACAGCTGCATCCGTGGGGCAGGCGTATTTGCTGATGCCGGCTTCGTCAAACCACTGCAGTTCCTCCAGGGACAACAGGTATACGAGGTCTGTTGTGGTGACTGTGGCGGCGCTAAACAGGAAGTTACTCTTCGTGACATTCTCGGTTTCCGTGATCGCTGCCAGTTCCTCAGCCGTGAAATCATGCAGAAATCCGGCTTCCTTATCGTAACCGTTCTTGCGCTCTGCCATGGCCGCGGCGTGCGGGGGCTGGTCCGTATAGGTTACGACCTCGCCGGTGGAGTTGAGCCATGTTCTGATATTGGAAGAACTCCAGATGTTATTGCCACGTACCAGGATCTGCAGGTCCAGATCTGTGTCGGCTTCACTCTCCTGAGACCAGTAATCGACAGAATCGTACCAGTTGAACCGGCCGCCTTCAGGTGCGTCGTAGGCTTTCATCGTAAGAATATCCGCGGAAATCAGAACGGCGTGTTTCTTATCATCGGTGATCTTAAGGACGCGCCAGCTGATCGGTTCGCCGTTATAACTGCCGAACAGAATCGTATCGCCCGTGGCAATGGTATTTATTAATGAATTGCGACTGTTATGTATTGCGATAAAGGTTCCGGCAGCAGCCAGTACGGCAAGCAGCAGGCCGCAGACCGCCATGGCTCTGCGCCGGTTTTTGACATGCCCGGCGGCCTCTGTGTGTGCATCGGCATTGGACTGTTCACCGGCACAGACCGGCTCTGCAGCGGCGGCTTTTTTCTGCAAGTCATCTGCGAATCGAAGAATATCGATGAAACTGTCATCGCTTCTGGCATTGATCCACTGGTGGGTCATCAGGAAATATTCCATGGATTTGGTCAGCGTGACCTCCTCCAGCTTGTATACAAGAATCGGTATGCCTTTACTGACCGCCCGTTCTACTTCGCGAAGAACATGGGGCGAGTGGTTGGCGTTTTCCGACATCAGCAGAATCATGGCGACGGAGTGGTCGATCCCGTCAAGCAGCTCTTCGGCATATTCTCTGCCGGAACGGATATCCCGCGGCGCAATAAAACATTTGCTGCCGTGGCGTTCCAGCGTTTCGCATATATTGGCAGCGGCTTCGGCATCTGCCGAGGAGTGTGATATAAATATCTGCATGGCTATCTCCATTCCGAAGCGTTCCATACAGAGTTTTTCGAAGGAATACTCTCAGGAACCGCTTCTGCTGTCTGCACTGTTGTGCGTATAGTATTTTATCATCTGACGGTTTTATTTTCAATGATGAAATCGGAAACTATAGGTTGTGGAAGGCTATGGAAGATAATTGTATTTGCGCTTGCATAAGGATAATGATAAAATATAAAAGATTAGTTTTTTTAGGAAGTACATAGAAGAAGGCTGAAACGTTCTCAGAGGAGTGAGCGGCACACAAGGCTTCGAAATGAGGTAAAAATGGATTTATTTGAATATATGCGCAGTACAAATCAGGAGAAAGAATCGCCGCTAGCGGCAAGACTGCGTCCATCTACGTTAGACGAGGTGGTGGGGCAGCAGCATATCATCGGTAAGGACAAGCTGCTTTACCGTGCCATTCAGGCGGACAAGCTCAGTTCCATCATATTCTACGGACCGCCCGGAACAGGGAAGACGACCCTCGCCAGGGTCATCGCCAATACGACCAGCGCCGAATTTACGCAGATCAATGCCACAGTCGCCGGCAAGAAAGACATGGAAGCGGTAGTGGAGAAAGCGAAGGACCTGCTGGGAATGTACGGCAGGAAGACGATTCTCTTTATTGATGAGATCCATCGGTTTAATAAGGGACAGCAGGATTATCTGCTGCCTTTTGTGGAGGATGGCACAGTCATCCTGATCGGCGCCACCACGGAGAATCCGTATTTTGAGGTGAACGGGGCGCTGATTTCCCGGTCGATCATATTTGAATTACAACCGTTATCTGTAGAGGATATCAAAGCGCTGATTATGCGTGCGGTTTATGACAAGGATAAAGGGATGGGCGCTTACGATGCGGTGATCGAAGAGGACGCCGTAGCGTTTCTGGCGGAACTGTCGGGCGGCGATGCAAGACATGCGCTGAACGCGGTAGAACTCGGTGTCATGACGACGGGCCGCAGTGAGGACGGTAAGATCCATGTGACACTTGCGGTGGCACAGGAATGCATTCAAAAACGAGTGTTACGATATGATAAGACCGGGGATAACCATTATGACACGGTTTCAGCGTTTATCAAGAGTATGCGGGGGTCTGATCCCGATGCGGCGGTTTACTACCTGAGCCGTATGCTGTATGCGGGGGAGAGCGTGACGTTTATTGCGAGACGGATCATGATCTGTGCGTCGGAAGACGTGGGGAATGCGGACCCGATGGCGCTTAACGTAGCGGTCAGTGCATCCCTGGCAGTGGAACGGGTCGGTATGCCGGAGGCACAGATCATCCTCTCACAGGCGGCTTCTTATGTCGCGTGCGCGCCTAAGAGCAACGCAAGCTGTGAGGCGGTCTTCCAGGCAATGGAGACGGTAAAGCAGACAGGAAATCTGCCGATTCCGGCACATCTGCAGGATGCGCATTATAAGGGCGCGGCGAAGCTGGGGCACGGAACCGGTTACAAATACGCCCATGATTATCCGAATCATTATGTGGAACAGCAGTACCTGCCTTATGAATTGAACGGGAAAGAGTTCTATCAGCCTACGGGCAACGGCTATGAAGCCAGGATCAGAGAGCATATGAAACGAATAAAGGAAGAGGCGGCCCATGATGCCAGATAATGTTACACAGGATCAGAATACGAATACGGCAGCTGCTGCCGGAAGCACCGCCATCCGGAAGGATCAGGAAACTGCGGACAGCGGGAAATCCGCGGCGGCACAGGCTGATGCCGGCGGCATTGTGAACAGGGATCACAGTGCAGTAAAGAAAAAGAGGAAGCGCAGAAGACGCATCATTGACAAGGAAAAGGTGGCAGCCAATAAGCAGAAAGCCAGGGCGAAGAAACAACGTATGAAGCGTCAGCTTAAGGAGGAGAAGGCGCGGATCAGGGCGGAAAAGCGCAAAGGCAGGGTTCTGGAGGAAGCTGTCAAGATGGAGGAAACCGTTACGGTGAACGAAGAGGGAGCCGTAGAGCGGACGATTACGGTGGAAGAGACGTACACCATCGAGGAGAAGCCGGAAGAACCGAAGGAGATCCGG
>ERZ777011.2602-NODE-2602-length-13720-cov-3.019978_pt1 | contig 13720 bp, 10 predicted proteins | sample MGYA00374964_ERZ777011 | MGnify/ENA primary metagenome ERZ777011 (study PRJEB29310, sample SAMD00008975) | mouse gut metagenome | study: EMG produced TPA metagenomics assembly of the Metagenome analysis of fecal microbiota from mouse which was promoted...
TGACCGGTATGCCCAGAAGAACGGATGGATCATCCACCGGGTCGAACGGACGATTAGCGCTTCCAAAGCCAGCCGGCGCCGGCAAGAGGAGTGGATGGTATGCAACTACCGGGAGACGCCACAAGAAACCCTATTCTAATATCATTCAACCGATATTTATATAGCAAACGAAGCGCACCTAAAAGGTACGCTTCGTTTTGTCATAAAATCGCGTCGTTTCAAAATTCGACGAACATTTGGTTTTGCGGATTATATATCGGCCAATCGTCTCGTCTTCGGAAGGGCCAACCGGGAGTGTCCGCTTTGGAAAGCGGACACTCCCCTCTTTTTGAAACGCCGCACCCGGCCTACGCAGCAGGAACACGGCCGGGACGCATGTACGGAGAGCCCCTGCGCCCCTTCCCGACGATCGCCGCGCAACATTCCGCAGCTTGCCTCATCCATGGCACGAAAATAGCTAAAGGACGAGCCGGGAACGGCGTGTTCCCGCAAACCGACGCAACCGGAAAAACGAGGATAGGAAATGCCGTCAAAAAAATTACTTTTGCATGCAACGAAAACGGTCCGAAACGCATCTATGAAGTGACCGTCCTTTCGTATCGGTCGCATTCCGCTCTTCCGGCCCGATGCACGGTCCGACCGAAACGCTGACAACGATGGAAAAACTCGTCCACCCCCTGCTCACGGCCCTTTTGCTGGCCTTCGCATCCGTAGCCGCATGCGCTGCGGAACGGGAAACGCATGGCCGCCCGAGGACGACCGGCACGGAATACGGCACGGCAACGGCCGAAACGTCTGCCGGGAAGCTGTTCGTACGATTTCCCGAAAGTTCCGCAACGGAGAATCCCCCCTCCGGGGAGCAGCGACGCAGGAAGGTGGGGCTCGTGCTGAGCGGCGGCGGCGCCAAAGGGGTCGCGCACATCGGTGTCATCAAGGTACTGGAGGAGGCCGGCATCCCCATCGACTACATTGCCGGTACCAGCATGGGCGCCATTATCGGCGGCCTCTACTCGATCGGCTGGTCTTCGCAGGAGCTCGACTCGCTGGTCAGAAACCAGGACTGGATGGCCCTGCTGAGCGACAAGATTCCGCGTCGCGACAAGCTACTGGCCGAAAAGGAGATAGCCGACACCTACATCCTCTCCGTCCCGCTCTCTTTCGACAAGCGGTTCTCCATCCCTTCCGGCGTACTCGCCGGGCAGAGCGTACTCAACCTGCTCAACGAAATGACGCTGGGCTATCACTCCGACGACCTGGACTTCGATTCGCTGCCGATTCCCTTCGCATGCGTCGCCTACGACATGGTCAAGGGCGAGGAGAAGGTCTACCGCCGCGGCAACCTGCCGCTGGCCATTCGCGCGAGCATGTCGATTCCCGGTGCGTTCGCCCCGGTGATACGCGACAGCATGGTGTTGGTGGACGGCGGCATCTACAACAACTTCCCCGTGGACGTAGCACGCGACATGGGAGCGGAGGTAATCATCGGCGTAGACCTCGCCGCAGGTCTGCACGACATGGAGGGACTCACCTCCATGATGGGTCTCATCGACCAGATAACCACCTTCCTCGGCCGCGAGAAATACACGCAGAACCTGCAACAGGTCGATCTCTACCTCAAGCCCGACATCAAACCCTACACCTCGAGCAGCTTCACCCCCGAAGCGGTGGACAGCCTGCTGGTGCGCGGCGAACGGTGCGCACGGGAGAGCTGGGAACGCATCGTGGCCCTGCAGGACTGCATCTACAGCGATAACACCTACATGGTGCGCAAAGAGCGCATCCTGGCCGACGACTCCGACTCGGTCCGCATCGGCAACATCGAGTTCATCGGGCTGACCCGCAACGAGGAGGCGTTCCTGCGTCCGTCGTTCGGCATCCACGAGGAGAGCGTGATAACCAAAGGACGCCTGAACGATGCCATCAGCCGGCTGAGAGGTTCGGGGGCATTCTCCTACGTGACCTATACGCTCAACAACCGTCCGCCCTATACGCTCACCGTTTCGGTGGACGAAAAACAGGAGGCGATGGTGAACGTGGGCTTCCGGTTCGACACGGAGGAGATGGCGAGCATCCTGCTCAACACCACCCTCTCCCTGCGCGGATTTCAGGGACCGCGGCTCGGACTGACGGTACGCCTGAACGAGAACCCCTACGTCAAACTCGACTTCAGCTCCAGCAACATCCTGATGGGACGGCTCAGCCTCTCCTACATGTACAAGAGCAACAACTACCGGCTCTACCGCAACGGTCGGGGCACCAACAACATCACCTGCGGACAGAACCGGATCGAACTCTTCTTCTCGCCGGCCAACCCCATCATGTTCAACCCGAAGGTCGGCGTCAACTACGAGCACTTCAACTACAATTCGTTCCTCTTCGCCTCCGACGACGACCGCCTCGCCGTAAAGCCTCGCGGGTTCATCAACTACTATCTGACGGGGAGCCTCGAAACGCTGAACGACCACTACTTCCCCACCCGCGGCGTATCGGTCTACGCGAAAGCGATGCTCCACACCGACAACGGATACGGCTACAACCAGGGGACACCTTTCGCATCGATAGCCTATCATTGCCGCTGGGCCCTCTCGACCAACGACCGGCTGACGTTCATTCCGTCGATATACGGCCGTACCCTGATCGGTAACGAGGTGGCTTACTCCTACTACAACTACGTAGGAGGCGAGATCGCGGGCCGCTACATGGACCAGCAGATCCCGTTCGTGGGCATCAACCACATGGAAACGGCCGCCCGGTCGATCCTCACCCTGCACCTGGAGGCCCGCATACGAATCTTCGCCCGGCACTACCTCTCTTTCAAAGGGGCCTACGGCATCCAGAACGAGAACTTCTTCAACATGTTCACCGAGAGCCGCAACATCTTCGGGGCAGGGCTGAAATATGCCTACAACTCCCCCATCGGCCCCATTTCGCTCCTCTTCGACTACTCCGGGAACAGCCGGACGCTGGGCATCTACTTCAGCCTCGGCAAAACGTTCTGATGCGTGCACGCCTCAGGCCCTTCAGGGGGTCGGCTGCGTTCTGCGTTCTTCGGGTTTGCGGAAAGATTATATATTCGTATCTTTGCCGGTCCGAAATCGCCGGGCCGGCAAACAGACCGTGGGAAGAAAGAGCATCCGACATATCGCAATCCTGCTGCTGTCGATGACGGTATGGTATCAGTGCTGTACCTTCTTTTTCCAACACACCCACACGGTAGGCAATTTCCACATCACCCACTCCCACCCCTATCAGGGCAGCGCCGAACAGCCGGGCCACTCCCACACCGCGACCCAGTTCCTGACCATCGGTCTGCTGTCTCTATTCGCGGCGCTCGTCCTCACGGCGGCGTTCGCCGCGGTCGCTCTGCCGGCCGCGATCCGGCTCGTCCGCCGCTCCCGCCCCTACGGCCTCCGGCAATGGTGCACGACCGCCGTCGCCCTCCGGGGTCCGCCGGTACTCGCCTGATTTCCATCCGTTTTTCATTCTTATCTCAATTTAGTGTCCGCACCCGCCCCCTCGTTTCGATGCGGGTCGATGTATTCATACTACTCAAACGATACCTACAACCATGAAAAAGATATTTTCCGGGCTGCTGTTCACGTTGCTGTTCCCGGTCCTGCTTCTTGCGGAGAACACCGACGAGAGCCCCCGCAAACCGCTCAGCGACGCCAACATCACCGGTCACGTTCAGGACGCCGCCACAGGCGAACACCTCCCCTACATCACCATCGTCATCAAAGGCACCACCATCGGTACGGCGACCGACGCGACGGGCCACTACTTTCTCAAACACCTGCCCGAGGGCGAGTTCATCCTCGAAGCATCGATGCTCGGCTACGGAACGGTGGAGAAGAGCGTCACCACCCGAAGCGGCAAGACCATCGAAGTCAACTTCGTCCTGCAGGAGGATTCCGAACGCATGGACGAGATCGTAGTTACGGCCAACCGCAACGAAACCAACAAGAAAGAGAGCTCTACCATCGTAAACATCACCTCGGGCAAACTCTTCTCGGCCACGGGCTCCTCGACCCTCTCCGAGTCCATGAACTTCACCCCGGGTCTGCGGATAGAGAACAACTGCGGCAACTGCGCCGTCACCCAGCTCCGCATCAACGGGCTCGAAGGCCACTACTCGCAGATCCTGCTCGACAGCCGTCCGATATTCAGCTCGCTGGCCACAGTCTACGGACTCGACCAACTCCCCGTATCCATGATCGAACGGGTGGAAGTGGTGCGCGGAGGCGGTTCGGCCCTCTACGGCGCCAATGCCATCGGGGGCGTGGTGAACATCATCACCAAAGAGCCGCTCTACAACACACTGAACGTATCCAACATCACCAACGTGTTCGGCAGCAACAAATTCGACACGAACACCTCCATCGGAGGCGCTTTCGTATCGGACGACCACCGGGCGGGCATGTACATCTTCGGCATGGTGAAGGAGCGCACCCCCTACGACCACAACGGCGACAACTTCTCCGACGTCCCCGGTATCAAGTCGGAAACGGTGGGATTCCGCGGCTACTACCGTACCGGACTCCGTTCCAAGCTCACCGCCGAGTACCACCACATCCATGAGTTCCGGCGCGGCGGCGAGATGACCGGCAGCGACGGCGAAAACCTCTTCGAGCGCCCCCCGCACGAAGCCATCATCGCCGAACAGCTCAACAACACCATAGACGGAGGCGGCTTGCGGTTCGACCTCTTCTCGCCCGACACGCACCACAAAGGAGCTCTCTACACCTCCGCCCAGGCCATCGGCCGCCAGAGCTATTTCGGTACGGAGAAGATGCTCGACTCCTACGGCGCCACAAGCGACCGTACCTTCGTCGCCGGCGGACAATACACCTACGACATGGACCGACTGCTCTTCATGCCCGCCGAACTGACCGCAGGCGTGGAGTATAACTACAACCACCTCACCGACCGCTACCTCGGGCTGAACCGCTCGATGGATCAGGTAACGCACGTGGTGGGCGGCTTCCTGCAGAACGAATGGCGGACGGAGAAGTTCAGCCTGCTCATCGGCGGACGCCTCGACAAACACAACCTGATGCGTCGGGCGGTATTCAGTCCGCGAGCCAACATCCGCTACAGCCCTTCGGAGTCCGTCGGCCTGCGGGCCAGCTATTCCAGCGGTTTCCGCGCCCCGCAAGCCTACGACGAGGACCTGCACGTGGATGCCGTGGGCGGTGCCCTCAAACTGATCGTACTCTCCCCGGATCTGAAGCCCGAATACTCCAACAGTTTCAGCCTCTCGGCCGACCTTTACCACAACTTCGGCCGGTTGCAGACCAACCTGCTCGTCGAAGGGTTCTACACCAAGCTCGACGACGTGTTCACCCTCGTCCAGATAGGCGAAGACGAGGAGGGCAACTTCATCATGGAACGCCGCAACGCCTCCGGAGCCACCGTGAAAGGGATCAACCTCGAAGGCAAGATCGGAATTCCCAACCTGTTCGAGATCCAGTTGGGATACACCCTGCAACGCAGCCTCTACGATCGCCCCTTCGAGTGGGCCGAAAACTCCCACCTGCCCGCCCAGCGCAGGATGTTCCGCACGCCGAACAACTACGGTTACATCACCTCCACCTGGAACGTCACCCCGCACTTCCGCGCCTCGCTCTTCGGGACCTACACGGGCTCCATGCTCGTCCAGCACACCTTCTACAACGAACAGACGGGAAGCTTGGTGGACTCCGAAAGCGTGACGCCCGACTTTTTCGACCTGGGACTCAAGCTCGCCTACACGTTCCGGCTCTCGACGAGCATCAACCTCGAAGTGAGCGCAGGGGTGAAGAACATCTTCAACAGCTACCAGAAGGACCTCGACTTCGGCCCCATGAAGGATGCCGGCTACGTCTACGGTCCCGCCCTGCCGCGCATGTTCTTCGCGGGGCTCAAGCTGACCATGTAGCAACATTCCGCACGCAAAGGGACCCGTTTTCCGACGGGTCCCTTTTTATTTATACATGCCGCTCCTATCGGAACGGCTACCCTCGGCATGGCGTGCTCCCTGCACAGACGCCGGCATTGCCCCCTTTCCGTACCCTTTTCCGGCCGCCTCGGACAACGGCACGCCGGCACGGGGAAATGCGACGACCGCCCCGCCCGCACATCCTCCGGGCACTACGCCCCCTCTCCCGCTACCGGCAGGAAAGGAGTTCGCTCCGACCCCATACGACACCGGGGGAGGCGCACGATGCACCTCCCCCGGCAACGGTCCGACGGACCCGATACTACATGACGATAGCGCCCAGCAAACTGCGAAGCAGGAAGACCGCAGCCACCGTAAGAATGGAGTAAAGCTCCGGGAAAGCCGCAAGGATAAGCGTATTACCCATCACGTTATGCCCGTTGCCGATGGCAGCCACACCGTTGGCGCATATCTGCCCCTGGCGGATGGAGCTCAGCAGGCAGACCAGTCCCACCAAAAGACCCATACCGAGAATGGCAGCCGCCTGCAACACCGTGATGCCCGGCGTGAGGTAGTTCTTCACGAGGAAGAAGCATACGAAACCGTACAAACCCTGCGTACCGGGCAGCGCGGTGAGAATCATATAACTACCGAACGCTCCCTTGTTCTTCTTCATCGCCCCCACGGCCGCGTTCGCCGGATAAGAGACACCGAAAGAACTTCCGATACCCGACAGGGCTACCATGAGCGCAATGCCGATGTAAGCTACATAAATTGGTTCCATAATGTTTTTGTTTTTAGTTTGTTGATTATTTCGTTACGATTTACTTTCCCGTTTTCTTCAGGGGGGTGAATTCCCGTTGCGTACTCTCGAAGCCGGCGTTCTTGTAGAACTCCACGAAGGTCAGACGCATCGGATGGACGAAGGCCCCGAGCGCCGACATGAACAGGTTGATGCTGTGGCCGAAGAGCAGAATGACGATCGCTACGATCTGACTCAACACCACGGGCAAATCGGCCGTAAGACCGAAAGCGAGGTCGTTGAAGACCAGCGCGAGCGTACCGCCCGACAGGCAGAGCGCGAAGAGCCGGATATAGCTCAACACGTCGCCCAGCAACCCCGTGACATTGTTGTAGGTATTCCACAGCCCGCTGCCGAAGTTGACCAGCGGATTCCTGTCGGGATTGTGGAGGAAGATCATCAGCACGGCCCCGACGCCCATCACGGCATAATAGAGTGCCGCAGGCAGCACGACACCCAGCCCCGGCAGGAAGACCATGCCGAGTCCGCCGACGAGTATCATCAGCCAACCGAGCGTACCGAGCGAGTATTTGAAACCGAACTGGCGCGATACGTTGACGATATTCAGCACCAATGCGAAGACGATCTGTACGAAACCGAGCCCCAACGACAGCGTGAACAACATGTCCGTATCGAGGAACTTCTCGCGCATGCCGGCGAACATCTTCAGCCCGGCGAGCTGTACCCCGAAGAACGAACCGGCCAGAAAGCCGAAAAGCACTGCGGACAGACCGCAAAGAAGCGTAAGGTTGGCGATCTGCTTCATGGCCTCGGTCCTTTTCCTGCGCAGGAAGAACGAAGCCAGCGTGAGCAGCAACCCGTACCCGGCATCGCCCAGACAGAAACCGAAGAACAGCATGTAGAAGGGTCCGAAGAAAGCGGTCAGGTCCATCGTACCGTACCGGGGCAACGCATAGAACTGCCCGATCACCTCGAACGGATTGACGAACCGATTGTTCTTCAACACCACGGGCGTATCGTCCTGGGGCGTGGGCCGCTCCTTGAAATAGACCACGTCCGGATACGCCGCCAGCAGTTCATCCACCTGAGCGGAGGTCGCTTCCGTGGCCCATCCCTCCAGAATGACAAGCCGGTCCTCCGCTTCCCGCCGTCCGCTGTTGCCCGCACGGCTGAAATCGAGCTGCTCCCGGAGCCGCTCGCCGTGCGCCTCGATGGCCTCGCGCGAGGCATACGCCCGGGCCATGACGCCCCGCGCCTGCTCCATCTGCGCCTCCAGGGCGGCCATCTGCCGCCGTTTGTCATCCGCCGTCATATCCGGCGCCTTGTACTCCTGCGCATCGAAAGGCAGCTCTCCCTCGCCGCGGCCTACGGTCACGAAAAAGGTACGGCCGCCGCTCCGGGCCACCTGCTCGACGATAATCGCATCGCCCGCCGCCTGCATGACCGCAGGAAACTCGCTGTCGTAAACGGAGAAGAAACGCAGTACGATGCCCTCGTCGGCCAGCCGGCGAAGGGTCGCCGGCGAGAAATCGCCCCACACGGCAAGCTCTTCGGCCTCCTTGCGGGCCTTCTCGAGCTTTCCCTTCAGCTCCTCCAACGCGACAGCGGCCCGGAGGTATTGCCCGAAAGCCTCCTCTCCGTCACCGAACGGCTCGCCCGGTACAAAACCCTCCTCTGCGGCGAGTTCCGCAAAGTAGCTCTTCGCCGCACGATGCTGCTCCAGTTCGGCCAGCATCGCCCGCTCCCGGTCGTTCGCCTCCCAGCCCGTAGTCGTGATGTCGACCAAGCCGAGCTCCTGCAACGCCGCGAGGAACTCCTTTTGCCTCTCGTGGTAGAGTACAAAAGTGTATTTACTCATCCTTACTATCATACGGCTTCCGGTTCCTGTCGTTCGTGTTTTCCTTTCACTATCTTCTGTGCGCTCTTGGAGAGGTTCTCCTCGTCCTCCAGGAAGCGCTTTATCTTGAGGATGGCGGCTTCGTAGCCCGGTATCTGCACCTTCTCGTACAGATTCACCTTCTGGGTGGTCTTCTTGCGTGCATGGTCGAGCAACTCCATCCGACGGATATACACCTCATACTCGATACCCAGCCGTGCGAGCTCCCGGAGCAGCGCGATACCGTCGGCATACCACACCGGGCTGCTGAACAGATCGAACTCCTTCTCCTCGAACTCCACCCCTCCGAGCAGCGGCACATTCACGCCGGCTATCTTCGACATGCGCAGGTCCACTCCCCGAACGGCCAGCAGCGCGGGATCGAACTCCCCCCACAACGCCGCCATGTATTCGTAACGGCCGAGCATCTCCGTCATGCGCTCCTGCGCCAAAGCCGCCGCATCACGCGCCTTCTTTACCTCCAGGCGCAGCGCCGACTCCTTGCTCTTGATGGTCGGGAGGGCACGCTGGCGCATCTGGAGCTTCTTGCGCATATCGCCGAGCGACGTCTTGTTATATTGAAATTTAATTGCCATTTCACTTGCTTTTTTCCTGTCCGTTATCTTCCCGGACCGCATTCCTGCCGCTTGCGGGGAGTGCCAAAGACCGACTCGCCGCCTCCGGCATCACCTGCGACACACACCCCTGCGGAGAGAACCGCCGCTTCCCGGCACGGGGACCCTACAAAGCGCATCCGCACACCCGGCAGTCGGCCGCACGGCATGCCCCTTCCGTTCCCTCTCCGAATCAGGCCGTCCGGGGCCAATACTTCTCGGTCAACGCCTCCTTGATGGCCACCTCGCTCTTGGTGAAGTACTTCGCAAAGAGCCGCCATGCGGTATCGAGCATCTCGGTGACCTCGATATTGACGTCGATGGCTAACAGTCTTTCGGAGTATTCCCGGGCGAATTTCAGCGTCCGCTCGTCGTAATCGGAGAGGTCGAAACCGTTTTCCAACTTGGTCCTCGCATTGGCCGCATCGGAATAGAGCCTCACCGCGGCGTTCATCACCTGCGGATGGTCCTCGCGGGTCTTCTTCCCTATCACGAGCTGCTTCAGACGCGAAAGGCTCCGGAAGGGGTCTACGATGACCTTTCCCGTATCGCTGTCCTTACGCAGGAACAACTGTCCCTCGGTGATGTATCCCGTGTTGTCGGGCACGGCATTGGTGATGTCGCCGCCCGAAAGGGTCGTTACGGCGATGATGGTGATCGAACCGCCGTTGGGAAGCTGCACGGCCTTTTCGTAGATCTTCGCCAGGTCGGAATAGAGCGAACCCGGCATGGAGTCTTTCGAAGGAATCTGGTCCATGCGGTTCGACACGATAGCCAGCGCATCGGCGTAGAGCGTCATGTCCGTCAACAGCACAAGCACCTTCTCGCCCTTGTCCACGGCGAAATATTCGGCGGCCGTGAGCGCCATGTCGGGCACCAGAAGCCGCTCCACGGGCGGATTCTCGGTGGTATTCACGAAACATACGATGCGGTCGAGCACCCCGGCATTCTCGAACAGGTTCCGGAAATAGAGGTAGTCGTCGTTGGTCATACCCATACCGCCCAGAATGATCTTATCGGCCTGCGCACGCAACGCCACATCGGCCATCACCTGGTTGTAGGGCTGGTCGGGGTCGGCGAAGAAAGGTATCTTCTGCCCGGACACGATCGTATTGTTGAGGTCGATGCCGGCGATACCGGTGGCGATAAGTTCCGAGGGCTGGATACGCTTGAAAGGGTTCACCGTCGGACCGCCTATCTCCCGCGCTTCGCCCTCGACGGGCATGCCGCCGTCGAGCGGGGCACCGTAAGCATCGAAAAAACGCCCCGCAAGGTCATCCCCCACCTTCAGTACCGGCGGCTCCCCGTGGAAGACCACTTCCGAATCGGTAGCGATCCCCTCCGTGCCCTGGAACACCTGCAAGGTGATCTCGTCGCCCGAAATGCGCACCACCTGCGCCAGCTTGCCGCCCACGGTGGCCAGCTCGTCGTTGCCGACCCCCTGCGCCCGAACCGTCACGGTGGCTTTGGTTATGTTGTCGATTTTGGTGTATATCTTCTGAAATGCTTTCGTTGTCATGGTAGTGGCGGATTTATTTGTTGGACTCCTTCGTGGCCACGAGCTCATCGATACGCGCACGGTACTCGGCGAACTTTTCGCTTTCCCACTCGGAATAGTTGAGCTGCCGGAAGAGGTTGATAAGCGATTTGTAGAACTCGGCACAGCCCTGGAAGTCGTCAAAATCGAACCTCCGATCGCAGATGTCGAGCACGAGGTTGTACATGTACCGCTGCCTGTCGAGCGGGGTATTGGCGTCTATCGCGTCGAAAGCGTCCTGCTGAAGGATCACGAAGTCGATCAGCTCGCTCTTCCAGAAACGGTCGTGATACTCTACCGGTACGCCGTCGTCGCCGAGGATGTCGATCTGCTCGGCAGCCTCCTTGCCGCGCTGTACGATGGTCTTGCCCTTGTTCACGAGTCCTACCCAGCCTGCCTCGATCCGCCCGTCGAGGTACTCGACGATCTCGGGATATTCGAGGTATTTGGAGTAGCTGTCCAGCGGATCGATGGCCGGATAACGCTTGCTGTCGGCACGCTGCTGGGAAAGAGCGTAGAAACAGCGGGCGGCCTTCTGCGTGGCCTCCGTCACCGGCTCCTTGAGGTTACCTCCCGCAGGCGACACCGTACCGAGGAAGGTCACCGACCCCGTCGCGCCGTTGCGCAGATGCACCAGTCCCGCACGCGCATAGAAGTTGGATATGATGGCCGAAAGGTCCATCGGGAAGGCATCCTGCCCGGGCAGCTCCTCCAGACGGTTACTCATCTCACGCAACGCCTGCGCCCAGCGCGAAGTGGAGTCGGCCAGAATCAGCACCTTGAGGCCCATGGCCCGGTAATACTCTCCGATGGTCATGCCCGTATACACGGAAGCCTCGCGCGAGGCCACGGGCATGTTGGAGGTGTTGCAGATGATGGTCGTGCGCTCCATCAGCTTGTGCCCCGTATGGGGGTCGTCCAGATGGGGAAACTCCGCGAAGATCTCCACCACCTCGTTGGCACGCTCGCCGCAAGCGATCATGATGATGATGTCGGCCTCGGCCTGCTTGGCGATGGCATGCTGCAACACCGTCTTTCCCGCCCCGAAAGGCCCCGGGATGAATCCCGTACCGCCGTCGGCTATCGGGTTGAAGGTATCGATCGGCCGCACGCCCGTTTCGAGTATGCGCGAAGGACGCGGTTTGGAAACATACGCCTTGACGGGACGTTTCACCGGCCACCGCTGCACCATCGTCACCGGATGCTCCCGTCCCTGCGCATCTTCGAGCACGGCCACCGTATGACGGATGTTGTACTCGCCGGGGCCGACCACGCTCTTGACGGTATAACTTCCCTCGAAGGCGAAAGGCACCATGATCTTGTGCATGATCCACTGCTCCTTCACCTGCCCGAGCCAGTCGCCGGCCTCCACCCGGTCGCCCGGTTTGGCCAACGGTTCGAACTCCCACAAGGTCGTTTCGTCCAGCGGGGAGGTGCGCTGCCCGCGCCGGATGAACAGACCGTCCATATCGGCCAGGTCGTTCTGCAACCCGTCGTAGTTCTTCGAGAGGATGCCCGGACCGAGCGTGGCCTCGAGCATGTGTCCCTCGAACTCCACTTCGGCTCCCACCCGCAGGCCGCGGGTACTGTCGAACACCTGCACGTAGGCGTCGTCGCCGATCACCTTGATGACCTCGGCCATCATACTCACCTCGCCCAGCGTTACGGTGGCTATCTCGTTCTGCGCCACCGGGCCGTCGGCCCGCACGATCACGATGTTGGAAATGATACCGGTTACTTTACCTTTCGTCTTCATATGTCTGTTTCTTTATTTTTGTCGGTTTGCATTTCGCAGCGTGTGCCCCTCTCCGTCAGGCCCTCCACGAGCCGGTGGAGCATCTCCCTGCCGCGCTGCGGATCGAGCGCCGTCCAGCGGTGAATGATGTTCACCCGGACCAGGTAGCCGAGAATAAAATCCAGGTCGAAATAGTTCGTCAGGGTCAGCTCTTCGGCCATGTTCCAGCGTATGGCATCCATCCGGTTCTCCTTCTCCACCAGATTGCCCGCATCGGACACCGCCTGCATCACCTGGTCCACGTAGGCCACCTCGCCCTTTATTCCGAAATCGGCCGCGGAGCTGCGTGCGAGCGCACTCTCGATGTCGCCCGTCCCCACGACCACCTCCGCCACGGGAATGCCGCGCCTGCGTGCGGCAAAAGCGGCCGCCACGTTGCGCAGAGTGCGGTCGAAAGCCGACCAGCGGCGCAGGAACTGCGACGACGACCGGGCGCACTCGGCGTAATAGGCGGCGAAAAGGTTGCGTTCGAAAGATTGCTCCATGTCCGCGTCCTCGCCGACATCCGCTCCCGCACCCTCCTTGTCGGCGGCATTGAAAGCGGCGATCACCCGCCCCAGGGAGGCGGGCAGGCGCGAAGGAGCGAGAAGCTCTTCCTGCAGCTCCTCCCGCGAGAGATTGCCCAACCGGGAGAAGTGCTCCCGCCCGGCCCGCAGGCCGATGAGATTCTCTATGTCGTAATAGGTATAAAGGAGTTCCACCGTTCTACGGTCACGCCGCGAAAGATCCTCCTTGATCTCCGCGATGAGGGCCGGCGCATCGAACCCCTTTCGATCCGAGTCGAGGGTATACTCCTTAAGCCCCGCGACAAGGCAATAATACTCTTTCCGGAACAACATACCTCCCTACTTTTCGGCGTAAAGCATCCTTGCCACGCGCTCTTTCAGAAATTCGGAAAGCAATGCGTCGAAATCGGCCGCGGAGAAGCTGATATAGTATCCGCCTCCCTTCTCGCCTATCCGGAACCCGCTGCGGACGCTGTCGGAATAACCGACCTCGATCCCCTGCGAGAGCAGGCTGCGGGCCGCCTCTTCGAACTCCCTGCCGAAACGCTCCTGCCACTGGGCCGGAAGCAACGCCGAGAGCGTCACCTTGCCGGCCGAATCACCCCGCCAACCGGCGGCCACGGCGAGCAGCATCTCCCGGATGAAGGCGGGATCCACCACCGCCTCGTGTAGCGACCCGGAAACGGTCCTGGCAACGATCATCTCCGCAATG
>ERZ777011.2603-NODE-2603-length-13716-cov-12.395286_pt1 | contig 13716 bp, 11 predicted proteins | sample MGYA00374964_ERZ777011 | MGnify/ENA primary metagenome ERZ777011 (study PRJEB29310, sample SAMD00008975) | mouse gut metagenome | study: EMG produced TPA metagenomics assembly of the Metagenome analysis of fecal microbiota from mouse which was promoted...
CCCAAAGCCCTTATTATAAAGGGATAAAGATTATATTCCAAAGTTACTGAAATAAGTTGGAGATTGAAATGATTCCTGTCATATATTCAAAAATATTGCAAGGGTAGTAATAATAAGATACGCATATTTTGTTTTCTTAAGTTATTTCTTTATATTTGAAGCATCAACCATTATTTAATAGTTATGAAAAAGTACATTGCAGAAATGATTGGAACGATGGTGCTCGTTCTTATGGGATGTGGAAGTGCCGTTTTTGCCGGTAGTGTGACTGGTACAGTAGGTGCTGGCGTGGGAACAGTCGGCGTAGCTTTAGCATTTGGTCTTTCAGTAGTAGCGATGGCGTATGCTATCGGAGGTATTTCAGGATGTCACATTAATCCTGCCATTACATTAGGAGTGTTCTTAACTGGACGTATGAATGGAAAAGATGCAGGTATGTATATGATTTTCCAGGTAATCGGAGCTATTATCGGCTCGGCTATTCTTTTTGCTTTAATTTCCACCGGTGCTCATGACGGACCTACGGCTACAGGTTCCAATGGTTTTGGCGATGGAGAAATGTTGCAGGCATTCATTGCGGAAGCAGTATTTACTTTCATTTTTGTATTAGTGGTGCTCGGCTCTACCGACTCGAAGAAGGGGGCAGGCAATCTGGCAGGGCTTGCCATCGGTTTGACTCTTGTATTGGTACATATTGTATGTATTCCTATTACGGGGACTTCTGTAAACCCGGCACGTAGTATTGCTCCGGCATTATTCCAGGGAGGAGAAGCGTTGTCGCAGTTATGGCTGTTCATCATTGCTCCATTTGTAGGGGCTGCGTTGAGTGCGGCAGTTTGGAATTATCTGGGAGATAAGGAAGAAAAGAAATAATTCCTTTATAAGAATAACTTCTTTATATGAAGGAGAAGATAAAAGGGCGGCAGTTTCACAACTACCGCCCTCTTTTGCGTAATTAATATATTATATTAAAAAAGAGTGTGTTTTGCACGTTTACATTAGATTTATAATCTTAGGGAAATTTTACTTCATAAGTTTTCGGTCCGCCATATAAAGTGTTGACACGGATCCTTAATCCTTTTTTCCCTTCCATCCGGTCTTTAATCTTATCCAGTTTGAAAGATACATATCCTTCGCCCAAGCGTTGAGGATAATCACCTTCACTGTTATGACGGAATTCCAGATTGATATATTCGTCCTCTGCACTGTTGTCGTCAGCAGTAGGAGCAGACTCTTCTTTGTCGTTGATTACGAGATTCAGGAAATGTTTTTTATCTTCACTATGCGTTCCATAATATTGGAATTCAATCGTCAGATATGTATTATCCTTGTTGATCCACATATAAGTCGTGTTGATCTTGTCATCTCCGACTTTTTCTTCGTCGTTGTCATCTTCACCCATTGTGATGATGTCTTTAGTTAGGATTGGATTGATACCTCTCACCTGAATATTAAAGTCGTATCCATTCACAGGCTCTTCCAGCTCGTTGAATATCACAAAAGCTCGTTGTCCTTTCACCCAATCTTTATTACTCCATCCTTGCGCATTGCTGGGATACATCTTTTTCCCGTCATCCAAAGTGAAATAAAATTCCTTGCTGTCCTGGCTAATCATATTGATGGTGCTGACAACCAAAAGATCGGACGGGTTGTCATCGTCGTCCAAACATGACTGGAGAATCGGCATTGTAGTCATAATAGCAAAGATAAAGGCAATGAATTTGAATTTCTTCATATACTTATTTAAGTTTTAGATTATATAAAATGGTTCCTTTGTATCGTGAAAATGCAGTAGGATAGAAAATATTGCATTTGAATCTGTTAAAGAAACAAAAGTGATAAAAGAGTTGTTCTCTCTATGCAGTATTTCTATCTTTGCTGCGTTTATAAGTTAAACACGTGTATAAGAGAATGGAAGAATTAGAGTTGTCGGAACAATGCAGGCTAGGCAATAACCAAGCTCGCAAAGAACTGTATGAGCAGTATGCGGGACGTATGCTTGGCATCTGTCTTCGTTATACCGGCGACCGTGATACAGCCCAGGATCTGCTTCACGACGGTTTTTTAAAGATATTCGATTCCTTCGACAAGTTCACCTGGAGGGGTGAAGGCTCCCTGCGCGCCTGGATGGAAAGGGTGATGGTCAACACAGCTTTGCAATATCTCCGGAAAAATGATGTAATCAATCAGTCGGCACCATTAGAAGAGTTGCCTGAAGAATATGAAGAACCGGATGCTTCTGATGTAGAAGCTATTCCACAGAAAGTGTTGATGCGGTTTATAGAAGAACTACCTGCCGGATATCGTACAGTGTTTAACCTTTATACATTCGAAGATAAATCGCATAAAGAAATCGCACAGGAATTAGGTATTAATGAAAAATCTTCGGCTTCGCAACTATTTCGCGCGAAGAGTGTATTGGTAAAAAGAGTAAAAGAATGGATAATGCATAATGGATAGATAGAGATGGAAGAGAAAGAATTGTGGATGAATAAGTTGAAGGAGAAGCTCGCAGATTATTCCGAGCCGGTGCCTGCTTCCGGTTGGGAACAACTGGAGAAAGAACTTATGCCTCCTGTGGAGAAGAAAATATATCCTTATCGAAAATGGATGATGGCTGCTGCAGCTGTTATATTGTTAGCCGTTGTTTCGTCAATAAGTCTATATTTTCTAGGAACACCGGCTGCGGATGAAATACGTCATATAAAGACTCCGGCATTGGCATTTACACCCGATGCGTTGCCGGGTGTGCAACAACCGGATGTGCAAGGCGCTTCCGTAGAACCTGTCTTGCGACCAGTGGCTCGTGAAGACCGTTTGGCGAAAATTGATAAGGATCTTCCAGAACAGAAAACAAATGCACGCCCATCTGCAATAGAAAATAACAACGAACCTGTAACAGGGAATGAAAATAACCCTGTGATTGAGGAAGATCAGATGTTCAAGACGGAACAGACGAAAAATGAAGCAAAGCAGGGAGGCAGTGAAAATATGGGGCAGGCTACACAGTCACAGGATACCGAACGGTCGGGCAACAGGCCACGCCGTCCTTCCGGAAAAGACAAACTTCATATTCCGTCAGAAAAAAGGGCATCTCAAAAAGGAACATGGTCCATGGGACTATCGGTTGGAAATTCGGGCGGAGCATCCACAGAAGTCGGTGTTGGCTCTCATGCTTATATGTCTCGTGTGAGTATGCTTTCTGTTTCCAACGGTCTGATGGAGATACCTAACGATCAGACATTGGTTTTTGAAGATGGAGTGCCTTATCTGCGTCAGACAAAGCAGGTGGTCGACATTAAGCACCATCAACCTATTTCTTTCGGATTGTCCGTTCGTAAAGGGCTGGCCAAAGGATTCTCTCTCGAAACGGGATTGACTTACACATTGCTTTCTTCGGATGCGAAACTGGCGGGTGAAGATCGGCAAATAGAACAAAAACTGCATTATGTAGGTATTCCGCTGCGTGCTAACTGGAATTTCTTTGATAAAAAACTCGTCACTCTCTACGTCTCCGCTGGAGGTATGGTGGAGAAATGTGTTTATGGAAAGCTCGGTTCAGAGAAAGAAACTGTGAAACCTCTGCAATTCTCGGTATCCGGTGCGGTAGGTGCACAGGTGAACGCCACGAAACGTCTGGGTATCTACGTAGAACCCGGTGTTGCTTATTATTTCGATGACGGTTCGGATATGCAGACCATACGTAAAGAGAATCCGTTTAACTTCAATATACAGGCTGGTATCCGTTTGACTTATTAATGCGAACTACCTTACTGAACATAGTGACGGTATCCGTTCAAGATAGCGTCACTATCCTGATATTAGTATCTTTTTCCTCATAAAAATCGGATAATTGAGAAAATATTAATAATATTGTCACCTGTTAATGGTCTATGGTTGCATACCTTTGTTGCAAAATTCTAAGCTATGGTGAATTTTACAGATGAAAAACATTTATTAATCGATTTAAAAGACGGTTCTTTTCAAGCATTTGAAAGATTGTATAATATGTACAGCGGTAAACTGTACAATTTCATTATGCGGCTTTCTTCCGGCAATCAATATATGGCTGAAGAAGTGGTGCAATCCACTTTTATCCGTATATGGGAAGTACGTGAGAAAGTCGATACGAACGCTTCATTTATTTCTTTTCTTTGTACGATAGCCAAAAATTTACTGATGAACATGTACCAGCGTCAGACCGTTGAATATGTTTACAATGAATATCTACTGAAAAGCAGTGTGGATCGTGATTCGCAAACAGAAGAGAATATTGATCTTCATTTCTTGAACGACTATATCGACTCATTAGCGGAAGAATTGCCGGCACAGCGAAAAAAAATATTTATCCTAAGTAAGCGTCAGAACTATACGAATAAGGAAATTGCCGAAATGATGGGAATTTCTGAAAGTACAGTTGCTACACAATTATCTTTGGCGGTGAAGTTTATGCGTGAGCAGTTGATGAAGCATTACGATAAGGTAATTGCGCTTCTGATCGCCTTTTTTGTTAATGAAATGTAATTGTAATACACGTTTTTGGATAGTAGATAGGATGAAAATGTATACTTGTAAATAAGCAGGAAAGAAGATGGATAAAATATATTATAAAGAACTGATTGAAAAGTATTTCGATGGAAATATAACGGATGCTGAAATAAAAGAGCTCTCCGATTGGATAAAGAACGATCGCCATTTACAGAACTGGTGGGAAGAAGAATTTTCCAAATCGGATGCCGACATTAATCCAGTACTGCGTGACAAACTATTTGCCCGAATCAAAGAACAGACGCAGGGAAAAGAAGAGACACAGGGAAAAGAGAAAACAAGAACTATTCGTATGAATCCTTGGAAATGGGCTGCCGCCATCGTTTTACCCATTTGTATTGCCTTCTTCACCTACTATCTTATAGATTCTTCGCAAACAGTGGGAGCGCCCTTTATAGTAAAAGCCGATAAAGGAGATAAAGCAACCATCGAATTGCCGGACGGAACGAATGTCGTTCTCAATTCAGCTTCACAATTAAGCTATCTGAATAACTTCGGAGAAAATGTGCGTCGTGTGCAACTGAATGGTGAAGCCTATTTCAAAGTAGCTCATGATGAAAAGCGCGCCTTTATTGTACAGGTAGGCGATTTGGAAGTGAAAGTACTCGGTACTTCTTTTAATGTATCTGCCTATGAAGATGCCAAAGACGTGACGGTCGTTCTTTTGGAAGGAAAAGTAGGAGTCTATGCGCAGAAAACATCGCATATCATGAAGCCCGGCGACAAAATAGAATATAATAAAGCCACTCATAAGATAACAGCCACTCAAGTACACCCGAGTGACTATATTGAATGGACGAAAGGAAATATTTATTTTGAGAAAGAATCTTTGGAAAATATAATGAAAACCCTTTCACGTATCTATGACGTAGAGATTCGTTTCGACTCCAATAAACTACCTAATGAATATTTCACCGGAACCATTCCGGGAGGTGGCATACAGAATGCATTGAATATCCTGATGCTTACTTCACCTTTCTATTATGAAATGGACGGTTCGGTGATTGTCTTGAAAGAGAAATAAGTGGAACTTTCATAGAGTATCTTTGTTTATTCATCGAATAACGTCTATATTTGTGGTACACTAATTTGAAGATGCAATGAATACATTGGAGCGTAAATTGCCGATAGGGATACAGACATTTGAAAAGATGCGTACAGAGGGGTGTTTGTATGTGGATAAAACAGCCATTATATATCAGATAGCAGCTACTAAAGTGCCTTATTTTCTGAGTCGTCCCCGTCGTTTTGGCAAAAGTCTGCTAATTTCCACTTTTGAAGCCTACTTTCAGGGTCGTAAAGACCTTTTCGAAGGCTTGGCAATTGAAAAGTTAGAGACAAAGTGGGAGCAATATCCGGTTCTGCATCTTGACTTGAATGCGAAGAAATATGAGACGGTAGCAGATTTGGTTGCCATGCTAAACCAATATTTGGAGAAATGGGAAGCCATCTACGGTGATGAGAAGAAAGATCGTAGTCCTGAAGAACGTTTTAGTTATGTCATAGAGCAAGCCTGCCTGAAAACAGGAAAAGGAGTTGTGGTATTGGTTGACGAGTATGATAAACCCTTGCTGCAAGCCCTTTTGGACGAGAACTTGTTGGATGAATACCGCCGTATTCTGAAAGCCTTTTATGGTGTTCTGAAAAGTTCCGACCGCTATCTCCGGTTTATATTTCTAACAGGAGTCACAAAATTTGCCCAAGTAAGTGTGTTCAGTGATTTGAATCAACTGAATGATATTAGCATGAAGATTCCATACGCCAATATCTGTGGTATTACTAAAAAAGAATTAGTATCCACATTTACTCCCGAGTTGGAGCGGTTGGCAGAAGTGCAGGAGATGTCCTTTGAAGATACAGTTGATAAGATGACAGCAATGTACGATGGCTATCACTTTACATACAGTGAAGAAGGACTATTTAATCCTTTCAGTATACTCAATGTCTTTGATGGATTAATGTTTGATAATTACTGGTTTCAGACTGGTACTCCTACCTATCTTGTAGACCTGTTGAAGCAAAGTGATTATGATTTACGTTTGTTGATAGATGGCTTGGAAGTAGGAAGTTCCGGTTTTGCCGAATACCGTGCAGAGACAAAGAATCCCCTTCCGATGATTTACCAAAGCGGTTATCTGACCATTAAAAACTTTGATAAATCATTGAACCTATATACACTAGGTTTTCCGAATGATGAGGTAAAATATGGCTTTCTTAAATTCCTGATCCCTTATTATACACCCATCTCTTCTGATGAAACGGATTTTAATGCAGTTAAGTTTGTCCGTGAACTTCAGTCGGGCGACGTTCATTCCTTTATGGAACGTATGAAATCATTCTTTGCCGACATTCCCTACGAATTGAACACAAAGACCGAACGTCATTATCAGGTTATCTTTTATCTCGTCTTTAAGTTGATGGGACAATATGTAGATGCAGAAGTCCGTAGCGCAAAAGGTCGTGCCGATGCCGTGGTGAAAACGAAAGACCGTATTTATGTTTTTGAGTTTAAATTGGAAGGAACAGTAGACGAAGCTCTGAAACAAATAGATGAAAAAGGATATTTGTTACCTTACCAGACAGACGGGCGTGAGCTAGTAAAAGTGGGAGTTTCCTTTAATGCTGAAGAACGTAATATTGGTGAATACAAAGTAATATAATCGTTTATTGAGTAAAATATAGAATAGAGCCATTCCGAAGCCCACTACTTAGGAATGGTTTTTTTTGTTCTCTGAATTGAATAAGTTAACGTGAGTTAAAGTCTGATAGGCGATTGGACGAGCGAGTATAGCAGTCTGTATACCTATCAAACAACTTAAAAGTTTTGATATATGAAGCACAAAACAACCTTTGAAAAGCTCCCTCAAGCAAATACAGGGAGAAGTAAAAACTGGAAAACACTGCAAGCTATCTGTCTGCTATTGTTTTTAAGCGTCTCTTTCACCGCTTATTCCCAAATAACAGTGAATGTGAAAGAGATCTCTTTAAGGGCCTCGTTAAAGAAAATCGAGCAAGTAAGCAATTACAAATTCTTCTATAATGAGAGCCTTCCGGAGCTAAATCAAAAAGTATCGTTAAATGTGAAAGATGCAACGATTGAACAAACCATGCAACAACTTTTGGGTAAAATGGAGTTAACCTACAAGAAAGAGCAAGAGAATGTCATGGTATTGATTCGCAAATCACAGGAAAAACAAGAAACAAAGAAAGTAACAGGAATTGTTGTTGACGAAAAAGGAGAACCTATTATTGGTGCCAGTGTACAAGTAAAGGGAGAGAGTAATGGGACGATTACTAATATTGATGGATATTATTCATTGATGAATGTACCGGAGTCGGCCACGTTAATTATTTCTTATATTGGCTACAGAACAGTCAATCTTTCTGTTAAAAATCAGAATACGAGTAAAATAACACTGGTTGAAGACAGCAAAATGATTGATGAAGTTGTGGTTGTTGGCTATGGCGTCCAGAGAAAGAGAGATGCATCAACCGCTATCTCTTCTATTCGTGCATCAGATATAGCGATGTGGCGGCAACGAGTATCGAACAGGCATTAGTAGGACGTATGGCAGGTGTACAAATTACACAGCCCAATGGAACTCTGGGTGCAGGTTTTGAAGTGAAAGTGCGTGGAGTGGGCACGGTTACTGCCGGAAGTTCTCCGTTGTATGTTATTGACGGAGTACCTTTGAGTGATGATACAGGAGATGCTACAGGTATAACAGTAAGTCCGTTGGCATCTATTGAAACCTCTGATATTGAATCTATTGAAGTCTTGAAAGACGCTTCGGCCGCTGCTATATATGGTTCAAGAGGAAGCAATGGCGTTGTTATCATTACAACGAAACAAGGAAAAGAGGGAAAGCCAGTGGTGAAATATAATGGCTATGCCGGCGCTCAAATAGTAACTGATAAAATAGACGTGCTCAATGCTTATGAATACTCCCAACTAGTGTTTGACGGGCATAACAATGCTTATTATGACCAATTGCGAGTGGCAGGAAAAGCGGATTTGTATAATCCGAACGCAACAAACCAAGAACGTTGGAATAATCTGAAAACAGGTAGCATGATTGAGAATCAAGGTTGGATGCTTCCACCGGAGATACTACTTTACGTTAGAGGTGAAGAAGGACTGGTAGATACAGATTGGCAGGATACGGTATTGCGTACAGGTTTCATAACGAAACACAATCTTTCCGTAAGTGGCGGAAATAAGAATATAAAATATATGTTGTCGGGAAACTATCAAAATGAAGAAGGGATAGTTATCAATTCCGATTTTACAAAGATGGGATTTCGTGTCAAAGTAGATGTAAATTACAATCGTTGGAAATTTGGAGGTAATATCAATCTAACCCGGAATATTTATAATTTGGTAAATACAGAAGGGCGGTATGGAGACGATGGAGTATTATCGTTAGCATTGGGTGCAGCCCCTATCTATCCTGTCCGTGATGAAAATGGAGATTTCAATTATGAGCACAACCATACGAGTTACGGACAATCTAAATTGAACAATCCGGTAGCGGTAGCTACCCTTATTGAAGATCAGATGATCTCTATACAAATGTTAGGAACTGCTTAAATAAATGTCCGATAGTGGCATTGTTTATGATACTCATAGCATTTTATGCTTGCAACGATGAAGATCAACCGCAAAATTTGAAAGCGGAAGTTACTGATTTTTCTCCTGTTATGGGCGGACGAAATACGCTACTGACTTTAAACGGAAGTAATTTTGGTACAGATATAAATAATGTCAAAGTTACGATTAACGGGAAGGAAGCATTGGTGAAAACAGTTACCAATGAGGTCATTACTGCTGAAGTGCAGAAAGGAACAAGTTCGGGAATTGTCAGAGTCATACTTGGAGAAAGACCCAATGCGCAAATATTGATTTATGATATGAATTTTACTTATGTATCTAATCAGGTTGTGTCTACCTATTTAGGTGGAGAAAGCAGTGGAGAGGCGGATGGCGATTTTTCAGTAGCTACACTTTCCAAACCTCGCTATCTGGTGTGGGGGAAAAACAATGCGTTGTATATTGTTGAGGACGGGGCTAGTTCTGTAGATGATATGGCATGCATCCGGGTAGCAAAGGATAACCGGCTTACTACATTGTTGAAAGCTTCGGAAAGCACGTTGGTGCAGCGAATGCGTGCCATTGACTTTTCGTTGAATGAGAATACGATGTATATTGCCAATGATAATAATGCAAGTGGAACTATGGGATTTGGTACGATGACGAAAAACGGAGACAAATATGAAAACTTGACATCTCTTTGGGATCAGGGAGGGATAACAGCCGTGAAAGTGCATCCGGAAACTGGTGCGGTTTTTATCGGTTATCATTCCGGTTCATGGATATATCAGTATGATGGTACAAATTTTATTCCTAAGTTTCAGCTTCCCGATGCTGCCGGTGCTGCTGCGAGTAAAGGAAACATCAATACGATTGCATTTGATAAGCCGGGAACAACTGCATATATTGTTTCACGTAAAAATCATGTGATATACAAAGCAAGTTATGATATGGCTACTGGAGAATTTAGCGATGTTAAGTTGCTGGCAGGTTCTTTTGGAGTGACAGGATATGCTGATGGTACAGGCACCTCTGCCCAATTCAACGAACCCTCCCAAGGAGACGTAGATGAGGAAGGTAATTTTTATGTGGCTGATCGGGGAAATCATTGTATCAGAGTTATTACTCCCGATGGTGAAGTTTCAACCTATGCCGGACAAAATAAGGCTGGCATGGTGGATGGAATTGCTTCGCTGGCAGAGTTTAATAATCCTGAAGGATGTCAGTTTGGCCCAGATGGTGCATTGTATATAGCCGACTACTCTAATCATGCTATTCGCAAAGTGGAGGAAGCACAAGTACAACCTTAATAATCAACCTGAATGAAAGATAAAAATAAGATGAGAAAAAATAGGATTTTATGTAGTTGTCTGTTACTATTATGTGCGCTTGTTTCATGTGCGCAGCAGTCGGATGAAAATGTAAGTAAAACACTTCAGACTATTACTGATAAGTCAGTTCTGGTCGTTTCACATCGTGCCGATTGGCGTAATGCTCCCGAAAACTCCCTACAAGCTATTAAGAATTGCATTGAAATGGGAGTAGATATGATTGAGATAGATCTGAAGAAAACCAAAGACGGACATTTGATTCTGATGCACGATAAGAAGATTGACCGTACAACCACAGGAAAAGGATTACCGCAGGATTACACACTCGAAGAATTAAGGAAGTTTCGTCTGAAGAACGGTGCAGGACATAAGACTGCTCATCTCATTCCTACCTTGGAAGAAGTAATGAATTTGTGTAAAGGTAAAATCCTTGTAAACGTAGACAAAGGCTATGACTATTTTCAGGAAGCCTATCAAATTCTGGAAAAAACGGGCACTACCAGTCAGTGCATTATCAAATCTGATTTCCCTTATGAAAAGGTGGTAAGTGAACATGGCGATGTACTTCAGAAAATGACTTTTATGCCTGTTGTCAATTTAGATAATCCGGCGGCGGAGTCAATTATTGATGGCTATATCAAGAACCTGAAACCTTTAGTTTTTGAGCTAGTGTTTAGTAAAGATTCGGAGGAGACATTGCGACTGATTAAAAAGGTGCATGATAGTGGAGCAAAAATCTTTGTGAATGTAATGTGGCCGGAACTCTGTGGTGGTCATGATGATGATAAGGCTGTTGAGGAACAGAAGTATGAGCAGAGTTGGGGGTGGATAATCCGGCAAAATATGGCCTTTATCCAAACAGACAGACCGCGCGAACTCCTTGAATATTATATTTAAAGACTAAAAAACTTCACGACTAAACACACTTTCTTCATGTTGAAACAACTAATCAATTTTTACAAGGTCTCTTCACCGAGACCTTGTAACGGAGAAGCTTTGTCTTCATCCGATGCTCGCCGTCTGAAGTTTCTGAAATGGTCTACTTTCCTTTCTGCGACTTTTGGTTACGGTATGTATTATGTGTGCCGTCTTAGCCTGAATGTCGTAAAGAAACCTATTGTAGATGAAGGCATTTTTTCGGAAACAGAGTTAGGCATCATAGGTTCCGTATTGTTTTTCACCTATGCCATCGGGAAATTCACGAACGGTTTCCTTGCCGACCGTAGTAATATCAACCGTTTTATGACTACCGGTTTATTGGTAACTGCTTTGGTTAATCTTTGTCTCGGTTTTACTAGTTCTTTTATCCTATTCGCTATCCTTTGGGGGATTAGCGGCTGGTTTCAGTCTATGGGAGCAGCCTCTTGTGTAGTAGGGCTTTCCCGTTGGTTTACGGATAAGGAACGCGGTTCATACTATGGCTTTTGGTCTGCGAGCCATAATATCGGCGAAGCGTTGACTTTTCTGATAATAGCCTCAATTGTCAGTGTGTTGGGCTGGCGGTATGGTTTCTTCGGAGCCGATATAGTGGGGTTGATAGGAGCGTTGATCGTCTGGAAGTTCTTCCATGATACTCCCGAAAGTATGGGATTTCTTTCGGTGAATGTTCCCAAACAGAAAAAGGAAATGAGTGAGACAGAAACGGCTGATTTCAATAAAGCACAGCGTCAGGTATTGCTGATGCCTGCCATTTGGATACTGGCTCTTTCGAGTGCTTTTATGTATATCAGTCGTTATGCTATCAATAGTTGGGGCGTTTTTTATTTGGAAGCTCAAAAGGGTTACTCCACCTTGGATGCCAGTTTTATCATTTCTATTTGTCCGGTCTGTGGTATAATCGGTACTATGTTTTCAGGTGTTATTTCTGATAAGTTATTTGGTGGACGTCGCAATGTTCCTGCGTTAATTTTCGGATTGATGAATGTGTTTGCTCTTTGTTTGTTTCTCTTAGTTCCGGGAGCTCATTTTTGGATAGACGTGTTGGCAATGTTTCTTTTCGGTTTAGGTATCGGAGTTTTGATCTGTTTTCTGGGTGGTTTGATGGCAGTGGATATTGCTCCCCGTAATGCTTCGGGTGCTGCATTGGGAGTAGTCGGTATTGCCAGTTATATCGGTGCCGGATTGCAGGACGTGATGAGCGGTATACTGATAGAAGGGCAAAAGACTGTTCAGAATGGAGTAGATGTTTATGACTTCACCTATATCAATTGGTTTTGGATTGGTGCTGCTTTGCTTTCGGTGTTGTTTGCTTTGCTGGTATGGAATGCAAAATCAAAAGAAGTGGATTAAAGTGAGTACATTAGGTTAGAATATAAGTCTTTGTTTTCGAGGTATTAGTCGCCATTCTGGGGAGTTAGGATTATCCATAATAAGCTGATATAACCGTATTTTTTTGCACCGCATCCTTGCTCTTGAGTTAGTGGAATTTTTTTCTAATCTTTTTGCCGAATATTCAGAAGAATACTTTTCTTTGGGAGAACCTTCGCTTAAAGTGGCTCGTGAAATAAGCAAAAAGCTGAATATCGATGCTAGTATTGGATTTTTATTCTATTTATTACTGTGATGGTTAATTGACCACCACAGTAGTAAAATATTCTTTAAATACCTCCGCGGCTTTTTCAAGTTGTTCGGGGGTATTTTCTTTTACGTCTTTCAGTTTGTATTCCTGCTCCATCGCTTCATACTTATGTACGCCTAATGTATGATAAGGCAGGATTTCCACTCGTTGCACCATCTTGTACTTTCCTAATGCTTCTCCCAGTTGGCGGATGTCTTCCTCGAAATCGCTGTATCCGGGTACTAATACATAACGCAGCCAGAAAGGTTTCTCGTTTTCTTCCAGCCATGCTGCCGTGCGGATGGTCTGTTCGTTACTTCTTCCGGTCAGTGCTTGATGGCGTGCCGGATTGAACTCTTTAATATCCAGTAATACAAGATCCGTCAGTTTGAAAAGTTCTTCTACTTCTTCGTTCCAGATGCCGCCGTTGCTGTCTATGCATACATGTATTCCCTTTTCTTTCAGTTCACGCACTAAAGGGAGTAGTGCTTTGGCCTGAAACGTAGGTTCTCCTCCGGAGAAAGTGACTCCTCCGCGTTTCCCGAAAAAAGGACGTTGGCTCATAGCCATGCGGACGATTTCTTCCGGTGGGGTAGGTGTGCCTCCTTTTCCGGCTATAGTGTCGGGATTGGCGCAATATAGGCAGCGGAAATTGCATCCTTGAAGAAAAACGACGAGCCGTAAGCCCG
>ERZ777011.2604-NODE-2604-length-13713-cov-2.646508_pt1 | contig 13713 bp, 12 predicted proteins | sample MGYA00374964_ERZ777011 | MGnify/ENA primary metagenome ERZ777011 (study PRJEB29310, sample SAMD00008975) | mouse gut metagenome | study: EMG produced TPA metagenomics assembly of the Metagenome analysis of fecal microbiota from mouse which was promoted...
GAGATATTCAAAGGATTCCATGTGGCTTATACTGGCGGCAATATTGGGGTTATCAGCAATGATATTACAAAGATTTGGAACAGTCAGGAGCCAGATCTTGATGCTGTGAAGATTCTCTGTATGGAGAATAATTTTGTGATAGATTATGCGAAAACACTTTATCGCCCCTCCAGGCCAGACGAGATTAATATGCGGCTATCGCAAATTACAAGCGTAAAGGCCCCCTATTTCTTCCGATATGCGAAAGGAAAAGAAAGCACTCAGGTTCAAAGAGCGAATTTCAGTGTTGTAAATCAACTTGACGAAATCATACCTAATAAGCGGATGTCTTTCTCTGCCAAGAATATTGGTGTGTTTCATTATGAGTATATGCTGCAAAATCCAACTGCAAAAATCGTGGTTGCTCCTGAAGTTTCTGAGCTGTATGGAGAAATTGAAAAGCAGTATCGGTACTCAATCAATTTTTATGAGAATGAGTCTAATTTTGCATATGTGCGCAAGAGCATATTGGAGCGTTTTGCAGAGTTGGATTATTCTATGGAGCAAATTTGCGATATGCTTGTCAAATACCTTTTTCACAGCAAACAGAGCCGCCGCAAGAATGTGTTTTGGATGTGCTTTGGCGAAATGGTTTTAGCTAACCTTCAGCGCAATTTGCCAAAAGGATCTATTCAGTGCAAAAAATGTGGCGAGAGATTTATTCCTGTACTTCCACAGCAAAAACTTTGTATAGGCTGCACCACTTATCATCCCATTGGAAATAAAGTAGTCAAGTGTATTGACTGTGGAGAGACGTTTACAGTTGATGCTCGCAATATGAAGAAGGTTCGCTGTGATAAATGTCAGGTTGAGTATAGAAAGGCTTGGGATAGAGAGAGAAAACGCAGAAATGCGGCCTAAAATTCCACTTTTGTTTTTGAAAGTGTATAATGCCTATTACCCCGTTGTTCAACGGCATTAACCTGTTTTTAAGGGCTTGAAAATCATACAAAAATCCACCTTGCTCTTTTAGTTTCGGCGTTGTTCAACGGCATATATTAACCTAAATGCGATATGCGCCTTTTAGGGAAGAAAACCGTATTTACTAACATATTCGGTGTCTCCTGTCTATTGGTTGTGGGAATGACTCTTGCGAGATGACTTCCCGCAGCCAAAGACATCTTTTAGAAAAGGACTGAATTTTATATGATCCCAGTGACGAAAGATGAGGCGCGTATCCTCAGAGAGCTATATCCTGAGTATAGAGTTACGCGAACAATGGTGCAAGATTCTAAGCGGCATCATTATTTTGCAACTGAAAGTGAAGAACTAATGAGGGCGATAGCGAGCACAAATCACAGAGCAGCAGAGCTTGTTGCGCAGTTTGATCGTAGGAAAGAGCTAAACCGCCAGCGCCTTATTCAGCAAGGAGAGCTGTAATATGGCGACTGCGGTAAGAAGCGAAAGCTTCACCAACGCAGTGATTGATGCTAAAGATATGACAATTACGGAGTATACCCCAGATTCCATACACACATATAGTTTGGGTGAGTTTTTGAAACGCTGGGATGGTATTCCCGATATTGTGTTGTCAATAAGTCGTAGTGTCCCTCTGCCACCAGACGGGAGGGATGACGATTGAATCCAAAGTATAAAAAGTTAGAAACTGAGAGCGATTATGAGTATGGGTTGCGACTCATTGAGATTAAGGTAGAACAAAATCCGCCTGATTTGGAATGGACGGATATTGTTGAACTAACTGGCCTTGATGTACATTATGACAGTTTGCGAAAGGCTGCAAATGTAACCCCATATTCTGGCTATAACGTCATGAAGTATTTCAAAGAGAAGCTTGCTTCGGTCAGCGCAGGAGATGATACTTCATACCTGGATGAGCTGGAACAGAAGATGCTTGAATTCAAGAAAGAACGTCAGCGTTTCTTCGATCAGCGTAATGCCTTAAATAAGGTAGTGCGTGATTTGGCTCGCCAAGATGAAAATGCCGATATTCTGGAACGTGCTATTGCAGATGGTTCTATCCCAAGGCTTGAATATCAACCAGTCTATATTGAGCACTCAGAAAATGATTTGCTGGTCAGTCTTAATGACTTGCATTATGGAGCATATGTGGACAATTATTGGAATTACTATAATTCTGATGTTTGTCGCTATCTCCTACGAGCTTATCTTGATAAAATTTTTGAAATAGTAGAACTCTATAAGCCTGAAAATTGCTATGTTTGGGCTAACGGAGATTTGATAAGTGGAAATATTCATAAGTCCATTGCTGTTTCAAATCGTGAAAATGTTATTCAGCAGGTTGTTGGGGTTTCAGAATTAGTTGCGGAGTTTCTTGCGGAACTAAGTGGCCGGTTTAAGCATGTATACTTTTCTTCTGTGGCTGGCAACCATTCTCGCATTGAGGAAAAGAATTTAGCATCGCCTCATGAGCGACTTGACGATCTGGTTGAGTGGTATTTACGAGCCAGATTGCAAAACTTTGAAAACATAGGCTTTGACAATTATCGTAAGATTGACGATACTATGTACTTGCTGGATATACGGGGAAAGACCTATCTTGGTGTGCATGGGGATTATGATGGATCGCCTGGTAGGATTCAATCGCTTCAAACCATGGCTCAGGAACCAGTCTATGCCATTTTGTCTGGACACCTACACCATAACAAGGTAGATAGTGTACAGGGCATTAAAACGGTCATGGCAGGCAGTTTCTTGGGTATGGATGACTACTGTGTTGGAAAGCGTATATATGGCGCACAGCAACAGATGGTTTGTGTGTGTACTTGTGATGGTATCAAGGCATATTGTGATGTCGATTTCGATACCAATACCTATCGGCCTGCAAAGGAGCAATAGAATGATTACAAAGGCTGATTTGGTTGATAGACTTGTTGCCAGATCAAGCAACAATCTATATAAGTATCAGGTAAGGAATCTTGTTGATGACTTATTTGATGAATTGCAGGAGATTCTTAAAGAGGGTGAAAAGGTGACAATACGTGGTTTTGGCACCTTTGATACAAAGATGTTTAAGTCTCATGCTGCGGTGCATCCGACAAGCAAGGAGGCTATTGTAGTACCCTCGTTCAAAAGAGTGGTATTCCGTCCGGGCGGTGAGCTTCTACGGGAGATCAGAGACACATAAAGGGTGCCGGGCTTTTGTCCCGGCCCCTCAATATGGCTAAGTGGAGAAGCGGTTTTCTTGCTGGCCTCATAAGCCGGAGACGTTGGTTCGAGTCCAACCTTAGCTACCAAAAATTTTTCAAGAAATTTTTCAAAAACCCCTTGACAAACTCGTCCCTATCTGCTATATTATAATCAACAAAGGGGTTAATTAATTCATTTTGCTGGTGTAGTTCAGTTGGTAGAACGGCTGACTTGTAATCAGTTGGTCGGGGGTTCGAGTCCCTCCGCCAGCTCCACACTCTTGATAAGAGTTTAATTAATTCACTCCGATTTATATGGGGCCATAGCTCAGATGGGAGAGCGCCTGCCTTGCAAGCAGGGGGTCAGGAGTTCGATCCTCCTTGGTTCCACCAGATCATACCGTGTTGGTTATGCTGACGTTTGTGTGGTTCAGCTCATTACTTAACTGCTATTTCAGTCAGAAACCTATCGGCCATGGACGAGGTTCTACGGACGCACGGTTGATAACGGGATGTAGCTCAGTTGGTAGAGCACACGACTGATAATCGTGCGGTCAGAAGTTCGATTCTTCTCATCCCGACCAAGCACTTTGAAAAGTGAATATGGGGCCGTTTAGGATTCGACGGGGTTTTGAGAGTTCAAAACACGCAGGCAGGAGTCCGCCTCAAGGCTCAAACAAAATTGAAATGACAACGTTGAAACTGTTGTAATGATTCATCCTGCGTTCGCCGCTTTTGTGGCAGAGAGGGTTGCTGCCTAATCTAAGCAGATGGATACCAAAACGACGCACCACTGGTTAGGTAAGCGTATGAGGAAAGAGATATAACCAGAGTGTCCTACAGTTTTCCTTATTCCTGTTGAAAGAATAAGGTGGTGGAGGTGTGCCAAACTCGGTACGCCCTGGGTCTGTTCGGTAGCTCATGGCACCCGCCAATAGGCATTGCCAAAAAGCTCCCTATTGCGTAAGAATGTTTTGAACATGTAGGAATTTCGGACAGGGGTTCGATTCCCCTCGGCTCCACCATATAGAGGATGTGGTGTAATGGTAACACACCTGCTTTGGGAGCAGGAATAGCGGTTCGAGTCCGACATCTTCTACCATTTAAGGCACAGACAGCAATTTGAAAAAAATTCTTGCTATGGATTAAGATGATTTTTATGTGCCTTGCCTACTTAAAGAGACGCGCTAACTGCAATATAAAATGTTTATCAAAAACTATTTAGATGAATTGAATATATCAAATAATTTTTCAAAACACATTATTGCGTCTCGTAAATATTGGCCCATAGCTCAGATGGCAGAGCGCTTGACTGTTAATCAAGATGTCACAGGTTCAATCCCTGTTGGGCCAGCCAGAATAAAAGCACAGCGGTGAGCTTTTCAAGCAGTAATATAACGACACTCACAGCAATTTTATATACACATATTTGGGTTTATGTTTGTACATTGTGTCGTGACGAAATTACAGTTTGTTTTTGATCTGCATTCCACATTGCGGAGTGGTAGCAGTTGGTAGCTCGTCAGCCTCATAAGCTGAAGGTCGTGGGTTCAAGTCCCACCTCCGCACCCAGGCCCGTCCCACGAACAGAGAAGAGACTGTAAACTTAATGGGAAATGGAAATGTTCACGTTTGGCCGTGAAAACTTTTAGCAGGTTTCAAATGAAACCGCTGCGAGCCAATAGCACAGAGTTGGTAGGTAGGGCCGAAGCCTTAATTCGGCCAACATGCTCGATTAGCTCAGCAGGAAGAGCGCGTCCCTTACAAGGATGAGGTCGGCGGTTCGAGGCCGTCATCGAGTACCAATGTGGGTATGGTGTTTAATGGTAGCATGTCGGTCTTCCAAACCGAATGTGCGGGTTCGAGTCCCGCTATCCACTCCAGTCTATTATGTCTGCGACTTCTCTACTTTGGCGGATGTAATGATGGGTGCTGGCTCCCCTGGCATCTTTAACAAATAATGGAGGGATGGGAGCAGGGAAAAATACCTGTCGGTGGCCCGCAACCCGTTAGTGAACGTAGAGCCAAGCGGGATATTATCAGCCATGTGAGGCTGGCCGCAGCTTCTTGTAACTGGTGACGATCAGATTACCTTGGCTGATTTTATGGGGATATGGCGTAATTGGTAGACACGCTGGATTTAGGTTCCAGTGCCGCAAGGCGTGTGGGTTCGACTCCCACTATCCCTACCATCAAGAGCACTAACAGCAATTTTATTCTGGAATCAACTTTTAATTGATAAAACCAAAATATGTGCTCTGTTAAATATGCTGGTGTGGTGGAAAGGTAGACGCGACAGACTCAAAATCTGTTGGTAGAAATACCGTGTGGGTTCAAGTCCCACCTCCAGCACCATATGCGCCCGTAGTTCAGTGGAATAGAACAATTGGCTACGAACCAATAGGGCGGGAGTTCAAATCTCTCCGGGCGTACCAATATGATACTGTAGCCAAGATTGGTAAGGCTCTGGGCCGCAACCCCAGGATCGTGGGTTCAAATCCCTCCAGTATCTCCATATGCGCCAGTAGCTCAATTGGACAGAGCATGAGATTTCTAATCTTAGGGCTGGGGGTTCGAGTCCTCTCTGGCGTACCAGGTAGCGAATAAAAGAACGCCCCGCCTTGCGGCGGAGCGTAGAAACTACAGCTCGATACCAAGCTTTTCTGCAATTTCTTCGGGAGACATAGAAGAAGCCTTTTCCATAACCTCTTTCATTTTGATAGGGCGCATGATTTCAGCTTTCTTCGCCTCAAGCTTTGCAATTTGAGCATCAATCTCTGCGATCTTCTGCTCCGGTGTGCGACGAGCACGAGTAACTTTCTTGTTTTCGTCCGCCATGATTGTCACCTCCTGCTTGGTAAATGATGTTCTATTTATACCATAGTTTAGCGAAAAGTGCAATAGCAAATTTCAAATATTGGGGTGTGGTGTAATGGTTTAGCACATCAGACTTTGACTCTGACAGTGGCGGTTCGAGTCCGTTCGCCCCAGCCATAATGTGGTGGTGGAATAGGTAAACACATTGTAGGGACAAATCTCATACTTCCTGCATGGGAGGCCGTGAACTCAACGCCCGAACGAGAGGTAAATATCCGTTATCCACGGAGGCGTACCGATACGGCAACACCCAAGAGAGCGGGGTGGTAGTTGAAAGATACTATCTGGACGCACCGAAAGGCAAATCAACAATCTGAGTAGGTTAGTATAAACGGCAGGACGTTAAAAAGGGGATATGTTAGGTGCAAATCCTGACCCACATTTTATATATGCTCCCATCTACTAAATGGAATAGGTGACTGCCCTCTCAAGGCAGGGATGCCGGTTCGAGTCCGGCTGGGAGTACCAATAAATCGAAGGAGTTTGTTATGCCGCGTAAAGCTTCATCAGAGAAGCCAGCAAAGATTGTGAAGAAGTTGCCAGCGACAGATTATGGCCCAGGCGTACTCTGTACAACGGCATTAGGAAACAGATTTCAGATCACGCAGAATCCAGAGAAGAAGAAATTTACTCTTTGGAGGATTCTTGATGGTGGATTTGAAAAGATTGCAATGGCTAATACTCCAGTTGATTTATACTCTAAAATAGCCTGGGATAAATAAATGCGCCCATGGACAAGCGGTTAAGTCCCCAGCCTTTCAAGCTGGTGTCGCGGGTTCGACTCCCGCTGGGTGTACCAATGCTGCCATGGTGGAATGGCATACACGCCAGTTTGAGGGACTGGTGGGAGAAATCTCGTGTGGGTTCAAGTCCCACTGGCAGCACCATTTTATATGGCTACGTAGCTCAGTAGCGAAGAGCGTCGGCCTGTCACGCCGAAGGTCGGGGGTTCGAGTCCCCTCGTAGTCGCCATGTGGACGTAGCTCAATTGGCTTAGAGCATTGGATTGTGGCTCCAAAGGTTGCGGATTCGATCTCCGTCGTCCACCCCATAGGGGTTTAGTGTAATTGGTAACACAGCAGTCTCCAAAACTGCACGATGGAGGTTCGAGTCCTCTGGCCCCTGCCATGTAAGAAAGACGCATACAGCAAATACATACAAATAATTCTATGAATTTTTACTAACTCTAAAATCACTCCCTCTTCCTCTCTTTCTCTAATGCGTCTTGTATGTGCCGGTGTAGCTCAGTTGGCAGAGCAGATGACTCTTAATCATAAGGTCGGGGGTTCAAGCCCCTCCACCGGCACCAAATATTCCAGCATAGTTTAATGGTAAAACAGTCGGTTTATACCCGATATTACCTCCAGATTAGAGGGTGTTCCGGGTTCGAGTCCTGGTGCTGGAACCATATCGGTAGGTATGCAAATTGGTGAAGCAAGCGGTCTGTAAAATCGTGACATTAGAAACATTGTTGGTTCAAATCCAACCCTACCGACCAATATTAAAATTGAGGCGAATATTTGAAATATTGTAAAACGTGTGGAAAGAAAGTTGGATACGATAATTTAACCGAATATTGTTTTAAGTGTTATAAAGAAAAGCAGAGTGCGGAAAAAATAAACAATTGGTTAAGGACTGGTGATGCTGGAATTGGAGTTTCAACTACATTAAGAGGATGTATAAGAGACTTCATTTTGAAATCACAAAATGGGTGCTGTAATATATGTGGTATGTCCGATAGCTGGAATGGAAAGAATCTTGTTTTTATCTTAGACCATATTGATGGAGATGCTTCAAATAATTGTAGAGAGAATTTAAGATTGATATGCCCAAACTGTGATAGCCAACTGCCAACATATAAATCTAAGAATAAACACTCTGCACGAACATATAGAAAAGCAGCTTAATGGAGAGTTAGCGAAGCGGCCATAACGCGGTAGTCTTGAAAACTATTCTGGGGTAATACCTACGGGGGTTCGAGTCCCTCACTCTCCGCCAAACAAGTGGAGACACTTGTTATTACGTCCGTGTCTTAGGTTGAGCGGCCCAGTGGAGCACGGCCACAAAGATCCCGCTCCCATTTATTTTTCTCGCTTCTTGATGAGGATGTTTACCATGTCACATACTACGGCTGCTTCTTCATCGTTGAGCATAGAGATGTCTAAATAACGCTTGTCTTCACGGCAAAGTAAGTAGTCAATGGTAGTGCCAAATAAGTTTGCGATTTTGACCAGGACTTCATACGATGGCAGTCGGATGTCAGTTTCGTAGCTTGACACCATAGAGGCAGTTACCCCAATCCGATTTGCAACCTGCGCCTGTGTCATATGCTTATCGCTACGCAATTGCTTCAGACGCTGAGAAAACTCAACCATTACAATCACCAACCTTTTCTATCAGTTTACACAAAATATATTTTCAGATAGAAAGGTTGTCTATATATATTAGTTGAATATGGGTCAATAGCTTATGCGGTCTGAGCGCCAGACTGAAAATCTGGAGGATGAAGGTTCGACACCTTCTTGACCCACCATCAAAAAAAGGCACGTACAGCTATCAATTGGTTCATAGCCAAAAATATATTTGTGCCTTGTATATGCGTCCATAGCTCAGTTGGTAGAGCAGCGGGCTTTTAACCCGTTGGTCGTGGGTTCAAACCCCTCTGGGCGCACCAACTGATCCTCAGGCTTTGCCTGAGGTTTTTTATTTTGATTGAAAGGAGGCAGAGATATGGCTGAAACAAGAAAAACCACTTCAACAAAGGCAAGAAGTAAATCTGGTGAACAGTTTGTTTTGGAGAATGAAGACAAATATAAATATCATTGTACAGCTTGCGGCAAAGGATTTGTGCGGCAAAAAGATAATTTCAGCGTGTCTCCTTCTCCTTATTATAAAGGCAATAATGGATATCTGCATATCTGTAAGCGTTGCTTAGAAAAGGCATTCATTTATTATCGTGATGAAATGTTTGATGGGAACCAGGATAGGGCGATGGAATTTCTCTGCGCCACAATCAATACATGCTTTGATGAGTCTGCTTGGGCCAACGCCAAAAAGCATCCCTCCAAAGGTAGCAAAGTAAGTGTATACTTCTCAAAGCTAAATCTCAGCCAAACAAAGGGAAGCTCCTATGCTGATACAGTTATGCTTAGGGAAGCAAACAAAATTGAAAACGCTTCTTCTATTCAGCAGGTAGAGGATTCACAGGATAATACTGTTCCAATTGAAACGGTACGTCTTTTTGGACTTGGATTCAGTGAGCAAGAGTATGAAGCACTTAAATTTGAGTACGATGATTGGGTTCGTAAGTATGGCGAGCCTGAGGACAAGCGGCAAGACGAGCTTTATAAGAGTATTTGTTATTTGAAGCTTCAATTCCAAAAGGCTGTGCAGAACGGTGATAATGGTATTGGTGCTTTGGCAAAGGCTTATAAAGAATATATTAATGCTGCCACTACAGAACTTGAGGATCGTAAGCAGAAGCAGGAAGACTCTGTAAAATTAGATCCTCTTGGTATGTGGATTGGAGATATTGAGCGCTATACACCAGCAGAGTTTTACCAGGACAAATCTTTGTATAAGGATGCGGATGGTATTGGAAGCTATGCGAGTAGATTTATCTTCCGTCCTTTGAAGAACTTGTTGACTGGTTCTAAGGAGATTGATAAAGAATTCAATCTGTCAGATGGTGAATAAGTATGGCACACGATCTGATGGATGAACGCCAAAAGCATATACACGAGAACTTTCCTTCTACGCATTATTTGCATAAGAAGGAAAACGTGGAACGGCTTTTGCACTGGATTACTTTTTATCGGCGCAATCCGTCAAGGTTTGTAGAGCACTATTTCGGTGTGACACTACACCTATATCAGCACATTATTCTATATTTGATGGAGTTTGTGCCAAGCTTCTGTATTGTGGCCGCTCGGTCAGCCGCGAAATCCTTCTTGATCGCTATATTTGCATGTAAGGAAGCAATACTTCGCCCTGGTGCAAGAATTGTTGTAGCTTCTGCTACTAAAAAGCAGGCGAGACTTATTGTATCAGAGAAGATTAAGAAAGAACTGATACCTAAGTCGCCGCTTTTGGCTTCAGAGATAGATAGCTTCAAAGATAACCAAAACGAAATTGAAGTTGTTTTCAAAAACGGAAGCTCCATTGTTGTTGTTGCCGCAAACGAAAATGCCCGTGGTTATCGTGCAACAGTAATGATTTACGAAGAGTTCCGTATGATTGTGAAAAATATTATCGACAGTGTTCTTTCACCATTTCTATATGTAAGACAGGTCGATTATATTAAGCATCCTGAGTATTCAGGTATGGTTGAAGAACCAAAGGAGATCTATATTAGCTCTGCTTGGTATCAAAGCCATTGGATGTGGGCATTGATGCAGACTCTGGTTAAGGATATGTTCCATAACGGCACATCTTGTATTATCGCTATGGATTATAGTATTTCATTAAAGCACAATATTAAGACCAGAAACTTCCTTATTAAAGAGAAGAAGAAGCTTGATCCTATGCAATCGAGTATGAAAACCAGATGATTGCCGAAAATGCCAGATCGTTCTTTAACTACGAACAGCTCAACAAGAACCGTAGATTAAAGCGAGCATTTTATCCTCGTCGTAATGATGAGGCACTTTTGAAGCAGAAAAACAAATATGATATTCCAAAGCAGGTCGGTGAAGTTCGTATTCTTTCATGCGATATTGCTATGGAAGCTGGTAACACCACAGACAATTCTATTTTCTCATGTATTCGCTTGCTCCCAGAGAGCCAGGAGTATAAGGTGCAGGATACTACAGGTGAGCACCTTGAGATTAAGCGGGGTTATCGTCGACAAGTGGTCTATATGGAGGCGGTTCACGGTGGTGAAACTTCAAAGCAGGCTATACGTATAAAGCAACTATATACAGATTTCAATGCAGACTATTGTGTGCTTGACGGAAGAAATGCTGGTATTTCTGTTTACGATACATTGGCAAAAGTGCTTTATGATGAAGAACGTAATATGGAATATAAGCCTTGGCGTTGTATGAATGACGAAAAAGTTGCTAACCGTATTCAAATAGCTGGAGCTGAGGAAGTTGTATATATCATCAAAGCGCAGTTAGAAACAAACAGCAATATTGCAGAGACAATGCGTAACTCTCTTAATGCTGGAATGATTGATCTGCTGATTAGCAATACTGAGGCTGTCGATGAAATCCCCAATATCTTCCCTGAATATGCCGCTGCTGATGTAGATACTCAGTTGTTCTTTGAGCGTCCATATCTTGAAACCGTTGCCCTTATTAACGAAATGATAAACCTTGAATACGAACGTGGAGAGCAAACGGGACTAATCAAAATAGTAAACACAACAGACCGTAAAGACCGATACACGTCGGTTTCTTACGGCAATTATTTTGCCCAAATGCTTGAACACGATTTGCTTTCAGACAGTTCGGAGTACGAATATGTTCCGCTTTATAACTAAGGGGGTGATAAGAAAATGGCAGGTACTTTTAAGTGGCCTTTTGGCTGGTTTAGAAAAAATGATTCAGATGTGCATGAATTAAATTCTGCTCGACCAACAGAAGAGCCAACACATGAGTTTAATACAAGTATTGGTTCGGCCTACCTAAGACTATTAGAGAGTTCAGAAGGTATGCCATATACCATTCAGGAAATACGTACATTCACAAAGAATCCTATGCTCTATATTGAGCAAATTAGACGGCTTGCACATTGGGCTTATCACACTAATGGAGTGGTTTCTGGAGCCATTGACTATATGAAGTCACTCCATACCTTAGATACAGTAGTTGTATGTAAGTCAAAAAAGGCAAACGGCACTTATCCTAAGAACTATCGCATAAGCCGTTCAAAAATGGAAGCTACGCTCCACACCATACACTATAAGCAAGTAATTCGGGATGCAGTATTTAGAAATGCAAATGACGGAATGTATGTTGCCTATTTTGAGACAGCGAGTGTCGCACCAGATTATCGTACTGCACTAACTGATTTTGAGATCGAGGGAATTACAGAAATTAATGCTTTGGGCATGAACGCAATGGTTATTCCTCTTCCTATTGAGTTCACCCGTATTATTGGGCGACGCAATAACAGCTATCAGATTGCTTTTGACTTGCGCTACTTTATCAATTTCCCTGATGATATTCGCAAGAGCAAGCTACAGGGCTTTCCTAAGGAAATCCAAAAGGGTTGGGTGGACTATGATAATGGACGGCTCCCAGGGCCATGGTTACGTTTGGATAACAATAAAACTATTGTAACCAAAATCAAGAGCGAGCTGACTGATCCCTACGGCATTCCATTTGCTATTGCCGCTTTGGATGATGTGAGTTATGCACAATATTTTGTTGATACAAAGCGCAACGTCCTTGATTCTGTAAACAATCAAATCGTTTATGAAACATTCCCAGAAGGCAAAGAAAAAGGAACTTCTGCGTTGAGCGAAAAACAGCAAAAGCAACAGCATGAGTTGGTGAAAAGAGCACTTGCGAATAAATCTGGGAATTCAAGCGGTACTTCATTCTTTTCTTTGGCGGCTGGAACAAAGCTTGACCGCATTCCATTGGACGTTTCTCTGCTGGATGAAAAGAATGAGAACGCTATCAAGGATGCTGTAAACAAAGATCTTAATGTGAGCGCCAGTGCGTTGGATGGTAGTAGCACAGGCAATTACTCAACTGCCAATCTTAACTTAGAGCTTGTTGCAGCAAATGTCTATACCTGGATTGAAGATATAGCTGATGAATTGAATAAATGTATCAATCGCAATGTTATATCCGATGCCAGTTGCCGAGTAGAATTTTACATTCTACCAATCACAATGGTCAATCGTGAGAAGATGGTTGGCTATATGGCTGACATCTATGCTCGTGGGAAAGGCAGTCTGTATGCCTGGATTGCCGCTACTGGGTTTAATCCAGACAACTACGTTGCACTTATGGATTATGAGCTTCAGGAGGATTTTGAGAATCGCTATCCTGTACATAAAACATCGTTTACTGTTACTGAAAAGGATGGATCTGATGAGGAAGGTGGAAGACCACCAAATGAAAGCGATGATCCAGCGGCGGTTCAGCAAAAAACAAATGGAGCAAATAATACTCCAAAACCATCCACAGGGTAAGGAGGTGAAACACGATGGCTGAAGATTTGCTTGGTCGTATCTATGAACTTTCAAGCGAACGCCATATTACCGGACGCAGAAAGATTAAATTGATTTTGCATGAGATTTTCCCGTCGCCAAGCACTTGGCAAACAAACGGTATCTCATGGGATGAGAATTATACCCGTCAAAATCTTGGTTCGGTTACAAATATGTCAATTTGCGTAGAGTTTTTAGATGACGAACGAAGCCTCCCCTATGGTCATGGTTTGACTGATATTCGAGATAATATGCCTTTCATGGAAGATGCTACTGTTGTAGGTCACTGTGAGAAAGCATATATCGACGATATTGAAGTGGAGGGAGTAAAGAAAAGAGTGCTTGTGGCAGAGGGTTACATAGATGAAATGCGATATCCCAAGTTTGTTGCATGGTTGGCTGAGAAGATGGCCGACGGCAGCCTGGTCCAGTGGTTCGTGGAGGAGAACGGAGAGGTGGTGGGCACCGGGGGCGTACTGTTTTACCGGGTGCCGCCCTCCTTCGGCAACCATAGCGGGAGAA
>ERZ777011.2605-NODE-2605-length-13709-cov-3.374469_pt1 | contig 13709 bp, 11 predicted proteins | sample MGYA00374964_ERZ777011 | MGnify/ENA primary metagenome ERZ777011 (study PRJEB29310, sample SAMD00008975) | mouse gut metagenome | study: EMG produced TPA metagenomics assembly of the Metagenome analysis of fecal microbiota from mouse which was promoted...
GTACTCCGCCACCGCAACGCTGGCATCATTGCCGGATGCAACGGCAATGCATTTAATCATCGTCTCAAGTGTCTGCGTCTCTCCTTCTTCCAGAAACACCTGTGATCCGCCCATGGATTTTGCATAGGCGCTGGTTGTAACCAGATCCTCCAGCCTGATCCGCCCGCTTTTCAGATGTTCAAAAATAATCAGCAGCGTCATGATCTTCGTGATACTGGCAGGGCTCCGTTTCGAATCTGCATCCTGTTCGCAGACCACCTGCCCGGTAGATGCCTCCATCACAATATAAGACGGTGTCGCAACATCCGGCGCAGCCCATACACACATCGACATGCACGCAAATTGTACATGCAGGATCAGACATCCCAATATAAGCCAAACTGCAATACGCTTTCTTGTTTTCCGCAACATTGTCACTCCCAAATACTCTGTTATGTACTATAACATATTGCCATGGGACAACGGATATGAGCAAAAAAGAAAAACAGACTCAAAATCACTTCTGAGTCTGTTCCATGCTTTTACTTAGTTGTATTTGCGTTTTCTGGCTGCTTCGGACTTCTTCTTACGTCTTACGCTGGGCTTCTCGTAATGCTCTCTCTTACGAATCTCCTGCTGGATACCGGCTTTCGCGCAGCTTCTCTTGAAACGACGTAATGCACTATCCAAAGTTTCGTTTTCTTTAACGATTACGTTTGACATTCTCGCACCTGACCTCCCTTCAGTCCCGAACAAGCATTTCGACTGATTGGGTTATTTCTGCGCTTACGCGCGGTGTTTCTACACACAACACAAATTATACCACATTTTGGTTATGAGTCAACTACTATTTCGAAATTTACTGAATCTGTCCCTCTAATACCTTGACACACTCCACAATTGCAGCGTCAATACCAGCCGGGTTCTTACCGCCGGCCTGTGCCATATTCGGACGACCGCCACCACCGCCGCCTACCAGCGCGGCAATTCCTTTGATCAGATTGCCCGCATGAGCGCCCTGTCCCATCGCGCCGTCTGTCGCCATGGCAATCATATTCACTTTGCCGTCATTCTCAGAAATCAGTACCACTACGCCTTCTCCCAGCTTCTCCTTTAACTGATCGCCGAGTTCGCGCAGACCGTTCATATCGACACCCGCAACTTTAGAAGCAAGCAGTTTCACGCCTTTTACTTCCTGTACCTGATCCATTACATCGCCGAGCGCATCCTTAGCTGCCTTGCTCTTTAACGACTCGTTCTCGCTCTGCAGCGCTTTCATCTCTGCCATCAAGTGTTCGCAGCGCTCCACCAGATTAGAGGGGGACGTCTTCAGCACTTTTGCCGCCTCATGAAGCTGTTCTTCCAGCTTCTGATAATATGCCGCAACATTGCTGCCCGTCACCGCTTCGATACGGCGCACGCCTGCCGCCACGCCCGACTCGGACAGAATTTTGAAGGAACCGATCATACCAGTGGATTTAACATGCGTACCACCGCACAGTTCTTTCGAGAAATCTCCCATCTGCACGACCCTGACGGTCTCGCCGTATTTTTCTCCGAAAAGCGCCATCGCGCCCGACTGCTTCGCTTCCTCTATGGTCATAACCTTTGTCTCGACTGCCAGATTCTCCGCAATCTGCTCATTGACAATCTGTTCGACTTTACGGATTTCCTCCGGCGTCATCGCCGCAGAATGCGAGAAATCAAAACGCGTTCTCTCTCCGTCCTGATAGGAACCTGCCTGTTCCACATGATTGCCGAGCACCTCCCGGAGCGCTTTCTGCAATAAATGTGTCGCGCTGTGGTTCCTGCACGTATTACTTCTTCTTGCAGTATCCACCGACAGGGTCACAGTATCTCCGGCCTTGATCATACCCTTCGTCATCTTACCGATATGACCTGCCTTGCCGCCCGACAGCCTGATAGTATTCTCCACTCTAAACTCTCCGTCTGCCGTGGTGATCAGACCGGTATCGCCCTCCTGACCGCCCATGGTAGCATAGAACGGTGTCTGCTCCGTAATAATGGTTCCCACTTCACCATCCGTCAGAGCCTCCACCAGTTCCGTTTCCGTGGTAAGCACCGTCACTTTAGAGTCACATGTCAGACAGTTGTACCCTACAAACTCCGTGGTCAGGGACGGATCGATGGACTCATACACAGTCACGTCAGCACCCATATAATTGGTTACCTTACGCGCCTTACGGGCCTTCTCCTTCTGCTCCTGCATACATGTCCTGAAGCCTTCCTCATCCACCGTAAATCCTTTTTCTTCCAGGATTTCTTTCGTTAAGTCAAGCGGGAATCCGTAAGTGTCATACAATTTAAACGCCTCTGCGCCGCCCAGTTCTTTACTGCCTGAAGCCGCTACCGCATCCGCCATCTCATTTAAGATCGTAAGCCCCTGATCAATCGTCTTATTAAATTTGTTTTCTTCCTGCGTAAGTGCATTGAAGATGAACTCTTTCTTTTCTTCCAGTTCCGGATAGCCGTCACTGGAGCCTTCGATCACCGTACCCGCAAGATTCGACAGGAACGTACCGTTTATGCCTAACTTTCTGCCCTGGCGCGCCGCGCGGCGGATGATACGGCGAAGCACATATCCCCGTCCCTCGTTGGAGGGCATGATGCCGTCTGAGATCATAAACGTAGCCGAACGAATATGATCCGTGATAATGCGGATCGACACATCCGTATCGTAATCCTTCTTATATTCTACACCGGCAATCTCACACACTCTTGTTCTCAGTGCAAGCACCGTGTCCACGTCAAAGATGGAATCCACGTCCTGCACGGCGGATGCCAGTCTCTCCAGTCCCATTCCGGTATCAATATTCTTCTGCACCAGTTCTGTATAATTACCCTTGCCGTCATTGTCAAACTGGGTAAACACGTTGTTCCAGATCTCCATATAGCGATCGCAGTCACAGCCTACCGTGCAGCCGGGCTTGCCGCAGCCGTACTTCTCACCCCGGTCATAATAAATCTCCGAACAGGGGCCGCAGGGACCGGAACCATGCTCCCAGAAATTGTCTTCCTTGCCGAAACGATAGATCCGCTCCGGCGCAATACCGATCTCCTTATTCCAGATCTCAAATGCCTCTTCATCATTCTCATAGATAGAAGGATAGAGTCTGTCCGCATCCAGACCGACCACCTCTGTCAGAAACTCCCAGCTCCATGCGATCGCCTCATGTTTAAAGTAATCGCCGAAAGAGAAGTTGCCCAGCATCTCAAAGAAGGTGCCGTGTCTTGCCGTCTTGCCCACATTCTCCAGATCTCCTGTCCGGATACATTTCTGACATGTGGTAACGCGTCTTCTGGGCGGAATCTCCTGTCCCGTAAAATAAGGTTTCAGCGGCGCCATACCCGAATTGATCAGCAGCAGACTGTTGTCATTGTGCGGCACCAGCGAAAAACTCTTCATCTTCAAATGATCCTTGCTCTCAAAAAATTCAAGAAACATCCTCCTCAACTCATTTACACCATAAGGTTTCATCGTAGTTCTCTATCCTTTCTCATTTATGTCGTCTCTGTACCATACAGCTGCTCATCATTGCCCGAAGGGCTTTTATTTCATGGGATACACTTTCCTGTGAAACAAAAAGTCTCCCTCGTCTGAGCATATCATCAAAACGTGAATTTATCCGCAAAATACGCATCCAGCTCTGTGATTGCGATACGCTCCTGCTCCATGGAATCACGGAATCTTACCGTCACACAGCCGTCCGTCTCGGAATCGAAATCATATGTAACACAGAATGGTGTGCCGATCTCGTCCTGTCTGCGGTATCTCTTTCCGATATTGCCTCTGTCATCAAACTCACAGTTATATTTTTTGGAAAGCTGCGTAAAGATCTTCTCCGCACCCTCGTTTAACTTCTTGGAAAGCGGCAGTACACCAATCTTCACCGGTGCCAGTGCCGGATGGAAATGCAGCACGGTACGCACGTCTCCCTCACCGATCTCTTCCTCATCATATGCACCACACAATACCGCCAGGAAAAGTCTCTCCACACCCAGCGACGGCTCGATGACATAAGGAATATATTTCTCATTCTTCGTATCGTCAAAATAAGACATATCCTCGCCGGAAGTATTCTGATGCTGCGTCAGGTCATAGTTCGTTCTGTCCGCTATGCCCCACAGTTCACCCCAGCCGAAGGGGAACAGGAACTCGATATCCGTGGTTGCCTTGGAGTAGAAGGAAAGTTCTTCCGGATCATGGTCGCGGACACGCATCTCCTCCTCTTTCATTCCCAGACTCTTTAGAAAATCAATACAGTACTGTTTCCAGTACGCAAACCATTCCAGATCCGTATCCGGCTCACAGAAGAACTCCATCTCCATCTGTTCGAACTCTCTCACACGGAAGATAAAGTTGCCGGGTGTGATCTCGTTTCTGAAAGATTTGCCCACCTGGCAGATGCCGAACGGAATCTTCTTGCGGGAGGTTCTCTGTACATTCTTGAAATTAACAAAAATACCCTGCGCTGTCTCCGGACGCAGATATACGGTATTCTTCGCGTCCTCTGTGACGCCCTGGAAGGTCTTGAACATCAGATTGAACTGTCTGATATCCGTAAAGTTATGTTTGCCGCAAGTCGGACAGGGAATGTTATGTTCCTCGATAAAGTCTTTCATCTCCTGCTGGCTCCAGCCGTCCACGGAACTGTCGAGCGTCATGCCCTGCTCTGCAACATAGTCTTCTATGATCTTATCCGCACGGAATCTCTCGTGACATTCCTTACAATCCATCAGCGGATCGGAGAAGCTGCCCAGATGTCCGCTGGCAACCCATGTCTGCGGATTCATTAAGATGGCACAGTCCACACCCACATTATAGGGGCTTTCCATCACGAACTTCTGCCACCATGCTTTCTTGATATTGTTCTTGAGTTCCACACCCAGGTTACCGAAGTCCCATGTGTTCGCCAGTCCTCCGTAAATCTCCGAACCGGGATATACGAACCCTCTCGCCTTCGATAACGCCACGATCTTCTCCATTGTCTTTTCCATAATTTCCTCCGTTTCCGCGATTGAAAATTTAATTTTCAATCTTATCATTCTTGATTTGATATATTATTCGAATACAATATAAGATAAAACACTCTCATCGTTCTCTTCCGTGGACGGGTGTGTAATGCGCACCCCCTTCTTACCGGCGAAAGCCACATCCAGATCGCTCGTAGCAGTCTGGTTAATATAGAGTACCTTTCCATAAGTATTCAGCACCAGCTCCTCCGAAGGCTTCGTGCCGATGATCACGATCTTCGTCTTCTCATGATCATCCATATATCCCAGTTCCATCGGCTTGCCGTCCGTCGAGATAAAAGCGATCCCCTCTAATCCGTATCCCTGACTGCCCGCTTCCTCCAGCGTTCCGACGAACAGTTCCCTGTGATTGAAATCATGGTAATCCTGATCGGCAGCATAACGAAACTGCAGCAGAACGCTATTGTCCTCCTCCTCGACAGCTTCGAGCACGACACTGTCCTTACCGCTGTCCGCACAGTACTCCGACACCCGCTGCGCTGCAAGCGCTTCCAGACTGTCCATGTCATAATAGTCCTGTTCAAAACTGCCCACGATCTGCTGGACAATGCCTCCATCCTTACCGATGGAAACAGAACTCACTTCCGGTATTTTACTCCGGCCGCAGCCCGCAAGCCCGCAGGCAATTACCGCAATAAGCAGAACCGCTCTCCCTCTTTGCATAAATTTCCCCTCCGGTCGACTCTAATCCGCTGATATACTGCATTACATTATATTAAAGATTATCCACAATTTCAAGACTTTTAAACGTTCTGTCAAGATATCGCATGCGGTAATCGTCCGCAATCTCCCGAAGCTGTGCTAATACTTCAGGCGTCACGGTAAAAGTATACAGCTTCTCAATGCCGGCATGCACAATATAATCCACTGCATACTCGGTAGACCTGTCCCATGTCTTTCCGGTTGGAATCCCCGGAAATTCACCGTTTAATACCATGGCTTTCATTTCGAATATGTAACGGACCAGACGATTGGACAATCCCGTATGCAAAAGAGCCCGAAGCGACTGATACAGCAGCCCCAGCATTTCCCTTTCATCATTGTTCTCTCTCGTATAATAATCCATCAACTCCAAAAAGTACATCCCGTAATATGCACCCTCAAAATCTTCCCGCAGTCCCTCAAAATAATTGCTGATCGCCGCATCCGTAATATTATAGGAACTTCTGCCGGCATACAGCTTAAACTCCCCGAAGGAGAAAGGATTCGTCGCCGCGAGAAGCCTGCTGCCCTGCTTGCGCGCTCCCCTCGCAAACGCCGAAATTTTACCTTTCTCCTTCGTCAACATTACGATCCTTTTATCATATTCACCGATCGGCTCAGCCTTTAAAATCATTCCCGTAACCTGTGTATATTCCTGCATGAGAATGTTCTCCTGACGTTTCTCTACCCGTGCGGTCCGTCCGCACATCTTCCGCGTTTCTGTATGCCAGAAAGTCATCTATTTTCCCGGTTGCCATAAACCTTGCCCAGTAATCCGTTTCATCCATCTTACGCCCCTAATCCTCTCTTATCATTTCGTCATACATCAGAATAGCGGCTCTTGATCCGAGCTCGCTATTCTAATGTTTAGGGTTCGCAGATTTGGCTTTTTCTATTCTGTTTCTTTCGGATTGTAGCCGAAATTTTTCAGCAGATAATCGCTGTCCCGCCAGTCTTTCTTAACCTTGACCCAAAGCTTTAAATTGACCTGACATTCCACCAGATCTTCTATGTCCGGCCGGGCCATGGAACCGATTTTCTTCAACATGCTGCCCTGTTTCCCGATGATAATTCCCTTATGGGACTCCCGTTCACAGACAATGGTAGCTTCGATATCCACAATGCGCTTCTTAAACTTCATCATCTCTATCGTGACCGCGATACCGTGTGGAATCTCCTCTTCCAGACACCGAAGCGCCTTCTCTCTGATCAGTTCGGCCACGATCTGCCGCATAGGCTGATCCGTCACCGTATCCTCATCATAGAAAGGTTCCCCGTAAGGCAGATATTTCATAATGCATTCAATCAGTGTATCCAGTCCGTCCTTCTTCAGAGCGGACACCGGAACGATCTCCGCGAATTCCAGCTGCTTCCTGTAAGCATCGATAAAGGTAAGAATGAGTTCCCTCCTCACGGTGTCGATCTTGTTAATAACAAGTATGACCGGCGTTCTGGTCTTCTGAAGCTGCTCGATGATATGGCGTTCTCCCGCGCCGATATAATCCGTCGGCTCCACCAGCCACAGGATCACATCCACCTCCGACAGAGTACGCTCCGCCACCCCTACCATATAATTTCCCAGCTTGTTCTTCGCCTTATGTATGCCCGGCGTATCCAGAAACACAATCTGCCCCGTCCCGGAAGTATACACGGTCTGTATCTTATTCCTTGTCGTCTGCGGCCTGTTAGAAGTAATGGCGATCTTCTGGCCGATCAATGCATTCATCAGCGTCGATTTCCCCACATTGGGTCTGCCGATCAGAGTGGCAAAACCCGATTTAAAGCTTGCATTTTTTTCTTTTCTGTTCTGTTGACTCTCCATAGTCGTCTTTCCCCGTTTTCTGTCAGCTTTCTTTATCAGCCCCGTCAGGCTGTGCCGCGCTTTTGTTTGCTGCGTCCGCCGTATTTTCCGCCGGCTGTGGATTACCCTGCGCAGTCTCCTGCTGCTGCCCCACCATTCCCTGCGGATACGGCTGCTGTGTCATCTGATAAGGATTGACTCTTGTCGCTTCCTTCCGTGCACTGCGCTTTGCGGCCTTTTTGATAATCAGGCGCACCACCAGTATAATGATCACGATGATAACCGCCCAGACGATCAGATACGGCAGATTGATCACAAACCAGATCCCGAAATTGCTGAATCCTTTGCCGACACCCTTCATACTGTCCATAAAGCCGGTCCTGATGCGCTCACCTGTGGTGACCTCCTCCGTAGGCGTGTACCGCTCCACTTCGTCTATATACAGATATACGGTACTGTAATCAATCTTATTATCATAAGTACGAAGCTGGGATTCCATGCTCTCGATCTGGTAGCGGACCTCCGAAAGCCTTCCTTCTATCGTGATGATATCTTCGACCGTCTGCGCCTGCTCCATCAGTTCGAGCAGTCTGCTCTGTTCCGTGGTAAGCGCCTTCTTATGGCTCTCCAGATCTACGTACTGCAGCGTCACATCGGTCACGCTCTCCGTACGGCTCACGATGTTCGACTGCTCGCCCACCTCGTTCAGAAAAATATCCAGATTCTGCTTCGGAATACGCGCCGTCATATTGGCGCAGCGCAGATATTTGGTGCCGATATAATCTGAGGAATAGTGGTCATTCCTGCTGTAACTGGACATATCCTCTATGTAACCGCCAAGCGCCGTAACCCGGTTCTGCAGGTTCGGCACCAGCACGTCAAACGCCTCTGTCTCCACATTCATATTGACATTTTTGATCAGTTTCCTGCCTGCCAGCGCATCGCCCGGCACATCGGCAGTTCCTTCTTCCGGAGCTGCTTGCGGCGTCGACGCTGCATCATCATGCTCATACTCGGCCGCTTCCTCCGTCATCGCACTGTTCATCATATAACCGCCATCATAACCATAGCCTGCCTCGGCGCTTGCCTCATACTTCGCCGTATCGGCGGCACTGTAAGATTTCGTTCCGCCGCATCCTGTCAGAACCGCCGCCAGCGTGCCTGCTGCCAGTAACACCCTCGTTGCATATCTCATCTTCATAAACTTCCTCATATTTTTCTTTCCTCCCGCTTCCTGCCGCCCTGCAACGGCATACTCTCCGGCTCTTTCGTTCCACGGGCGCTGTCATACTCCCCGTATGCGGCACCCGCAGACAGCCGCTTCTGTCTATAATACCTTTCACGGGAACAAAAGGTTGCATAAATTGTATTCTTTTTAGTGAAATAAATACTCTGTCTTCCCGAATAACGCCCCGTTTGCCTTAATGTTCTCTTCGTTGCCGACCACACACAGACAGTCCGCATCCATAAATGCACGGATATACTCTGACAGACCGCGGATCGTGTCCGCATCCGCCGCCAGCAGTTCATCCCTGTTCTTCTGAATCTTCTCATAAGGATAATGCGTCATATAACCGGTAAGGGAATACGTACCCTTCATCGCCGGTGTCATCGGCATATCCATCTCGCTCACCGCGCCGATAATATACTGCGTCATCGTCCGTTCATCCGCTTCGAAACCGGCAATATAATCTGCCGCATTCTCATAGACTGCAATCGTATTCTGCAGATTAGGATCTCTGTAGGATACGAAATAGCTGTCTCCGGATCTGCCGAAGCTGCACATGCAGCCATAGGCGCCGCCTTTGACACGCACCTGCGTCCAGAGATAGTCATAACCAAGCATAACACGCAGCACCTTCAGCGCGCCATGATATGGCAGTCCTTTCTTCTCAAAATTACCTGCACGGCATACATATTGAATCTGCGCGGAAGTCATAAATCCTTCGTTCTTTCTTACAGGCTCCGGGTCATACCCCGCCGCCTCTACCGTTTCCTGATAGAGACTGCTCTTAAGCTGCACGATCAGCGGCTCGATTTCTCTTAATCCTTCCTGTTCAGCCGTATAATCCACCAGCAGGTTCTCCGGCCGGAAAATATACCGGATCACGCGCTGCAGATTCTTCGTCACTTCCTCCTTACGTACATCGAAATGCTTCTCCAGATCTTCCAGAAGCTGATAAAACGGTATGCCGTTGATGTGCTCCATCACCATCGCGGGTTTCGACAAATAGGACAATGCCCTGCCCGCCGCCAGCGTATGTCCCGCCGCCATCATATCCGCCTGCTTGCACGAACGCCCTTCCGCCACCAGTTCATAGAGCCTCTTGCTGTCCGTATAATCGGCGCGCGTCAGAATCTCCTGCGCCAGTGCAAACGCCTGCGGCAGATTCTCATACAATACCTTAACCTTCAGGTCAAGCGTCGCCGTATATTTCGACAGATCCTCCGCATCCGTATAGGTATTGACCGCCGGCGCGATTCCGCCGGTGAGCAGGTTGATCTCATTATACAGTTCGCTGTAACTGTAGTGCTCCGTGCTTACCAGACCGAGTACCATTTTCAGGATACCCACATAAGGGAACAGTTCCTCCGGCACCTGACGCAAATCGAACATAAACCGCAGATAGCCGATACCGTTGGTGAACACATCATGATACAGGAGCACCGTACCGTCAACTTTCTTTTCCTCATTATAGTAAGGCGCCGCCTCCCGCTTCATATCTTCCCTGGCCAGCAGCGGAATCTTCTCCAGATCCTCCCTTCTGCTCGGCTCTTCCTGATACGCCTTTAACGCGCCCGTATCCCTGACGATCCGCTCGATCTCTTCCACGCTCATAGCGGCCTTGCGCTCCGCCAGCTGTTCCGCCAGCTTCTTTTCTCTTATGCCGGTCAGTCCTTTCACAGGCCTCACCACCACGATACTCTTATGCGGATTGCATAACAGATGTTCTTTAATCAAATCTTCATAATAAGAAGTATCAACCGCCTGTTTCAATTCTTTATATACATCTAAGAGTTCCACGTTCACAAAAGGCTTCTCGTCATCATAAAGCCACGTTTCCAGCATCTGCAGGCCGTACATGAGTCCCTTCGGATAGGAGCCAAAATCCGCCTCCCTGTACTTAAATTCGCTGCTGTTCAAGCTGGCTCTGAGCGCTCTCTTATCCAGCCCCTCCTCGCAAAGACGCTCCAGCGTCTCATCCACAATACGGATCATATCTTCTTTCTGCTGCGCGTTGGCATTCTTGGCAACCATCGAGAAATAAGGCTGTTTCACGCTCGTATCAAAAGCATAGTTTAAGTCCTTGCCGATTCCCGCGTCCAAAAGCGCCTGCTTCACGGGAGCACCGGGCATCATACACAATACATCCACGAGCGTGGATACAGCATAACAGAACTTCCGGTCAGGCAGTTCTCCCAGTGAAATGTTATAAGCAAGATAAGTATTGTCCTGCTCAGACTCGCTCTCCATAATCGGATATTCCTTCTCTATCGTAAGCGTCTCCGTAAAGGGCGCCTCCGTCTCTAACGCCGAATCCACCGCCAGCGCATCGTATTTTGAGAGATATTCCGCATCAATATACTGCAGTTTCTCAGCCATATCCATATCGCCGTACAGATAGATATAGCTGTTGGACGGATGATAATATTTCTTGTGAAAAGCAAGAAACGCCTCATAGGTAAGCTGCGGAATAACGTCCGGATCACCGCCGGACTCCACGGAATACGCCGTATGCGGATAGAGGGAATTCATAATCTCTCTCCACAGCACATCATCAGGCGAGGAGTAAGCGCCCTTCATTTCGCTGTAGACAACGCCGTTGATTGTCAGATCATCCTCCGCATTCTCCATTTCGTAGTGCCAGCCTTCCTGCCGGAAGATCTTCTCTTCATGGTAGATATTCGGATGGAACACCGCATCCAGATAGACATCCATCAGATTCTGAAAATCCCTGTCATTGCAGCTCGCCACGGGATAGACCGTCTTATCCGGATAAGTCATGGCATTTAAGAAGGTGTTGAGAGAACCTTTCGCCAGTTCGATAAAAGGGTCCTTCACCGGAAATTTATCGGAACCGCAGAGCACGGTGTGTTCTACGATATGCGCCACACCAGTGCTGTCCGCCGGCGGCGTGCGGAAACCGATATAAAACACTTTATTGTCGTCATCGTTTGACAAGAGCGCAATGCGAGCGCCTGTTTTATTATGCCTTAATAAATAACTGACTGAATTCAGCTCCTTAATTTCTTTCTTCTCCAATACTGTATACGCCTGTAACTGCTCTATCTGCATTTTTCGTTTATGCTCCTTTCCGTTCCGCAAGGTCATTTGCCATATAGTATACCACGCCCGCGCAAACTTAGCAAAAAAATTCGCGAAGCAGGACTCCTGTTTAAGAATGCAAAAGAACAGGCAGAGAGTACTAGGGGACTCTCTGCCTGTCCTATGTAAAAAGGGAATTTTACTGCATGCAACATATATAGCATAAATGCTATTATGTTGTCATTTTGTCGTTCGTCTTGTCCGACAATGTCAGTTTATCAAATAATGCCGCGATAAGCAAGCGGATTTTACGCTTCTTTGATGTTATTTATCGCGCTTTTCAACAAAATATTTTCAAATTATACATTAAACCCCATAATTGCAAGCTTTGAAAGAATCAATTCCTGCACAATCATACCGCATTTTTTCTTCTGTGCGAGATTCATTGCAACGATTTCATCCAGTTTCATCACCTTATTCACATATCCGGTCTTCTCTTTGCCAAGCAGGCTCTTCCTGACGGCAAGCATACTGACCTTCACTCTCGCCTTAAGCTGCAGATAAGTCTTATATGAGAACTGATCCGGCGTCATATAGTACAACTGACTCTCCAATGTCGTCTGTGGATCGGTATCTTTCAGAATATAATGCTCTACAATACTCTTATATTTAAAAGAAACCATCTCCTGGGTCAGAATCTCCGCATAGCTGAATCTGGCGCCCAGATAGATGGAACCTGTGTCCTGCATAAAATATTTAAAATCATTGTCCTGATAATCCACTTTGGTACCTCTGTCTTTCCCCGCCGGCAGATCCACACCGGCAGATTTACCACTTCGGCATCGAAACCGTTCCCGCTCCGTTACCTTGCCGGTTCCAGATCCTCTATCCTGCCGCCGCTCATGCGTATGGCATCCTCGATCGCCTTTCTGCTAAGCCCCGACTCCTCCATCACTTCCTCCACCGTCACTTTCCTGTAAAGTTCCCCTGACAGTTCTCTTGCCGCATCCGCCACTTTATTGACCTTCTCGACTATCTTCTTATCCTTCCTGGACTCCTCCGCATTCTGTGCAATGTAGTCTTCCATGGCGTCCATGATCATTTTACCGAGCATTCCCTGTGCTTCTGCCGCCTGTTCCAGCGCTCCCAGCATAGTAACACCCACTGTCAGCGCCACGTTACCCTCGCCGATCAGATCTTCCAGATACACGCCCTGTCCGGCATAAAGCCTGGCAATCTCCGCCACTTCCGGCAGATACAGTTCTGTCAGCCTGCTCTGTGCCTGCACGTCGCCCGCCATGGCGGACAGTGTAACGGCTTCCCGCTCTCCCAGTGAAGCCTCCGGAAGTGCCCGCAGTTCTTCCAGATACGTATTCAGATAGTCTTTCTCCTCCTCCGCCAGATACTCGTCCGGATCTGCCGGCTCCCCGATACCGATCTTATGCTGACGCAGATATCCGTAGACCATCTCCATCTGCTCTCCGCCAAGGGCAAGCGGCGCAAAAGCCTCGTCTACCTGCTCTCTGGAGATGCAGTTGCCCTGTTCCTTCGCGGTCTTCTTAACCTGTTCTAATGTTTTACCGAATAAGATTTCCTGATTCATCTTTTCACCGTCTATGCCCCTGTATGGGGTTCTTTATGATCTCTTAACATGAGTGTGCGTATATAAATGTTCCTCGCAGTACTCATAGTTGCCGTCACACTTGGAGCAGAACCGGAACTGCAGTTCCGGACTGTCTACTTCCGTCCTGCCGCAAATCGCACACTTGTGTTTCGTAACACCCGTATTTCTGCGCACATCCCGCTTAAACTCCTGCCGCCTGTGGATCTGCTTCGGATTCAGGTGCATCATGTTGCGGGAAGTGATGAAAAATACCACGAAGTTCAGCAGAGATGCAGCGATGG
>ERZ777011.2606-NODE-2606-length-13698-cov-5.154365_pt1 | contig 13698 bp, 7 predicted proteins | sample MGYA00374964_ERZ777011 | MGnify/ENA primary metagenome ERZ777011 (study PRJEB29310, sample SAMD00008975) | mouse gut metagenome | study: EMG produced TPA metagenomics assembly of the Metagenome analysis of fecal microbiota from mouse which was promoted...
TGCTCTGCCTTGTATGAACTTCCCCGCAATAAACATAGGAATCATAAAGCATGATCCCTCTGCCATGCAGATAATTAAGCTCATATCCTGTAAGAGGTCTGCTGTTATGAATGATCATTTCATAGGGGCTGCTGTTACAACTTCCATTACCAGCCAGAATATTTGACTGACTACTTTTGCTGCCGTCAGACTGATAACCATTAACCTGATTACTGTTATTAGCTATTATTGCACCGCTGCTGTTTCCATTTTCCATATCCTCCAACTCCAGAACCTCTTCCACCGCTTTATAAAAAGAGACTGTCCTTCCACACACTTTTTCCGAAAGGCGGCGGTACAGGTCAATAGTATCAAAAGATTCCATGCACACAAAACACCTGCAGGTGTTTCGTGATGCAGAAAATGCACAGCTTGGTGTACTGTCATTATGGTCAGGATTCGGGCATCTTATTTTACCATACCTGTCCTTATCCCACTTAAACTCATGAAATATAATGTTCATATCTACTGCCTTTGCAGCCATAATTGTTTCTTTATCAATCATAATTTTTCCTCCTCAAGAATAAATTGTTCTGCCTCTTAAAAAGAAAAGGTGATTGGTGTGCTTAGGGGTTCCACCTTCATGCGGAAATAAATGTATGAAATCATTTTTTATGTGCGAAAATGCTCTCCCTGTTCCATACCGCCCACATTTTCCTTTTTATCGGCAATGCTTTTATTTGTAATCTGATGCCGCCAGAGCAAAGATGTCTTCCATATTGGTTCGTAGCTTCCTGTCTATGCGGTCTTTTCCTCTGGATTTATACATCTTCTTTATCTTTCTTCCAATGCCATTGACCGTTGGGAGTTTTGCTGTATTTGGAAAGACCTGCCCATAATATTGCTGAATATCCCCCTCCAGCGCTTTTGTCACCTTTGGGGACTGCACCCCTTTCTGTTCCAGATAGTGGTATATAACCGCCTGCATCAGCATCTCCTTCTTTCCGCCCTTGTAGCATAATCTCAATATCTCATTTATGCCCATCCCGCTGCACTGTTCAAGCTGTCGGTTATAGGAAATGCAATGGAAATATTTGATATACTCATTTATCTTCTTCTGGTTCCTGCTTGATGACAAGATGCGGAGAGCTGTCTTTCCTGTTATACCCTGCTTTTCCATCTTTTTCAGAATTTCCATGAGATGTACCTGTTCCTTCACCCTGTTTACAGTATTCTTCCTGCTGTATAAATAAGAATATCCTCCATTCTTTCCCATCAGATATGACCAAAACTGGTCATCTCCACTGTTTTCAAGTTCCTGTCTCAAATCCTCAATTCCATCCCACAGGTCTTCCTTATTTTGGGGAGCCTTCTTTCCTTTCTGGGTATCCTGTTCCATAAGTATCACATCTGTATCAAGTCTAAATCTCAGTTCCTCTGCAAGGATGTCATGGTTAAAGTAATACTGTCTGCCATACTGGCGGTATGAAACTTCGTAGCAGATTCTGTTATCCACAGAGACCTTATTTCCCTCAAAGGAAAGACATTCCCCTATCTCCCCTGTTTCTCTGATGTACCCATTGGCAATCTGCCTGATGAACATCTCATGTTTCCTTTTTTCGATTTCCAGTTTATCACTGCTAAGGTTCATGGCATTTCTTTTATTCTCCCAGAACTGTTTCAGCATCCCGATGGAATCTGAAAGCATGTCTTTCTTCTTATAATTGTATTTCAGAATGTCAATAAATTTCCTGAACCCTATCCCCTCAAATGTGATCGGTGACGGATTCTTTTTTGAATACAGCTTCTCCCCTGTCACTCCATTGGATGCTACTGTGAAATCTCTGTCAAAGGTATTATTCTCTGTCTCAAAGCGGATTCTGTACCTCCCATCTGCGACAGTATCCAACAGTTCTGTGTCATTTATGGTCAGATTCCCCATTTCCATATGAAAATCTTTAAATTCACAGATACACTCCCCGCTGTCTTTATAAGGTATCAGTTTTATCTTCATTTCACTCTGTTTCGGCTTCCTCACGATAACCCTTGCACATTCTAAATGTCTGCCGCCCTTTGTCCTGATCCTGTTCAGGAACTGCTCAATATCATTTGCGGAAATATTGTTGTCAAGGAACACCGCAATCGGAACAATGTTATCTGGGTAATCTGTTATGCTCACCCCAGCCTCAATGACACTGGTTGCCAGCATCCCATCTATCCCTGTACCATCAATTTTTCCATGCTCCACAATATCCAGATAAGCCTTTGTCTTCCTGTCATCTTTTGTAAGCCTCGCAAATGTCTGGGGTATCTGTGCGATCAGGTTGTCAATCTCGTCGATTTTATTCAATCTGATAAACGGGAACTCCCTTCCATAGTCAATCCCTTTGATATATTCAATAGGGTCATCCACTTCGATAATCTCCAGCCTGTCTATGCTGGGTACAGGATTACTGCTCCCGAACTCCACGATTTCATCAAAATGGTACAGGCTCATTGGTTCAGGTGTTGCTGTCACAAGTACAATGCTGTGGAAGTCATTCCGCTCAATGCAGCCGATAACAGCCTTGATGGCATCTTTCCTGAATGTATGCTGTGTAGTCAGCAGGTGGCTCTCGTCAAGCACAAGCACATTCTTTTCTCTATTTCCCTGAATCTTTTGCCGCTGGATGTGGTTCTCCACTTCATACATCTTTTCATAAGTAGTCGCTACGATTGGATTTTCTTCATCAAAGGAATCCCCTCCTACCATTGTACTGACTGCCTTGTTATTCCCCAACTGGGTAGCCAGTGCCCTTGTTGGCAGGTCAAACACCACCTTATAGCCTTTATGGTCTGACACAAGTTTATCTGCCCTTGAAATAAGGGCAGAGGTCTTGCCGCTCCCTGTCGGTGCAATCACCAGCTTTATCCCTTTTCCTGAAAGCACTGAATCCAGTACCGCATCATTATCCCTGTTATCAGAGATATAGTCATTATACTGACAGTCTGTAATCTTACATGGATACTCGCTCCCATAAAATAATCTCCTGACTTTATTTGCTTCCTGCAATACTCTGTCTGCTCTTTTTCCCATAACAATCTCCTTTCTTCCCCTGTAGGGAAAGTTTCCAGCCTTCAGCAGACTGGAAACTTTTTCATCATGTTTTAATTGATGATATCTGTCATCGTCTGAAACATTTCAATCATCCTTTCCCTGACAATAACAGGCATATACCTGTCCAAAACCCCTAATGGCATTGGGCTTACAATAGAGATATTTCTATCTCCAACTCCCATTGCATACACAGGATACCTATGTCCAATCACATTGACCTTCTTTTGCAGAAATTCAAAATCATATCTGCTGTCCATGGAAATAACCTGCAATTCAGCCAACTCCTCCGCTATTTCGTAACAAATTGTTATTTCCTGTCCTTTCTGATCTTTAAGTGCAGTTTTGACAAAATAACTGCCCTTTCCCTGTTGTATCTGGAAATTCCAATGTGAAAATTCATTTGCAAATTTCATTACCTTTACGGCAAGTTCTTTTTGTTGATTCATGATATAGTTCCTCCTCTTTTTAAAATTTTTCGCCAGATTCTGTATTCAGTTTTCAAGGTTCCTGCATGGCATCCTTTTTGCAACAAAAAAAAGATACCCACACATAGGTATCTGGTACAGGGATGCATTGATGAATAGACAGGATATAGGTTCTGTCTGCTCTTTCCATTTAATATGTAAGGACAATTTCCTTCATCATTTTTGCATTTTAATTCTGCCTGTATGGCAACCTATGTATGAGTATCTTGTTAATATTTTGTGGTTTAATCTCTCCTGTCTTAAAAGAGGTGTGCATAAATACATAAAATGTTAGTTCTAAATTGTTTTAGGAGATAAGGAAATCTTTTGTTCAACTGTCTCCTTGATGTCTCCAATGGAAATAATGTCATTTAAATAGATATTCAAAAACATATTTAAATACATTGGATGTTACTTCTAAATGCTGCACACCTCTATGGATTTCTTTGTAAAGCATATCGCTTACCTTACGTTTTTAATTTTAGCACAAAAAGAAAAATTTGTCAAGCTTTTTCGTAAAAAATGTTTGCTTTTTTTATTTTTCCATGTTACAATAAATATTTTATACTTACAAAAAAATGTGGTTTTATTATTCAGATAACTTAATCTTGTGTGGGGTATCCCCCACACTGAAAATCAGTTAAAAAAATCCAGTTTTTACTGTAAAATCAAGATTTTTACACTTATTCAGGACAGAAAAATAGCTCATTTTCCCCTTTATATAAATACATATTTAAATACGTTTATTCTCTTATTTTCTTAATTCATAGAGACAAATATTTGTTGTGAAAAAATATGCCTCTTAAAAAGAAAAAGGTAGGTATCATATAGATGGAAAGCGAATCACTCGGTAAAAGAAAACAGATATATATATTTTTTCTTTCAACTGGTAGTTCCCATTCTATAACGCATACCCCCTACTTTTTCTTTTTTCAAAGGCATATTTTTTATAAGATATCCCGCACCATTTCATATAGTTCTGGTTCTGCTATCTCTTTCAGATATGGCAGGGATGATATTATCTCTTCTTTTTCCAATTTAGTAACAGCACATATTCTCCAACAGATAAGGGGCTTTTCCTCGCTTTGCAGAACATTCACTGCCCATATAACTTTCCTTGCCCTGTATTGCTCTATGCTTTCAATATGCTGTTCTATTTCCTTTTTGCATTGTTCCATTTTTATAAGCCTGTGGCTCGGAATATTTAATCTTTTACTGACGGCATAAAAGCTGACTTTTTGTGGCCTTTTCTCCCCATTCCCATGCAGATCATAGATAGCACTTTTTATCATAGGAAGCAGCTTTGTATCCAATTCTTCCCAGTCTAATGTATTGCTGTGTCTTGTATTGTATTTTCTTTCCCTGTTTCCCATTTTTCCCAGCTTAACCGCCATCCCAACCATGGATGAAGATACTCCCATCTCCCGTGCGATTGCTTTTATCCCCATACCCGCATCTGCAAGTTCCATGACTTTTTCATCAAACAGTTGTTCTGGTGTTTTTATAGGTGTTTCCATTCCAGCTAAATCTTCTGCACTTATTTGGAGGAACATGGCAGTCATACAGATTTCGGAAAAGATAAATCTGCCGCCCCCTAGCATTCTTTGTATATGCCCATCCAGGATATTCTCCATTTCTGCAATTCCAGAGTAAAATGCCCTCATATCTTCCCATAACTTATGAAAATACTTATGCTCCCCTCTTGATGACAGATATGGTGTACCCACCATCTTTGAATGGAGAAAATCTTTTACTAAAGCTGTATTGTTCCTGTCCATAGGCTGTAAGAACACTTTAGCCATATACTGTACTAATTCTAACTCCAACGGAATATTATGATATGCCACATATCCAGAAATATCTTCTCCCAATGGTATAACTTCTTCTGCCGACACTAAATTTACAAATTCCCTTGAATCATACGAAACAACAGTGTCTATCAGGCAGCACCCGTGTATTGCACACAAATTTACATTTCTCATTTGATGTAACCGATGCCAATAGGTTTCACCATACTGCTTCCTGTCATTTATCACACATATAGGGCAATATCTCATATACCGCTGTTCCCCTTTTCGCAACTGTGGTACACAAAATAATTTTGAAAAATCCCCCTCCATTGACATTAAAGCCTCAAAAGCCTTATTTCTCCTGTTTCCATCAATAAACCTTCCATAAAAGGGATACATTGTATGCTTTTCAAGAAGCTCTTCCATTGAGATATTCTTTGTCAACTGTTCAACTATTTCAGGTCTTAGCTGCTTTACAAATTCCTTATCCACCCTTCCCTGCTTTGAACGAAACAAATCCTGCTCTGTATCCTTATAATAGAGATAGCCACTATGCAAATGGTATCTCGCCAAAACACTATAAATAAGTTCATCTGGATAAATTTCTGGAAAATATGCGATTCCCATAATACCACCCCTTTCAGACTGCAATCTCTGTGATGCTGATTTTCCCTTTTAGCAGAGATAACATATCACAACGATTCTTTTTCGCCAATTCTGCAAGTTCCATGAAGCTCCATCCAGAACTATCACATTTATCCGCTGAATAAATGACTGACTCCACATTGTCCTCTGCCTTGTCAATGCCGCCTGTGGCTCTGCCATCTCTATTAGAATCTGCTTTCTGTGACAGTATGCCAGTCTCCTGCCTTTCTTCCTGACCAGAATTGCCGATTACCTCTAATGTACTGTTTCCCTTTTTCTTTTTAACGGTATCTTTTTTTATCATTACCGATGGTCTGATATGACTGTGGATCATGCTCATTCTCTGCTCATAGGCTTCATTCAGGGAAACCATGTCTAATCTCTCCCTGCCGTTTAAGATGCTGATCTCCTGTGCATCATGGATCAGGCTCACCACAACTGCAAGCACTCCTGCCGAATGTTCATAAAGCCATTGGATGATGCTATCTGACAAATCAGATTCTCTCTGTATATACTGATATTGAAACAGGACAGTACAAAACTCCCTGAAATAGGCATCATATTCACAGTTTCCATACCGAAGCCCTAATGCTCTCCTTGCCAGATAATCAACACTCTCAAAGAATACTTCCGCTTCTGGTGTTCCAACCATACAGATGCTGATTCCAGAATTATTGATAAGCTGTGTCAGCATCCCTACTAGACTTTTTCCCTGCCTGTGATTAACGATATTCTGAATTTCATCTACAACCAACAAGCCGATATGATTTAAAGCAATCTGACTGACACTGCCAATCAGCATATCTGTGGTAGCCCTTGCCCTCACCGCCATATCATAATAGTGGGTATCCAGCTCCATATCAATCTGCCGTAAAATCTGTAACAATAAGCTCTTTACCGAACAATCAAAAGGACACTGCACAACCACCGCAGGGATAATTTTACAAAATGATTCTTCCATCTCAATCACCCTGTTTTCTGTTGCAATGGTGATAGCTCTGGATATGGCGGAACTCTTACCGATACCGCTGCTCCCTATAATGGTAAAGGAATCACTTCCCCCAATGATTCCCTGATAACCATAATCGGAACTATCTATATCCCTTATCTTTTTACCGTTCTCATTCCTCTGCTGTACTGCCAGTTTCCCCTCTTTCTTCTGTAAACTCCGCAGCATAGCAAGATATATCTTACTGTAGATTTCCTCTGACATCACAGAGGGCAGATAAATATTGTAGATTTCATTCAACGCCATAAGCCTCTCTGATTTACTTTTTAATCGGATGCTGGTATCATAAAAAGGCTTTATTTGCAGTCTCTCCTTTAGTTCTTCCCCTGACAGCATGGGTGGCAGTTTCTCTACGATATTCCATTTCTCATTAAACATTCACTGTCACTTCCTTTCCAAAGTCCTTATGAAGTCTTTTCTGCTCTTTTTCCCTGTTTGCCCTGATATTCTTTACAGATGGCTTTTTCTGTCGTCCTGATACTCCAGCAACCGCACTGATATGTCCTGCAAGGTCTATTTCTGCCTGTGTCCTGTTCTCTGTCTCTTGCCTGATCAAATCCCTCTGCCTCTGCTTCATGGCCTGTACTCCTGTTAAATCTTTCTCCCTGAATCTGCTTTCAATCAGATCAAAGGGAATATACACACCATTTTCAATCAGCCATATCTGGCACACATTGTCTGGGTTATAAGAAACAATACACTCTTTCCCATTCAGATACTGTTCCCTGTAATTGATATTGTGATAGTGCATCCCATTCACCGACAGCCCAAATCTTGTGAATTTGCCTGTTGCTCTGGGAAGTAAAGTCAAAATCAACTGATCCTTATCAACTGTTATCAGATTGCTTCCATCCTGCCCACAGCCATAATTCCAGATTTCATTTGCATAAGGCTTAATTCCCTGTGAAAGCATTTCTTCTGTATAAGGAAAGTTCTCTAAAACCCTTTTGCAGTTATAAAACAAAATACAATGAATAATTATCTTCTCAAAGTCTGCCATTGTCAGACAGGCATCTTTCCTGTAATCGTGTACCCCTCTTTCCTGAAAATCAGGCTCTACAACACCTTTTCCTTTAAGCTGGTTCTTATAATAGCTTTGGATGCAGTCAAAGAACTTTTCAACTTTGGACTTCAATTCAGGGCGGTAGGATGGCAGGTTTATAATCTGTACCCCTAAGTCTGTTATCTGCTCAAAATTACTGCCCTTATACTCACTTCCCATATCAGTAACAAACTTCCCCGATAGCCTGTCACAGCTCCAATCCTGACGATCTATCTCAATTCCAAAAGACCTGCAGTGTTCCACCTTATCGGCTATGACATTCAGCATCAGATTCCTAAGACTGTATACGCCGCCTTCCCATGAAAGCGAGTACCCGCAGCACAGACCGCTGTAGGCATCCACACAGGCAGTCAAAATAGGTCTGCCGACAATGCCGCCAGCTTCATTTATCAGGTAAATGTCAAGCACAGTTGCATCTAACATCCCAACTCCCACATTGGGTGCAAAAGCCTGTACCCCATCTCCTGTCAGCGGTCTTTGATTCCTTTGATAGTATGACAATCCATTCCTGCTGATATATTCTGTCTGCTTTGTGTTGTATTTACGAAAGAAATAGCGGAACTGGTAAAAAGATGGATATGTACTAAACAAATTTCCTTTTCCGTCACAATAGGAATCCCTTAGCATCATGGTATAGACATTCTTTAAAGTTCTTTTCTTTGTGGTGTAATAATACTTATTCAGGGCTTTCCGCATGTTCTTTTCATCCTGTGTCAATGCTCTGTCTGTGTTCCTCTCCTGTGGGGCAAGGCTCCTGATATCCTGTGACGAAAGATATTCGCAGAGATACTTCCTCACCGACTGCTTACTGATACCATGTTCCACTGCCATCCTTGATACCAGTTCACTCCGCATGGGTTCATTCTCCACAAAGGGCAGTATTGTGGAAATGATGTTATATCGCTGATAGATGACTTTCCTCACATCAGGGCTGTAATCTTCCAGAATGTCAAAATTCGCTGCTTCTGAATGATTATCTCCCTGTGCTTCCTGCTCTTCCACAAAATCATCCAGCTTTCCAATTCCCATCCATACAGGCATGGTTTTCTTAATACAGTCGATCACAAGAATTTTTTCATCCTGAACTGCCAATATTCTGAAAAGCGGATCTTCTCCATTTTTCTTTTTAAGCAGCATATTTTTCTTTAAGTTATCCCTATTCATTTGCAGCACCTTCTTTCTCAATCACAATCCCCCAGTCACTAACACCATGTCTTAACCAGAAATCTTTTGATGCCTGTAACAACTTTGCCGTCAATGGTTTTGTAAGATGCTTTCTTTCCACACATTCCCTTACCATCAGGTCATTATCTGCTTTGACACAGACAAAATCAGAGGTATAACCGCCATCCAATCCATCCAGCAGGACATTCACCCGAAAACTTTTAATGTCCTCTGAACTATTTAACAGGTCTGCATAGGCATACTGGATGGCATCAAATGTCCTGCATACATCCTCACATTTAGATAGCTTCCTCTTTTCACATCTTCCTTTAAAATTCTTCTTTCTCATTATGAGACACCTCCAATGTCAGGAACCGCAGGTATTCAGGCATATAACAGCTTATCCCCCAAATGGTAATATTACTTTTGGCAGAATCCCAAAAACAGGCACCCTTTTCCCAAAAGCGGAAATCCCCAAAAACGGCAAAACAGCCCTTTCATTTTTGGGAAACAGGAATCCCCATTTTACAGGCACTCCCAAAACCAAATCCCCAAAATCAAGCTCCCAAAAATGGTTTTAGGGAAATTCTCCATATTCAGGGGCAACCTCGATTAACCTCAAAAGGCAAACTTCCGTATCCTCTCCCCATTTTTCCCTAAAATGAATCGGAGCTATATTTAACAGGATTTTCTGCCTCTTAAGTCATACTGTATTTACACCTGAATCCCCTAAATTCCCTTTATTTTCAAGGCTTTTTCTCTCCAAATAAAAACGACCTCATAGAAAGGATTTTTCCTCTCTACAAGGTCGTTCTATTGCTTCTTATTCTCTTTTTGGGACTACCCCAAATTGCCTTCGCAGGATATTCGGGTGTGCCTAGGGATAAATGCCAGCGATTACTTGAAATACCCGACCCCGCTCTCAAAGATCTTCATATCCTGATCGCCGAAGATATTCACCGCAACGGCGTCGCCTCTTCTCTCGGCATGCGCCATCTTGCCCAGACACCTGCCATCGGGGGAAGTGATACCTTCGATGGAGGCATAGGAACCGTTGATGTTCCACTCTTCATCCATCGACACATTACCATCTATATCTGCGTACTGCGTAGCCACCTGGCCGTTTGCAAACAACCTGTCAATCCACTCCTTCGGCGCAACAAAGCGTCCTTCGCCATGGGAAGCCGGGTTTACATAAGTATTTCCCAATACCGTTCCCTGTAACCACGGGGACTTATTGGATACTATTTTCAGGTACGCCATCTTGGAAATATGGCGGTTAACCGTGTTAAAGGTCAGCGTAGGGGAATCCTCTTTCTGTCCCAGCTTGATCAGCGCCTGAAAACCATTACAGATTCCCAGCGCAAGACCGTCTCTTTCATTTAACAGTCTACTCACCGCTTCTTTGATCTTTGCATTCTGAAAAGCTGTCGCAAAAAACTTCGCAGAACCGTCCGGCTCGTCACCTGCGGAAAATCCGCCGGGGAACATGATGATCTGTGCCTGCCCGATGGCCTGCTCAAATACGTCCACACTCTCCCTGATGTCTTCCGCTGTCAGATTCTTAAATACCTTCGTAATGACATCTGCGCCTGCCCGCTCAAAAGCCGCGCCGCTGTCATACTCGCAGTTCGTACCCGGAAATACCGGAATGAACACGGTAGGCTTTGCTACTTTATTCTTGCATACATAGATTTCTTTGGCTTTATACAACTCTGATGGAACCGCACTCTTATCTTTTCCGGCCGTATACGGAAAGACTTTATCCAGCTTGTCCTTCCATGCGGACAGCGCTTCCTCCATGGTGATCTTCACATCGCCGTAGACAAATGCCGGTTCGTCAGTCACCGTACCGATAACAGTGTAGTTTACACGGCTGGCTCCGTCATCTGCCGCTCTCTTCTCTGCTCCTGCCGCCAGCTCCGCAACTGCCTCCGCCGGCATTTCAGCCAGAATTTCCCCCAATCCGTTATCAAAAAGCTTCTCCGCAGCCAGACCGCTCTCCACAGTCACGCCCAGTTTATTGCCGAACGCCATCTTGCCGATCGCCGCCGCAGCGCCTTTCGCATCAAGCGCATACGCCGCAACAATCTTTTTCTGTGACACAAGTGTCAGAATCGTATCATATACGTGCATAACATTTTCATATACCGGCAGATCATACTCGTTCTTCGCAATGTGGAAACGTACCAGCTTATTGCCCGCCTTCTTAAGCTCCGGCGTCACGATATTACCCTGTTTGCTGATATCCACCGCAAAGGAAACGAGTGTGGGCGGCACGTCAATCTCATTGAATGTGCCGGACATGGAGTCCTTGCCGCCGATGGAAGGCAGCCCGTATCCCATCTGTGCGTCATACGCGCCAAGCAGCGCCGCAAAAGGCTGGCTCCAGCGGCCAGGCTCCTCGCTCATTCTCCTGAAATACTCCTGGAACGTAAAGCGGATCGTCTTATAATCTCCGCCGTTTGCCACGATTTTCGCCATAGACTCCGTCACGGCATAGATTGCGCCGTGATATGGACTCCAACTGGACAGATAAGGATCAAAACCGTAACTCATCATCGTCACGGTATCCGTTTTTCCTTTTAATACAGGCAGTTTAGCAATCATCGCCTGGGTTTCCGTCAACTGATATTTACCGCCGTAAGGCATGTATACGCTGCCCGCGCCGATGGATGCATCAAACATCTCAACCAGACCTTTTTGCGAGCACACATTCAAATCATGCAGAAGCGTCAGCCACGCCTTCCTGACATCCCCCGCTGCCACCGCATCTGCAACGGCAGGCGTCGCGATCTTCTTCAGATAGTTTTCTTTTTCCTCCGGCATGTCCACCGCAACGGCGGTCTCCTGATGGGCGCCGTTGGTATCCAGGAACGCTCTGGAAATATTGACAATCTCCTTGCCGCGCCATCTAAGTACCAGTCTCGGCTCTTTCGTCACGACCGCAACCTCTACCGCTTCCAGATTCTCCTGCGCCGCATAGCCTAAGAAAGCCTCCACGTCTTTCGGCGCTACCACAACCGCCATTCTCTCCTGTGATTCCGAGATCGCCAGTTCCGTACCGTCCAGACCCGCATACTTCTTCGGTACTTTATCGAGATCCACCACAAGACCGTCCGCCAGTTCGCCGATCGCCACAGACACACCGCCCGCACCGAAATCGTTACATTTCTTGATCAGCCTGCTGACCTCTTCGCGCCTGAACAGTCTCTGAATCTTACGCTCCGTGGGCGCATTGCCCTTCTGCACCTCCGCGCCGCAGGTCTCGATGGAACTCTCCGTGTGCACTTTGGAGGAACCCGTCGCGCCGCCGCAGCCGTCACGTCCGGTTCTGCCGCCCAGAAGAATTATGATATCGTCAGGATCAGATGTCTCACGGATAACATTCTTTCTCGGCGCCGCACCCATCACCGCACCGATCTCCATTCTCTTTGCCACATAATCAGGATGATAAATCTCCTTGACCAGTCCGGTCGCAAGTCCGATCTGATTGCCGTAGGACGAATAACCGCTCGCCGCCCCGCGCACCAGCTTCTTCTGGGACAGCTTGCCCTTAAGCGTCTCCGACACCGGCACCGTAGGATCAGCTGCACCCGTCACGCGCATCGCCTGATACACATAACCGCGTCCCGACAAGGGATCACGGATCGCGCCGCCAAGACACGTCGCCGCCCCGCCGAAAGGCTCGATCTCCGTAGGATGGTTATGGGTTTCATTCTTGAAAAAGACAAGCCACTCCTCCGTCACCTTCCGGTCACCGTAATCCATCTCCACAGGAACCACCACCGAGCAGGCATTGATCTCGTCGGATTCCTCCATGTCATCCAGCTTCCCGTCCTTCTTTAACTTACGCATAGCCATCAGTGCCAGATCCATCAGACAGACGAACTTGTCCTGTCTGCCCGCAAAAATCTCATCCCTGACGGCAAGATAATTCTCATAAGTATCCTTAATCGGCTTCTGATAAAAGCCTTCCGCAAAATCCACTTTCTTCAATTCCGTGGAAAAAGTGGTGTGGCGGCAGTGATCCGACCAGTATGTATCCAGCACGCGGATCTCCGTCATGGTAGGATTACGCTTCTCTTCCCCGGCAAAATAATTCTGTATATGTAAGAAATCCTTAAAGGTCATGGCCAGACCTAAGGAATCATAAAGTTCTTTCAGCTCCGCCTGCGGCATATCAATAAAATCTTGCCGCTCCGGCATATTCTCAAACACCGCCACATCAGCAGGCTCATCATAAACAGTGACAAGAGTGTCCGGTTTCACCATGTCCGTTTCTCTGGAATCCACAGGGTTAATGCAGTATGCCTTGATTCTTCCGAACTCCTCATCGGACATATCACCCGTTATTAAATATGTAACCGCTGTCCTGATAATCGGCTCTTCGTCTTCCTTCAGAAATTTTACGCACTGAACCGCAGAATCCGCTCTCTGATCAAACTGTCCCGGCAGGTATTCCACGCTGAAAACCTTTCCGTCTG
>ERZ777011.2607-NODE-2607-length-13697-cov-2.952353_pt1 | contig 13697 bp, 8 predicted proteins | sample MGYA00374964_ERZ777011 | MGnify/ENA primary metagenome ERZ777011 (study PRJEB29310, sample SAMD00008975) | mouse gut metagenome | study: EMG produced TPA metagenomics assembly of the Metagenome analysis of fecal microbiota from mouse which was promoted...
ACTTCGTGTCCACCGTGAACATCGTGATCTGGCAGGAGGCCGGGCCGGAGGAGGGCGTCTACGTCCACCTTTACGGCAAGAGCGTCAGCAAGCCCAAGCGCAAGATGGGCCATATCACGTTCGTGGGCATGACCGCCGGGGAGTACGATGCCCGGTGGAGGGAGCGCTTCGTGCAGTAGCGCGGGCGTCGGTATTTTAATTGGGAACGGAGAAAACCGCAAGATATATGGAGAGTTACCGTATTTACGTAGAGAAGAAACCGGAGTTCAGGGTTGAGGCGCAGAGCCTTCAGGAGGAGTTGAACGGCAACGTGTACGACCTGTTCGGCTTTACGCCCGAGCTGCTCGAAAAGAGCCGCTACGGCGTGTTCGGAGAGGTGGTTACCGACGTCGTGACGGATGCGTGCGACCTGACAGGCAAAAAATACCTCGCTGTGGAGTATCTGCCGGGGCAGTTCGACCAGCGGGCCGAGTCGGCCCGGGAATGCGTCATGCTGCTGGAACCCGAGGCGCGGGTGAAGATACGCAGCGCGAGGTTGCTGATCTTCGATCCGGACGTGACGGAGGCCGATATGGCCCGTATCCGGAAATATTATATCAACGGCGTGGAGTCGCGCGAGAAGAATCTCGCCGTGCTCGGCGCGGCGGAGAACGCCGAGGTGCGGCCTGTGCCGGTATTGGAGGGGTTCACCCGCATGGCCGAGGAGGAGCTGGCTCCCTACTGTAAGGCCAACGGCTTGGCGATGAACGCCGACGACCTGCGCGAGGTGGTGAATTATTTCCGCCGCGAGGGGCGCGATCCTTCCGAAACGGAACTTCGGATTCTGGACACCTACTGGAGCGACCACTGCCGCCACACCACCTTCACGACCGTACTGGAGGAGATCACCGTGGACGAGTCGTTCATGAAGGGCGAGCTGGAGGAGTCGCTGGCTCTGTACCGCCGCATGCGCGAGGAGCTGGGGCGCGGCGCAAAGCCCGTCTGCCTGATGGACATGGCGACCATCGGCGCCCGTTACCTGAAGAAGAAGGGGTTGCTCGACGATCAGGAGGTGAGTGAGGAGAACAATGCCTGCAGCATCTTCATCAATGTCGACGTGGACGGAGAATCCCAGAAGTGGCTGTTGCAGTTCAAGAACGAAACGCACAACCACCCGACCGAAATAGAACCCTTCGGAGGGGCCTCCACCTGTCTGGGCGGCGCCATCCGCGACCCGCTTTCGGGCCGTGCGTATGTCTATCAGGCGATGCGCGTGACCGGTGCGGGCAACATCTACCAGCCCGTGGGCGAAACGCTCGAGGGGAAACTTCCGCAGCGGATCATTAGCACCAAGGCTGCGGCGGGCTATTCGAGCTACGGGAACCAGATCGGACTGGCGACCACCCATGTAAGGGAGATATACCACGAGGATTATGTGGCCAAGCGTCTGGAGGTGGGCGCGGTCGTGGGCGCGGTGAAGGCGGAGAATGTCCGTCGCGAAACCCCTGTGCCGGGCGACATCGTGCTGCTGCTGGGCGGTCGGACGGGCCGCGACGGCGTGGGCGGTGCCACGGGTTCCTCGAAAGAACATAACGAACAGTCGCTCGAGCAGTGCGGCAGCGAGGTGCAGAAGGGCAACGCCCCCGAGGAGCGCAAGCTGCAACGGTTGTTCCGCAGGCCGGAGGTGACGCGTCTGATCAAGAAGTCGAACGACTTCGGTGCGGGCGGCGTCAGCGTAGCCATCGGCGAGCTGACCGACGGACTGGACATCTACCTCGACCGGGTGCCGACCAAGTACAGCGGCCTGAACTCCACGGAGCTTGCCATCAGCGAGTCGCAGGAGCGCATCGCCGTGGTGGTCGAGCGGAAGGACCGCGAAGAGTTCGAACGTTACTGCGCCTCGGAGAATGTCGAGGTGACCTATGTGGCGGACGTGACCGACACGCGTCGGATGAGAATGTACAGCAGGGGTGAGCTCGTGGTGGATCTCTCCCGCGAATTCATAGACAGCGCAGGCGCCGAGCATTATGCCCGGGCGGCGGTGGAGGGCGTCGAGCGCCGCGATCCGTTCCTGCGCGAGGTGCGCGGCGGAAGCGTCGCGGAGAAGATGCAGAGCCTCCTGTCGGACGACAACGTCGTGTCGCAGAAGGGGATGGTGGAGATGTTCGACTCCACGATAGGCGCCTCGACGGTGCTGATGCCCTACGGCGGCCGGACGCAGCAGACCGAAACGCAGGTGTCCGTGCAGAAGATTCCCGTCGGGGAGGGCTATACCGATACGGCGAGCATCATGTCTTTCGGTTTCAATCCCTTCATCTCCAAATGGAGTCCTTATCACGGTGCTGCCTATGCCGTGGTGGAGGCGGTGTCGAAAGCGGTGGCTGCGGGCGCCCGTTTCGAGCGGATGCGTTTCTCCTACCAGGAGTATTTCGAGCGCATGACCGACGATCCGCATACGTGGGGCAAGCCGCTGGCGGCCCTGCTCGGCGCTCTGAAGATGCAGGAGGCGCTGGGCCTTCCCTCCATCGGAGGCAAGGACTCCATGAGCGGAACATTCAAGGATATCGACGTGCCGCCCACGCTCATCGCGTTCGGCATCACGACGGTCGACGCGGGACGGGTGATCAGCCCGGAATTCAAGGAGGCCGGTCATTGCATCTACCTCATCAAACACCTGCCGTTGCACAACTTCATGCCCGATACCGACGCCCTGAAGAAGAACTGGGAGTACGTGAGCGGACAGATCGCGGCGGGCAACATCGTTTCCGGATGGGCCGTCGGCTTCGGCGGCGTGGCGGAAGCCGTCGCCAAGATGTCGTTCGGCAACCGGATAGGGGCCGACATCAAGGTGAACGAACAGGATCTCTTCGGGTTCGGGTACGGTTCCCTCGTGGTGGAGAGCCTCGGGGAGCTCGACTGGCCGGGGGCGGTGGCGCTCGGCCGGACCGTGGCGGAGGAGACAGTGACGGTCAATGGCGAACGGATGCCTGTCGACCTGCTGCTGGAGGCCAATACGGCGAAATTCACTGCGGTATATCCCGACAGGGGAGCGACCGAACCGGCCCTCATGCAGGGTACGTCCGCTTCCGTCGTCTTCGAATATCCGGGTCCGGCCAAGGAGCATCCGGTGGCCTACTTCCCTTCGTTCCCCGGAACGAACTGCGACTACGATACGGCCAGGGCATTCCGTCGGGCGGGTGCGGAGATCGCCACGAGCGTCTTCCGTAACCTTTCGGGTGCCGATGTGATGGATTCCATCGACGAGATGTGCCGCAAGATAGCCGCCTGCGATATCTTCGTGCTGAGCGGAGGTTTCTCCTCCGGCGACGAGCCCGACGGCAGCGGCAAGTTCATCGTGAGCGTGCTCAACAATGCCCGTGTCACGGAGGAGATCCATCGGCTGCTCGACAGGGGCGGTCTGATCCTGGGTATCTGCAACGGCTTCCAGGCCCTTGTCAAGTCGGGTCTGCTGCCTTACGGTAGGTTGGGCCGGCTGACGCCCGATTCGCCCACGCTGTTCCGCAACGACGTGAATCGCCACATCTCGCAGATGGTGACCACGCGCGTGGCGTCGACCAACTCCCCCTGGCTGGCCGGTTTCGAGGTGGGCGACCTGCACACCATTGCCGTGAGCCACGGCGAAGGCAAGTTCGTGGTGAACGAGCGTCAGGCGCGGGAGCTTTTCGAGGCAGGGCAGGTGGCTTTCCAGTACGCCGACGCCGCAGGGACGCCGACCGGCAAGGCACCGTTCAACCCCAACGGTTCCTATTACGCCATCGAGGGAATCGTGAGCCGCGACGGGCGGATTCTGGGCAAGATGGGCCATACGGAGCGTTACGAACCCAACCTGTTCCGCAACATTGCGGGCGACAAGGTGCAGGATATTTTCGGTAATGCCGTAAGGTATTTCAGGAAGCAGCGATGATTGAAAGTAGCTCCGTCCGACGGACGGGCAGCATGAGAGAAAACATAAAATAAAAACGATAAATCATTCCGATACGACTATGGAAAAGCGCGAAATGCTCTACGAGGGCAAGGCAAAACAGGTATTCCTGACGGACGACCCCGATGTGATCGTCATCCACTACAAGGACGATGCTACGGCATACAACAACGTCAAGAAAGCGACGATCGAGGCGAAGGGCCTGCTCAACAACCAGATATCGACCATTATCTTCAAGTATCTGGTCGAGAACGGAATCCCCACGCATTTCATCGAACAGCTCAACGACCGCGACCAGCTCTGCCGGCGCGTGACCATCTTCCCGCTGGAGGTGATCGTGCGTAACGTCATTGCGGGTTCGATGGCCAAGCGGCTCGATATTCCGGAGGGAACGAAGCCGTCGAACACCATCATCGACATCTGCTACAAGAAGGACGAACTGGGCGATCCGCTCATCAACAACGACCATGCGGTGGCGCTCGGCGTGGCTACCTACGAGGAGCTCGACGAGATGTTCGACCTCACGCGCCGGATCAACGTGCTGCTGACCGATCTTTTCGCCAAACTGGGCATCACGCTCGTGGACTTCAAGATCGAGTTCGGCAAGACGAACGACGGCAAGATCGTGCTGGCCGACGAGATCAGCCCCGATACCTGCCGCCTTTGGGACTCCCAGACCAACGAGAAACTCGACAAGGACCGTTTCCGTCGCGACCTGGGCAAGGTACGCGAGGCGTACGAGGAGATACTCCACAGGCTTACGAAATAAGCGGGAGAGAGGGATACTTCCGGCCCCGTAACGACGTTTGTTATGTAGCGGGGCCGGATAACTTTTTCGGCGAAAGGCCCGAAAGCGCATGTGCGGGGAGGATTTCCCTTGCGTGTGTGCTCTCCTTTTTTTATTTTTGACGGATATATGGCGTACGGTCCGCCGCATGAGGCGGGGCCGAGACGGTATTTTTATTTGGAGGACAATACAAATGGCTAATTATCAGGACAGGCAGATCCATGAGGAGTGCGGCGTTTTCGGCGTTTTCGGCGTGGAGAAGGCCGCATCGCTCACCTATTACGGACTTCATTCGCTCCAGCATCGCGGCCAGGAGGGGTGCGGCATCGTGAGCGTAGACAACCGTACGTTCCATCGGGTGAAAGGCGAGGGGCTCGTGACGGAGGTTTTCAACGAAGACAACCTGCGCACGCTTACGGGCGACATGGCCATCGGCCATGTGCGCTATTCGACCACGGGCGGCGGGGGCATCGACAACGTCCAGCCGTTCATGTTCATGCACAGCACGGGCGATTTCGCGCTGGCGCACAACGGCAACCTCGTCAACTCCGTGCAGTTGAAGACCTTCCTCGAGGAGCGCGGCAGCCTGTTCCACTCCACGTCGGACAGCGAGATCTTCGCCCACCTCATCAAGAAGGAGACCGACAGCCGCGACCGCATTTTCCCCATTCTCGAAGCGTTGAACATGGTCGAGGGAGCTTTCGCGCTGCTCATCATGACGGCCAGCAAGATCTACGCCTGCCGCGATAAGCACGGGTTGCGTCCGCTTTCGATCGGGAAGCTCGGCGACGGCTATGTGGTCAGCAGCGAGACGTGCGCTTTCGAGGTGGTCGGTGCCGAGTTTGTCCGCGACGTGGCTCCGGGCGAGGTGGTGATCATCGACGTGAACGGCCTGCAGAGCGTGGACTACTCCAAATTCAAACACTACAACATGTGCGCCATGGAGTATGTCTACTTCGCCCGTCCCGACAGCGATATCGAGGGCACCAACGTGCACGCGTTCCGCAAGGAGACCGGGCGCATGCTCTACGAGGAGGCCCCGGTGGAGGCCGACATCGTGGTGGGCGTTCCCGATTCGAGCCTCAGCGCGGCCATCGGTTACAGCGAGGCGAGCGGCATTCCCTACGAAATGGGTCTTATCAAGAACAAATACGTGGGCCGTACCTTCATCCAGCCTTCGCAGGAGCTCCGGGAGAAGGGCGTGCGGATGAAACTCTCGCCGGTGCGGAGCATCGTCGAGGGCAAGAGGCTGGTGATCGTGGACGACTCCATCGTGCGGGGGACGACCTCGCGCCGTATCGTGAAGATGCTCCGCCAGTCGGGTGCCAAGGAGATCCATATGCGCATCGCCAGTCCGGCCATCACCCATCCCTGTTTCTACGGGGTGGACATGTCCACCTACGACGAACTGATATGTGCCCGGGAGAAGGATCTGGAAGCGGTGCGCAAGCTCATCGGAGCCGATTCGCTGGTGTGGCTCTCGCCCGAGGCGCTCTACAAGGCGGCGGGCGGCCGTAACGAGTTGTGCATCGCCTGCTTCAACGGCCGTTATCCCACGGCCCTCTACCAGTCGATACACGATGTGAACAAGGATAAGAAATGTTGATAACATACGAAAAACGAGATATTTATGGCAAAGAGTTATGAAGAGGCCGGCGTGAACCTCGAAGCGGGCTACGAAGGGGTGAGGCGTATTAAGAAACACGTCGCATCCACGGCGCGTACCGGCGTGATGGGCAACATAGGTGCGTTCGGCGGCATGTTCGACCTTTCCAAACTCGGAGTGGCCGAACCGGTGCTCGTGAGCGGGACGGACGGCGTGGGTACCAAGCTGAAGATCGCCATCGAGATGGACCGGCACGATACCATCGGAATCGATGCCGTGGCCATGTGTGTGAACGACGTGCTCGCACAGGGGGCCGAGCCCATCTTCTTCCTCGACTACATCGCGCTGGGCGTCAACGACCCGGTGAAGGTGGAGGCCATCGTAGCGGGTGTGGCCGACGGTTGCCGGCAGGCGGGATGCGCTCTCGTGGGCGGGGAGACCGCCGAGATGCCCGGTATGTATGCCGGCGACGACTACGACATCGCGGGCTTCACCTGCGGTGTGGTGGACAAGTCGCGCCTGATCGACTGCTCGAAGGTGGCGGCCGGCGACGTGCTGGTGGGGATCGCCTCGAGCGGCGTGCACTCCAACGGTTTCAGCCTGGTGCGCAAGGTGGTTGCCGACAACGGTTTCCAGCTGGATAAGGTATATCCCGAACTGGGCGAACGCACGTTGGGCGAAGTGTTGCTGACTCCCACGAAAATCTATGTGAAACAGGTGCTCGACGTGATCGCGCAGTGCGACGTGCACGGCATCAGCCACATCACGGGCGGCGGTTTCGACGAGAACATTCCCCGCATCCTGAAGGAGGGACAGGGCATAGAGGTGACGGAGGGTTCGTGGGAGATTCTTCCCGTATTCCGTTTCCTGGAGAAATACGGCCGGATCGCGCACCGGGAGATGTTCAACATCTTCAACATGGGAATCGGTATGGTCATCGCGCTGCCCGAGGCGGATGCGGCGAAGGCCGTGGCGATACTCGAAGGGTATGGCGAACGGGCCTCGGTGATCGGTCGCGTTACCGACCGCGAAGGCGTGGAGATCAGGTAAATGCTCAAGCAGAAGCGAATGGATACCCGACACAGACTCGCCGTATTCGCCAGCGGCAACGGCAGCAATTTCGAGGCGATCGCCGCGGCGTGCGCCGACGGACGCCTCGATGCGCAGGTGGTCCTGCTCGTGTGCGACCGACCGGGAGCCTACGTATGTTCCCGGGCCGAGCGTCTGGGAGTGGAAACGTTTGTGTTCCGCCCCAAGGAGTATGCCTCGAAGGAGGCCTACGAGGCGGAGATCGTGCGGATGCTCGACGAACGGGGAGTGGAGCTGGTCTGCCTGGCCGGATACATGCGCATCCTCTCCCGCGTGATGCTCGACGCCTACGGCGGACGGATCGTCAATATCCACCCGTCGCTGCTCCCGGCCTTCAAGGGGGCGCATGCCATTCGGGATGCGTTCGAGTACGGGGTGAAGGTGTACGGCGTGACGGTGCATTACGTGAACGACGAGCTGGACGGCGGAAAGATCATCGCCCAGCGGGCTTTCGATTATACCGGTACCGATGCCGAGGAGTTGGAGGCGATGGTGCATGCGGTGGAACATCCGCTCTATGTGGAGGCGGTCGCCGGCCTGCTTGCTGCGGGAGACAGGTGATCTTCCTCCGGAATTTTTGCCGCGGCGGGCGCTGCGGCCGTCTTATCCGTCCGGCGGGCGGAGGCGATAAACGAAAGGTTTGAAAACAATAAAAACGATAGACAGAAGATGAGAGCACTTATCAGCGTCAGCGACAAGACGGGGGTCGTGGAGTTCGCGGACGGTTTGAGAAAACTGGGTTGGGAGATCATCGCCACGGGCGGAACCATGAAGCTGCTGCGCGAAGCGGGGCTGGAGGTGATCAACATCAGCGACGTGACGGGTTTCCCGGAGATATGCGACGGTCGCGTGAAGACGCTTCACCCGAAGGTACACGGCGGCCTGTTGGGGCGTCGCGACCTGCCCTCGCACCTGGAGGCGCTCCGGGAGAACGGCATCGAGTTTATCGACATGGTGTGCGTGAACCTCTATCCTTTCCGCCAGACGATCGCCAAAGAGGGCGTATCGATGGAGGATGCGATAGAGAACATCGACATAGGCGGTCCGTCGATGCTCCGCAGTGCGGCCAAGAACTACCGCGACGTGACGGTGGTGTGCGATCCGCAGGATTACGCACAGGTGCTCGACGAAATTCGCGGAGAGGGCAATACGCGGCCCGAAACGAGGCTCGTGCTCTCGGCCAAGGCATTTACCCACACCGCGCAGTACGACTCCTGCATCGCCACCTACCTGCGGGAGAAGGCCGGCCTGCCGGAGAAGCTCTTCCTGGATTTCGACATCGTGCAGACGTTGCGTTACGGCGAAAACCCTCATCAGGAAGCGAAGTTCTACCGCGGGGCCGAACCGGTGCCCTTCTCGCTGGCATTCGCCCGTCAGCTCAACGGCAAGGAGCTTTCCTATAACAACATACAGGACGCCAATGCGGCGCTCAACATCGTGCGCGAGTTCGATGCCCCCTTCTGCGTGGGGCTCAAGCACATGAATCCGTGCGGGGCGGCCGTGGGCGCTACCGTCGGCGAGGCGTGGCGCAAAGCCTACGAGGCCGACAAGGTGAGCATCTACGGGGGCATCGTGGCGGTGAACCGTGAAGTGGATGCGGCGACGGCCCTGGCCATGAAGCCCGTCTTCCTGGAGATTATCATCGCCCCCTCGTTCTCGGAGGAGGCGCTCGAGATATTGACCAAAAAGAAGAACCTGCGTCTGCTGGAAGTGGACATGCGGCGTACCGGCGGCCGTGAACGGCAGTTGGTGAGCGTGAACGGCGGCCTGCTCGCGCAGGATCTGGATACGGATACCTGCACCGTGACCGCGGAGATGGCGGTCACCGAACGTCGTCCGGCTGCGGCGCAGCTCGCCGACATGGATTTCGCATGGCGTATCGTGAAACATGTGAAGTCCAACGCCATCGTGGTGGTGAAGGATGGGTGCACGGCCGGTATCGGTGCCGGTCAGATGAACCGTGTGGGATCGGCGGAGATCGCTCTGCGGGAAGCCCGCGAGAAGGGACTCACCGAAGGGCTCGTGCTCGCGTCGGACGGCTTCCTGCCCTTCGACGATACGGTGACGCTGGCGGCCGGTTACGGCGTGTCGGCCATCGTGCAGCCCGGCGGCAGCATCCATGACGAGGATTCCGTCGTGAAGGCCGACGAGCTCGGCATCGCCATGGTGTTTACCGGCGAACGTCATTTCAAACATTGACGCCCGTCGGACCTCCGGGAGAAACCGTTGTGGTTTCCGGAGGACGTCGTTTTATGGAACCGAAAGAGAAAAGAGAGAGATGAAAGTACTTGTTGTAGGGGGCGGCGGCCGTTGCCATGCGATCGTGGATGCGCTGCGTCGTTCGCCGAAAGTGGAAAAGATATATTGTGCGCCGGGCAATGCCGGGATAGCGGAGATGGCGGAGAATGTGCCGCTCAAGGATACCGACGTGCAGGGATTGCTGGCGTTCGCACAGGATAAGGGCGTAGACTTGACGGTGGTCGGGCCGGAGGTGGCCCTGCAGGCCGGGATCGTGGACGAGTTCCGTCTTCGGGGGCTCCGTATCTTCGGACCTACGGCGGCGGCGGCCCGTATCGAAACGAGCAAGGAGTTCGCCAAGGAGCTCATGATGCGCCACGGCATCCCTACGGCCGCTTACCGTCCGTTCGACGACTACCGTGCGGCGATGGAGTATGTGGCTTCGAGGCCGTTGCCTGCGGTGCTCAAATACGACGGCCTCGCGGCCGGAAAAGGGGTGGTGATCGCCCGTAGCATGGAGGAGGCCGAAGCGGCCCTGCGCGACATGCTGCTCGACGATCGCTTCGGCCACGGTCGGGTGATCGTGGAGGATTACCTCGAAGGGCCCGAGTTCTCGTTCATGTGTTTCGTATCGGGGTCCCAGGTGTGGCCCATGCCGCTGGCGCAGGACCATAAGCGGGCCTACGACGGCGACCAAGGGCCCAATACGGGCGGTATGGGTGCCTATTCGCCCGTGCCTTTCGTCAGCGAGGAGGAGCGCCGGTTCGCCCTGAACGAAATCATGAAGAAGACGGCTGCTGCGTTGGTACTCGAAGGGCTTCCTTTCACGGGTGTCCTGTACGGCGGCCTGATGAAGACGAAGGAGGGGATCAAGGTGATCGAGTTCAATGCGCGTTTCGGCGATCCCGAAACGGAGGTGGTGCTGCCGCGGCTCAAGAGCGACATATACGATATCTTCGCAGGGGTGGCCGAAGGGCGGCAACTGGAGGAACCCGTGTGGGACGAGCGTGCCGCACTGGGCATCGTGATGGCCTCCGAGGGGTATCCGGGAGCCTGCGGGAAGGGATTTCCCATCCGGGGGCTCGATACGATAGACGATCCCGATATTCGTGTCTACCACATGGGCACGGCGGCGTCCGAGGGCGGGGTGGTTACTGCCGGCGGTCGGGTGCTGATCGTGGTGGGCCGCGGCGAGACGCTGGCCTCCGCACGCCTGAAGGCCGTCGAGGGTGTCGGCCGGGTGGAGTGCGACAAACTCTTTTACCGGAAAGATATCGGTGCTGCGGCTCTGGAGTTCTGAGGGAGGCGTACCGTACAGGGAGCACGGGTTGTCCGGTGCATGCGGGGCAGCGTGCGGATTGGATTGATGAACGTCATTGCAATGGCGGAAGAAATAAATTGAGAAGCGATTATGGTAATAAGCGGGAAAGAAATTTCGATGGAGATGAAGCGGCAGATGGTCGCCAGGGTGAAGGATCTCGAACAGCAATACGGCAGGGTGCCGCATCTGGTGGTGGTACTCGTCGGCGACGACGCCGGCAGCGTTTCCTATGTGGCGGGCAAGGCGAAAGCGGCCGATGAGATAGGGATACGGAATACCACCATCCGCAGGCCCGAAACGATCAGCGAGGCGGAGATGCTGGCGCTGATAGAGGAGCTGAACGTCGACAGCGACGTGGACGGTATTCTCGTCCAGTTGCCTTTGCCGAAACACATCGACTCCGACAAGGTCATCGCCGCCATAGACCGCGGCAAGGATGTGGACGGTTTCCATCCGCTCAACGTAGCCTCCCTCTGGCTCAAACAGGAGTGTCTGCTGCCCTGTACGCCGAAGGGCATCATCCGGTTGCTGAAGCGGACCGGAACGGAGATAGCCGGAAAACGTGCGGTGGTCATCGGACGCAGCAACATCGTGGGGCTGCCGGTGGCCAAGCTGCTGCTCGACGAGAACGCGACGGTGACCATAGCCCACAGCCGGACGAAAGACCTGGCCGAGGTGACGCGTCAGGCCGACATCCTCGTGGTAGCTATCGGTCGGCCGAAGTTCGTGACGGCCGATATGGTGAAGCCGGGCGCCGTGGTGATCGACGTCGGGGTGAACCGCGATCCGGATACGGGCAAGCTCTGCGGCGACGTCGATTTCGATGCCTGCGAGCCCCTGGTCGGCCAGATTACGAAAGTCCCCGGCGGGGTAGGGCCCATGACCATTACCATCCTCATGGAGAATACGATCGAGGCTTTCGAGCGTCGTGCGGCACGGGGCCGGAAGTGATATTTTCCCGAAGGATTTGCGAACGGACCGCACGCGAGACGCGTGCGGTCCGTTCGTTTTGGGGGCTCCGCTGCTGTCCCGGCGGGCGGGAGGTATCGCAAATAGGGGGATGATTTTTCCTATCTGTTTTTGATTTGAAAAAAAGAGGTATCTTTGCGCCGTTTTAACGATTAAATTCGACTAACCGCGCGGTCGCGCAAACTTAAACTTAGATTTATGGAGTGGTTCAGGGAGCTTATCTTCGGAACGGGGATAGCTCATTCGATTCTGCTGCTGGCTCTTGTGATCGCCGTCGGAGCGGCGTTGGCGAAGGTCAAGATAGCCGGCGTATCTTTGGGCATGACGTGGATTCTCTTCGTGGGTATCCTCGCCAGTCATTTCGGCCTGGTGGTCAATCCGGTGGTGCTGAGCTTCATCAAGGATTTCGGCCTCATTGTCTTCATCTTCGCGGTGGGCATGCAGGTGGGCCCGAGTTTTTTCTCTTCGTTCCGGAAAGGCGGTTTGAAACTCAACGGCTTTGCGGTGTTGGGCGTTGCCCTGAGCGTGAGCGTCGCCCTTATTTTGTGGAAGGTGACGGACGTGAAGCTCCCGACGATGATCGGTATCCTCTGCGGTGCCGTGACCAATACCCCCGGTCTGGGTGCGGCACAGGAGGCCTATCACGATGCGTCGGGCATCAGCGATCCCTCTATTTCCATGGGATATGCGGTGGCCTATCCGCTCGGCGTTATCGGCATCATCCTCTCCATGATCCTGCTCCGTGCGATTTTCCGCGTCAACATAGAGGCCGAGAACAAACGGCTTGAAGAGGCGCGGCGCGACGATCCCTCCGCAACGAATACCGTTTCGGTGAAGGTGACCAATCCGGTCTTCTCCGGTAAGAAGATCGTCGATATGAAGAAACTCTGCACCAACCGGTTCGTCATTTCGCGTATCATGCATCCCGACGGAACGGTGGATATTGCCGCCGGTCATTCGGTCATCAACCTGGGCGATCACCTTCTGTTGGTGGTTTCGGCCAAGGATTCGGCCCGCGTGGTGTCGTTCATCGGCGAAGAGGTGACGATCGACGACGACAAATGGCGTGAGGATAACCAGAAGTACGTTTCGCGTCGTATCGTGATTACCAAACCGCAGATCAACGGTCGCTATCTGGGCGATCTGAAGTTGCGGAATAACTTCGGCGTCAACGTCGTGCGTGTCAACCGTGCGGGTATCGACCTCGCGGCAAAGGCGAATCTTCAGCTTCAGATGGGCGACCGGCTCACGGTCGTGGGCGAGGAGGCGGCCCTGCACGATGTGGCCAACATGCTCGGCAATCAGCTCAAACGACTCCGTCACCCCAATATCATCCCGATATTCGTCTGCCTGTTGCTCGGTGCGCTGCTCGGCAGCATTCCTTTCTATTTCGGTAACATTCCTCAGCCGGTCAAACTCGGTCTGGCGGGCGGTACGCTCGTGGTAGCGATTCTTGTGGGACGGTTCGGCCCGAAGATCCGTATGATCACCTATACTACCGTCAGTGCCAACCTCATGTTGCGTGAGATCGGTATCGCCATGTTCCTTGCGGCGGTAGGGCTCGGTGCCGGTGAGGGCTTCGTGGAGACGATCGTCAACGGCGGTTGGAAATGGATCGGCTACGGTTTCATCATTACCGTGGTGCCTCTGCTCATTACCGGATTCATCGCACACAAGTGGGGCAAGGTGGACTTCTTTACGTTGATGGGTATGATGGCCGGCGGTACGACCGATCCGCCCGCCCTTGCGTTCGCCAACAGTATCT
>ERZ777011.2608-NODE-2608-length-13685-cov-3.626412_pt1 | contig 13685 bp, 11 predicted proteins | sample MGYA00374964_ERZ777011 | MGnify/ENA primary metagenome ERZ777011 (study PRJEB29310, sample SAMD00008975) | mouse gut metagenome | study: EMG produced TPA metagenomics assembly of the Metagenome analysis of fecal microbiota from mouse which was promoted...
TGAAATCGGCTTGGGCGGCGAATGGCTGGAGCGCCACAGCGGTGAGGAGTGCAGAGCGATCATAGAACGCGCGGAAGGGCTGGGAATCAATATCCTTGACTGTTGGATGTCAGAGCCAAATGTCCGCTCCAATATCGGGAAGGCGTTATCCGGCAGACGGGAGCGCTGGCTGATTCAGGGACATATCGGTTCCACCTGGCAGAACGGCCAGTATGTCCGCACCCGGGATTTGGAGAAATGCAGGGAGGCCTTTGAAGACCTGCTGGACCGGATGCAGACGGATTATATTGATCTGGGCATGATCCATTTCATCGACCAGGAAAGCGACTGGGATGCCGCCATGAACGGCCCGTACATAGAATACGTAAAGGAGCTGAAGGCGTGCGGCAAGATCCGGCACATCGGCATGAGCACCCATAATCCCGCCATGGCCATCAAGGCTACGGAAAGCGGGCTGATCGAGATGCTGATGTTCAGTGTCAATCCTGCTTTCGACCTGCTTCCGCCCACGGACAATATTGAGACTTATTTTGCCGATGAATATCAGGCTGATCTGGGAGGAATCGATCCTGTCCGTGCCGGGATGTATCGGCTCTGCGAACAGAAGGATGTGGGAATTACGGTAATGAAGCCTTATGCAGGGGGACGCCTGTTTGACGAAAAACGGTCTCCCTTTGGGGTGGCGCTGACGCCTGTGCAGTGCATCCATTACTGTCTGACCCGTCCCGCGGTGGCGTCGGTGCTGGCAGGCTACGACACGCCGGAGCAGGTGGAACAGGCTGCAGCCTATGAAACCGCTACGAAGGAAGAGAAGGATTATGCCGGGGTACTGGCAAAGGCGCCCTGCCATACCTTCGGACAGGGTGAGTGTACTTACTGCGGCCATTGTAAGCCCTGCCCGGCAGAAATCGATATTGCCATGGTAAACAAATATTATGACCTGGCTGTCATGCAGCCGGAGGTTCCTGCTGCCGTGAAAGCCCATTATGATGCCCTGGAGCATCATGCAGATGAGTGCATCGGCTGCGGAAGCTGTGAGAGCAGGTGTCCTTTTGGCGTCAGGATAGCCGACCGGATGGCGAGGACCGCGGAGCTGTTCCAATGACAGGCTCAACTGCAGAAACAGAAGGTATATGAGATGGAAGCACTTTTTCGGAAGGCGGAATGAGGGGAAAGATGGATCAGAAGGGAAAACGAATAGAATTTCATTTCGGAAAATTCGGCAAGCTGGCGCCGCTTTTGGCTGCTGCGGCCATGATTATGTGGGCGGCTCTGAGCCAGTCTAATGTGAACGGTTACGTGCTGGCTTTCTTTGCGGCGCTGGTGACGGGAGTTCTTTTTGCAAAAGACGAAAAGGCCTACGGGGAGGCGCTGGTTTACGGATTAAGCAAGCCTATGTTTGGGGTGATTGTGATGGCGGTGATACTGGCGGCAGTGTCGGGCAAGCTGATTTCGGCCAGCGGAGTGGTGCAGACCATTGCGGCATACGTGGTGGCGGCAGGCTTTACCGGCAGGCTGTTTGTGGCGGCTTCTTTCCTCATCACCTGCCTGCTGGCGTTTGCCACGGGAACCTCGGTGGGTACCTATTTCGTGGTAATCCCCATTCTATTTCCGGTGGGAGTGATGGCGGGGGCGGCACCGGAATTTATGATCGGTGCCATTGTGTCAGGCGCGGCTTTCGGCGATAATCTGGGGCCGATTTCGGACACTACCATCGCCTCATCCGCCACCCAGCATGCGGAACTGGGAACCGTAGTCAGGACCAGAATGCGCTACAGCCTGCCGGCAGCGGCGGGAGCATTGGTTTTATTCCTGCTGTTTTCCGGAACCACAGAGACAGGTGCGGTAATCCCGGCGGCGTCCGGCACGGCAAATCCGGTGAGCCTGGTGATGCTGGTGGTGCCGGCGGTGATTATCGTTCTTTGTCTGATGAAAAAGCATCTCATCACTGCCTTGTCCTGGGGGATTCTGGCAGGGATTGCCGCCGGGCTGCTATGCGGCATTTATACGACGGATAAGCTGATTGCCTTTCCCGGCGGCTTTGCCGTATCCGGGGCGATCATTGAGGCAATTACGGGGACGGCAGGTACGGTGGCCATGCTGATTGCGGTGTTTGCCCTTCTGGGGGTGGTGGAGCGCAGCGGCCTCTTTGAGGATGTGGGAGCCTTCCTGGCCCGTTTTGCAAGGAGCGAGCGCAGCGCGGAGACGGCCATTGTGTTGTCCGCGGGTATTTTAAGCATGGTGACGGGGGTGATTTCCGTGGCAATCGTGGCCCTGGGGGACCTGGTGAATGAGATCGGGGAAAAGGCGGGGGTCAACCGCTATCGCCGGGCTAACCTGCTGGATTGTACAGGCTGTGTGTTCTGCTTCCTGGCGCCCTGGACGGTGCATTGCGTGATTCCGGCCCAGCAGTCCGCCCAGTTCGGGGAGGGCTTTGCGGTGGCGCCGGCATCCATTCCACTGGTGAATTTTTATTCCCTCTGTATGCTGGTGATACTGCTGCTGGCGGTGATTACCGGGTATGGGAGGAAGCATCCGTGAGCATTCTGTTTGCAAGACATGGGGAGACCGATTGGAATATTGAAAAAAGAATACAGGGCACAACGGATATACCCTTAAATGATAACGGAATCAGACAGGCGGAGCTTTTGAGCGGGAATCTTAAAAAGGAAAATGTGACTCTTTGCCGAATTTACAGCAGTTATCAGAGAAGAGCATTGACAACAGCAGAGATCATCGGAATGAGACATCATGTGCCGGTAAAAGTGATTTCCGGATTAGAGGAAATGAATTTAGGATTATTTGAGGGGCATACCTGGGCCGAAACAGAAAAACGGTATCCCGACGAAATGAAAAAGTGGCAGTCCGATAAACGGTATCAAAAGGCGCCGGGTGGAGAATCCTGTCAGGATCTGCTGGAAAGATTGTTTGCGGCTCTGGACCGGATTCTGAAGGAGACAGAGGCTGAGATCAGCCGGGGCAGGGATGTCCTGATTTTGACCCATGGAATGGTGCTGTTATCGCTGCTGACGATTAAGAACGATCTTGATTTTAGAACATCCTATACGGTCATACATACTGAAAATGCACGGGCAGTCAGGCTGGAACCGGGCGAGTTGTGGGAAGTGCGAAGGAAATCACTAAGCCCGAAAAGACCTCACTAAGTGATTTCAAGCTTCACACGATTGCTTGTGCCGTTTCTGACGGCACTGCCGCCGCAGGCGGCATGTCTGAAAGTGAGAAAGAAAGTATACCGGGGAAATGTGCAGCAGAAGGAGTGATAAAATGTTGAGGTTAAGGCCATATAAGAGCTGTGACGCGGAGAATATTGCAGGCTGGCTGACGGATGAGGAGGTATTTTATAAATGGAGCGGGGGACGGTTTGGTGAGTTTCCCGTTAGTGCAAAGGCTATTGATGACAAGTACAGGCTGGAAAACGGCGACTGCAGGGAGCAGGATAATTTTTATCCCATGACAGCCTTTGACGACAGCGGCGTCGTGGGACATTTCATCCTGCGTTATATCCACGGCGACAACAGAATCCTTCGCTTTGGGTGGGTGATCGTAGACGGGTCAAAAAGGGGAATGGGCTATGGAAGCAGGATGCTTCAGCTGGGATTCAAATATGCCTTTGAAATCCTTGGAGCGGAGAAGGTTACCATCGGGGTATTTGAGAACAATCAACCGGCGTACAGGTGCTATCGGGCAGTGGGGTTTCGGGAAGCCTTGACGGACAAAGAAGGGGCGGCGGTAATAAAAGGGGAAAAGTGGAAAATAATCGAGCTGGAAATCACGAAGGACAAGTATCAAGAATGATTCCGGAATCAATTCAGTGGATCTTTTTTGATATGGGTTCCACCCTGATTGATGAATCCCTGGCATTGGAGCATCGGATCAGGGATGTCATTGCGGGAACGGACATAACCCGGGGGCAGTTTGCGGAAAAGATGGTTTTCTTTGCCAGGCAGAATCAGCCTGCAGACCTGGAAGCCATAAAGTTCTTCGGACTGAACAAAACTCCCTGGCATAAGGAGGATGAGCGGCTGTACCCGGATACGCTGCAATGCCTGGAATATATTCATAAACGATATAAAACAGGAATTATCGCTAACCAGTCTCCGGGAAGTAAAGAACGTCTCAGGAGATTTGGCATATTGCAGTATATTGATTTGCTGGTTACTTCCGCCGAGGAAGGCGTGGAAAAGCCTGACAGGCGTATTTTTAAACTTGCCTTGGAGCGGGCGGGCTGTAAGCCAAATGAGGCTGTAATGGTGGGAGACCGTCTGGACAATGATATTGTTCCTGCCAACGAATTGGGCATGTATACCGTCTGGATAAAACAGGGGAGCTGGAAATATGCCTGTCCGGGAGGACGCGCAGAGCAGCCTGACAGGGCTATAAGCACCCTGGGGGAGCTTTATGAGGCAATTGGCTGTTAAAAGGATGGATTATGGCAGAAAAGAGACGGGGAGATATAAATGCAGAAGAAGGACGGGACGGAACTGGCGCAGCGGGGAGAATAGAAAGGGCAGGCTATGTCCTGGGCGTGCTGCTGTTTATGCTTGCAGCCGGGTTCGGCGCCGTATTTATTTATGCGCAGTCCCGTATGGCTGAAGTACAGGGCATAGCGGACCATGCCGTGCCTGAGCTGTGGAAGAACGGGGATGGGACATATGAATTGAGCTGGCGTAGTCTGGAAGAGGCGGGTGCGGATTTTTATTATGTCAATGTGGGCACATACGCCATAGGCGGCGGAAGCAGCCAGATAACTTTTTACAGCGGATATGTGGACGGCGATTCCTGCCGTCTGTCGGAGTTACCGGCAGACAAGGGGCTGACGATTCAAATTGACCTGATTAAAAGATCCTCCCTGCTGGGGAAAGAGTTACACTGGAAACAGGCCTCTGTGCAGCGTTTTTTCAGCATACAGAATCCCGGTATCGGAAATCTGGAATGGGAAGTTGACCAGGATGCAGGAAAGGCGCTTATAAGCTTTGACTTTCAGGGAAGTAACTGCTGTGGTATTTTTGTTATGCAGCAGGACGGCAGGAAGCTTTTAAAGACCGTAGAGGAGAACCGGGTGGAGCTGGATTTAAAGGAGGAGCTTTGGATACCGACGCCGGCCTCTCCCTGTATCGTAACGCTTGTCCCCGGCAAACAGGTGAACGGCATGGCTCTTTACAATGGAGAGTCAAAAGAGATCACTGTCACATGGGAAGATTTAACGTCCCGGGATATTCATCTGACACTGGAGGTGCTTGACGGATGTGTGTGCCGCCTGCACTGGGATGAGCCGGATTGTGATGCCTGCGAGCTTCAAAGGAAGGACGGTGACGCCGGCACCTGGAAAACGGTTAAGACAACCACGCGGAAGGATGAGCGAACCTATATTTCTCCACGGCTGAGTCCGGGCACAGGCTATTCTTTCCGTGTGGTTGCATTGGAAGGAGAGAATGCGGCAGTTTCCGAAGTGCAGGAATGTGAAATGGCCGTTACGCCCCTGTACTGTACCGTCTGGCCGGTGAAAGACCTGAAGGCATACGGCGATGCGGACCGAGGGGAAGCGGCCGGCAGGGCGGAGGCCCTGAACGCATATTGCGTGGCCGCCGTGAAGGACGGGATGTTTGGTATTTATCTGGACGGCAGGATCTGCTATATTGACAGCAATTACTGCATGATTAATCTGCCGGAATACGTGGGTGCCCTGTGCAGCTATGACATAACCAACAGCTATGATTCCCTTTTCATGGCCCATGGCTTTGAAATACCTGGGCTGACCGGGGAAACGATAAAGGGATTTGAGGGTGTGTGTTTAGAGGATAACAGTTTCCTGGTACCGCTGCTTTATCCCACCGCGGAAAAGCTGGCAACAGCGATAGAAACTGCCCGGGAGAGAGGGTACAGGCTGAAAATATACGAAGCATTCCGCCCTCATGAGGCTTCTGTTTACATGTATCGGAAAGCATCGGAGGTTCAGTATGCGACGCTGCCGGAAAGTACCTATTGGGGAATCGAGCCGGGAGTCATTCTTACAGTGGATGAGACAGACGAGAACGGCACGGTGATCCAGCGGCGCAAGACGTATTGGGAGCTGATGAATGACAGCAGCGATTCTTTCACTTTGAGTTCCTTTGTCAGCGGGGGGGTGTCCAGGCACAACCTTGGCGTGGCTATGGATCTGACGCTGGAAAGTCTGGATACCGGAAACGAGCTGGCGATGCAGACTCAGCTGCACGATCTCAGCCAGTATTCGGCGCGGGCCCGGAACAATGTGTATGCCAAAGAACTGTCGGGGATTATGATGTCTGCAGGTTTTAAAGACTTGTACAGCGAATGGTGGCATTTTCAGGATGATGAAATAAAAAAGGAGCTTTCCCTGCCGTGCGTAAATCAAGGGGTTTCGGCGGAGTGCTGGATGACCAATGGTTCGGGGTGGAGATACCGTGGGACGGACGGAAGCTATGCTGCGGATTGTACTCTGGACGTAAATGGGAAAGAGTATACTTTTGATGCTGACGGCTATGTGCAGGAACTGCAGGTGCCCTGAGTGCCGGCGGTCATTGCGGCGGATACTGAAATCAGCATGAGGGGATTCGTTTATACAGGCGGATCAAAATACAGCGGAGAAAACTGGAAAAGACAGAATGGATACGAATTGGGAAACGTGTGGAAAGGATGCCAGGTTATCGGTGCCCATCCCCCAATGTGAAGCATGTGAATACAATAAAGACGGCAATCCGTTGCTTTGCAGGTGCATAGACATCGAGTTGAAAGCCCTGGAAGCTGAAGGTCAGGCGGAATCCGGAAGGCAGGCGGAGCCGGAAGAGCGGTCAGAGTCCGGGAGGCAGGCGGGGCCGGAAGGGCGGTCAGAGTCCGGGAGGCAGGCGGAGCCGGAAGGGCAGGCCGAAGCCGCAGGCAGAAGGAGGGCCGGGGGCGCTGGGGAGGCCGGTAAGGCCGCCAGGAATAAGGGGAGAAATGTTGTGGCTGCATATTTCTTAGACAGCCGCAGATGGATTTGCCATTGTATCGTTGCGGCATTGCTGGTGGGATGTGGCGCATACTGGTTACGCTGTCAGCCCAGATTCCATGATCTGACAGTGGAGCTGGGGACGGAATCCGTCAGCGTTGAAGCCTTTATGACAGAATTTGCGGACGTGCGGAATGCAGGTATCGTAACAGATCTTTCTACCGTAAATATCGGTGGAGTGGGAAGTACTTTACTGACGATGAGAAGCGGCCGTAAGGACGAGACGGTTACATTGACTATAGAGGACACCACGCCTCCGCAAGTGGAGTTCGTTTCCTGTTTACGGAAAACGCCGGATTATGTACCGGATCCCTGTGACTTTGTGGCGTCTTGTTATGACCTGTCGGAGGTGGAGGTCCGCTTTGGGGATCCTGTATTGATTCCGCTGAATTATGAAGACCAGAAGGTTACCGTGGTGGTGGAGGATGTTTATGGAAATGCCGTATCCGGGATATGTACACTTTCCATTGTCTGGATGAAAAGCGAATATACAATGGAGCTGGGAGAGACCTTAAGAAAAGAGGATTTGCTCTATAATCCGGATCGGGACTGCAGCAGGATCAGACAGGAAGAGATAGATCTTATCAATGAATCCGGGGCAGGAGAGTATATGGTTTCCAGTTCTGTGGATGAATGTGCCTGTCGGGTCCTGGTTGTGGATACCACGCCGCCGGAACTGGTATTAACGGATGTATCCGTTTTTGAGGGGGAGGAGGTTACGGTTGACAGTTTTGTCATATCCTGCTTTGATGTATCCGGAGAGGCGGAAATACGTTTTGTGACGGAGCCGGATGTCAATACCCTGGGGGTGCAGACGATAACAATTGAAGCCACGGATGTCAACGGCAATACTGCCACGGCTTCAGCCAAGCTGGCTGTAGGGCAGGACAAGAATCCGCCGGTCATCAAGGGACTTACCACTTTAAGAGTGGAGAAAAGATCAACTCCCGACTATCTGTCAGGTGTCAGCGCAGCGGATGAGGAAGACGGGGTCTGTGAGGTAACCTGTGATGCCAGAGGAGTAAACCTTAACGTCGCCGGAACTTATTATGTCACTTACATGTCCAAGGACAAGTATGGGAATATGGCCAGGAGGAAAAGGACTGTAGTGGTGGAGCATGACCAGGAGGATACGGATGCGCTGGCAGATTCCATTGCGGCGGGACTCGGCAATGACCCGGAAGTAATCAGGGACTATGTCCGGGATACTATCAGGTACAGCCACAACTCCGGGGGAAAGGATCCGGTATGGTACGGGTTTACCAACAAGGCGGGAGACTGCCTGGTCCATGCCCTCTGCCTGCAGAGCCTGCTGACAAGGAAACATTACGAAACGCAGCTGATCTGGGTAACCGATCAGTCACATTACTGGCTGGTGATTAAGCTGGACGGGGTATGGCGCCATATCGACGCGACACCGGGCAGCCGGCATACGAAGTACAGCCTGATGACGGACGAACAGAGATATTCCATACTACAGGGAAGGGATTGGGATCGTTCCGCCTGGCCGGCCTGTGAGTAGCTAAGATAAATCATATTGCGATGATACAGGATAAATGTCATGATGATAAATTTACTTCTTTTTGCCGCGGGCTTAGGCGTTTACGCCGGGTACGGCATATCGATGGTATATCTGCTGGCTGTGACCCTGGCGGGCTATCTGGCAGGGCGGCTGATTCCAAGGCACCATTCGGTCATGTGGATCAGTGTGGTTCTGCAGGTATTGGTGCTGCTTCTGCTGCGGGTGCGCAATTGGCTGCCCTGGCCGCCGGTGGTTGCCCCCATTGGTATTTCCTATTTTACGCTGCAGATCATAGCTTATCATGTGGATTTATACCGGGGTAAATATGAGCCGGAGAAAAATCTGCTTACGTTTGGCCTGTTCGTCACTTATCTGCCCCATCTTTTCATGGGGCCCATCGAGCCATATGCCGGAATGCGTGCCGCGCTGGAGGAAAGGAAGATCAGCGGGGACTCCTTTTTGAAGGGCGCTGTCCGCAGTCTGTGGGGCCTGTTTAAGAAGCTGGTGATTGCTGCCAGAACCGGCGTGATCGTGTCTGCCATTTCCGGGGAGCCGGAGCGGTTCCAGGGTGCCTTTGCCTTGGCGGCAATGCTGCTGTATGCGGTTCAGTTATATGCGGATTTTTCCGGAGGGATGGATATTGTCCTTGGAGTGTCCCGGATGCTGGGGATCCGGATGAGCGAAAATTTTGACGCCCCCTATCTGGCCCAGTCGGTCCGGGAATTTTGGCGCCGCTGGCATATCACTCTGGGGGATTGGCTTCGGGAATATGTGTATATTCCCCTGGGGGGCAGCCGCAGGGGGAAACGGCGAAGGTTTTTGAATACCATGGTGACGTTCCTGGTCTCCGGGATCTGGCATGGCGGCAAGTATTTGCTTTGGGGGCTGCTGCATGGTTTCTTTGTATTTTTGGGGGAGAAATTCCGGATAGGGAGCAAGACGCTGAACCGTATCGGCACGTTCCTGGTGGTCAGCTTTTTGTGGTCTTTCTTCATCTGGCCGGACACGGCAACCGTACTGAGGATGGCGGGCTCCGTATTTACTGTCTTTAATTACGATGTGCTCCTTGCCGGAATCGGCGGGATGGGGCTTTCCGGGGGAGATTGGATTGTCCTGGGAGCTGCCTGTCTGCTGCTGTGGATGTATGACTGGAAAAGCAGGGCTCTGAAAGCAAGGTTCTGTGCGTTCCCAACTGCGGCAAGGGTGGGGGTGATCGGCCTGCTGGCGCTTACAGTCCTTACCTTCGGCAGGTATGGGATTGGCTTTACGGCGTCGGAATTTATATACAGCGGGTTTTAGTCTTCCCGGCGCGAACTTTGCGCTTTGGTTTCACTGATTGTTTGTGTCGGCTGCGCCGGCATGTTTGGAAGTGTGAGGAGGCAGATGAGGAAGAAAAGGGGTAAAGCAATTCTGTCCACAGGGGCGGTTCTGGTCCTTTTTTGTATCGCGCTGCTGTTGATTTCCAGGCTTCTAGAGCCGAAATATATGACGGAACTGGAAGAGGGCAGTTTCATCTCCCAGTACTACCGGGAAGCAGGAGGACATGATGTCATATTCCTGGGAGACTGTGAGGTATATGCGAATTTTTCTCCCCTGGAGCTGTACCGGGACTACGGTATCACGGCTTATATCCGGGGAACGCCCCAGCAGCTTGTGTGGATGAGCTATTATGTGGCGGAGGAAACCTTTCGCTATGAGACGCCCCGGGTACTTGTGTTCAATGTGAATGCCCTGCGTTACTCGGAACCGGTCAGCGAGGCCTATAACCGTCTGACCATAGACAAAATGCGCTGGTCCGGCAGCAAGGTGGGGATAATTCTGGCATCCATGACGGAGGAGGAACAGTTTTTATCCTATGTGTTTCCCATCCTTCGCTACCATTCCCGTTTTGATCGGCTGACCCGGGAGGACTTTGCTTATTTCGTCGGGGGTAAGGAGAATTTCTTTAACGGCTTCCAGCTTCATACGGAGGTGGTGCCTGCAGGAACGCTTCCAGTGAAAAAGGTGCTGCCCGATTACCGGTTTGAGGAGATCTGCTGCCAATATCTGGATAAGCTTCGTCTGCTGTGTGAGGAAAAGGGGACGGACCTGGTGCTGGTCAAAGCGCCCAGCCTTTACCCCTACTGGTATGAGGAATACGATGCACAGATAAAAGAATATGCTGCAGAATACGGGCTTTCGTATTATAATTTTGTGGAGCGGTCTGAGGACATCGGGCTGGACTTTTCGAAGGATACCTATGACGGCGGGTATCACCTGAATCTGTCAGGAGCTGTCAAGCTGTCCCGGTATTTTGGGAATATCCTGGCGGAGGAATACGGGCTGGCGGATCACCGGGAAGACCCGGAGCTTGCGGCAGTCTATGACAAAAAGCTGCAGAAGTACGATGACATAATTGAAGAAAGGCTGAGGGAACAAGAGGATGAAGCGGATAGGCAGGGTACTGTTGATAGGGGGATTACTGGCGGTATTAACGGCCTGCGGCCAGGAAGCGGAGCTGGCGCAGAATATCAATATCGGTGCCGGCAGCCCGGAGTTTGCCGGTGAGGACGACAGAGAGGGCGGCGAAGAAACCGGAGGCGGTGTGGAAACCGGAGGCGGCGGACAGGAGGCAGCGCTGTCAGATCAGAAGGGATCCGGGGCGGAAGAAGATAGGTTTGGTTTTTTATATGAGGGAGTTACCCTGATTCCGGGAGAGGTTTTTGAGAGCTCCATGCTGGGGGGCTGCAGCGGGGTTTCGGAGGTTCCCAGCTGTGCCTTTGACGGAAATGACCGTGTCTATAATTATGGGGCGTTTGAATTGACTACCTATGGGGGGGAGGAGGATGAGAGGGTTTATTCGGTCTATTTTATAGATTCCAATCTGCCGACCACGGAAGGGCTGTGCCTTGGGGACCGTGTGGAGGATATGAAATCCCTCTATGGGGAGGAGTATGCGGCAGAAGGGGCAGCCTATACTTATACAAGAGGGGAGACCCTTTTGACCGTAATTACCAGAGATGATATTGTGGTCAGTATTGAATATCGCTTGGACCGGTAGGCATGGCGGTGTGCAGTCTGCGGGGAGTGCTGCTATTTGCGGGGTGTGGAGAGAAGAATGAATTATTGGGATACTGTTTCGCTATTATTCTGAAGAAGAGATTCAAAAGGCCTTTCGGCAGTATGAAATACTTGCGCTGGAAACAGACGGACGGGGCAGCCGGCATGTGGTTGTGAGATTTCGTCCGTAGCAGCAACGGGAATGATAAGGGGAAATGAAACATGTCGCTGACGAATCATGAGTATGTCTTTGTGTCCGGGGAGAGTGATTTTTACAGAATCCATAAAACCATTTTTGCCAATATTCAAAATGCCGTTATTGAGCAGGTGTATGCTGTTTGGGATTGTATCGATAACAGATGGTTTGCCGAAGCCCCAATGCTGGTTAAAACTTCGGCTGGTATCTTATCTGTCACGGTAAGATCCGACAGTTATATTGCAATCGGGTGGAATGATATTCTTTTGTCTGAAAAGCCAAAATGGTATGACGACACACAAGGCCAGGAAATTGCCGGTCTTGATTGGGTTGAAGATTTGGAATGGAGAGAATACAGTAAAGTCCGTCAGATTTGCAACGAGCAAATCGAGAGTATTTTATTTCATCCCTGCAGCGAAGACCGGGGAGTTGGAATCGGCTTCAGATGCAGGTCCGAAAAATGCTTATGGATATACGATGCAGGAGATATTATTTCCGCATTCCTGACTTAATCATATTTTCGGGGGAATTTTCCACCTGAAGAAATTCTGCAAAACGTTCCATTTCTTTTGCAATGATTTCTCTCAGGTTGTCATTTGGTTTCACTTCCGGTTCCCACCACCAGTTTTGAATCACAAATTGTTTGGCCTTACGGACCGGCTCCGCCTCGAACCTGGCCACAAATCGTCCGTTATAAAGGACGGGAAGGACGTAATAACCGAATTTCCTTTTGGCTGCAGGAGTATAAACTTCCCAGCGATAGGTAAAGTCAAACAGCTTTTCCAGCATCTGCCTGTCCCACATCATATTATCCAGCGGCGCAAGGAATCTGGCATAGCCGTCTGTGGGCCGGGTATTAAGGTATTCTGAGAAGTCTCCCGAAGCATAAAAAGGTTCGTCGATCCCTTCCGCCTGGATTTCCTGGATTCTGCCTTTTTCAACCAGCGTTCGCAGGATGGTGCTGCGGAGCTCATTTTCGCTTAAGAAACGTCCCTGCCACGCGCCGCCTGTCTTATTCCACAGCAGGCCCACACTCTGGATTCTCCGCTCAAGATACCATTCCAGAAATTCTTCCAGGGTCAGATCCGGACCACAGGAAAGATCTGTGCTGTCCAGCACACGCTCCGTCAGGTCAAAATATTTCTGCGTTCCCCGCTTGTCGGCCACGGTGAGAACACCGGTATGATACAGATAATCCAGGGCGGCGCTGGACAGTTTCCTGTGTCCCCAGCGGCTTTCCCGGACCTCGCCGATGGAAATATCTTTTGTGCTTGTTTTGCCGTGCTTTTCCACAAAATCCCTGACATCGTCCAAAATATCCAGTACCCCCAGCTGATTGCGGTAACGCAAAGTTGGGGCTGCATGTTTGGGATATTCATTGCGCACAAATTGAAAACGGTTGAAATCTCCGGCTTCATAAATACACATTTCCTTGTCAAATCCGTCAACCAGTTTATGCTCCCGGTATAACAGCTCGTAAAGCATGGATTCCCTGTAATCCTTTACCCTGGCCTGCAATACCAGGTCGGCGTTTCTGGCCAGCACATTTAAAGGATCGTATTGAATGCTGTGGATCCGTGCCATGATCTTCTCCACACCTGCTTTCCCGCACAATGCCTCGGCACCGTCCAGATTGTGATACCGGCACAGCATCTGCCGTACCTCTTCCTTTGAATATGTGTTCATTCTTACCCCGCTGCCCGCTTCGGCGGACATCCTTTCAAAATCCGGAAGTCTGCTTTCGGACTTGTATTTCCGCGCGCATATTGCCTTCCGTGTTTCCGTACCAGTATTGGTGACACCATTATGCCATAATTTGTTTCAATAAGCAATGAAAATGGGAAAATGGTTGATTGACAAAGTAAACGCCACTTTGTCAGAGTAAAAGCAACCCCGAAGCA
>ERZ777011.2609-NODE-2609-length-13677-cov-3.082734_pt1 | contig 13677 bp, 8 predicted proteins | sample MGYA00374964_ERZ777011 | MGnify/ENA primary metagenome ERZ777011 (study PRJEB29310, sample SAMD00008975) | mouse gut metagenome | study: EMG produced TPA metagenomics assembly of the Metagenome analysis of fecal microbiota from mouse which was promoted...
GGACAAGTCCGCCCCGGAAACGGACAGCCCAAACAAACGGGCGGACTGCCGGCAGCGGTCGCGCCGCCGGCCCCCTTCCCCGTCGCGTGCCTTACATCTGTTCTTTGATCTGCTCGAGCGCCAACGCGATGTCGTCGAGTTTGCCGATATGCGCTTCCTGGCCATCCTCCAGTACATCGACCGACTGAAGCGCCTGCTCTCCGATACGCAACATCCCTTCAAGGTCACGCACCGCCGCACCGCCCAGCGCCTCCGCTCCTTGCCGGAGTCCCTCCGTCGTCTTTCGCAGCTCGGCAACCTCCGTGAGCAGCCCATCGAGCCTCCTGCCGATCTCCGCCAACTCGGTCCGGAGATCACCCAAGCGCTCCGCGAGGCGATCGGTTTCCGTCAAGGGAGCGTAACGCGTATACCCCTCATAAGGCCGCACATAAAGGTAGACGCTCTCCTCGCGTTCCATGCCCCGCTCCGGATACATCACGTTGTCTACATAGTACATGCTCTCCTCCTCATCCCCGTGCCGACCTTCCGTCCAGACCACACTGCCGGGCGCAGGCATATGGGAGAGTTCGATCGTGGGACCCGTTTCCCATCCGTCGGTATAGAACAAAAGCGTGAATTTCATATTCTTTTCCATTTAACCGTCCCGCCCGTCCCCGACGCGAAACGCGATCGGAATCCCGGCGGCGATGCAGCGATAAATATAGGCAATTTCCCGAAATTTCCACCGGCATCCCGGCCCAAACCGGCAACGGTCCCGCGCCCTTTGCGTTTCCGAAACAGTCGCCGCCGGTCGGACTCCCGCCGGCACCCCGCGACAGGCCCCGGACCGATATCCCTCCGCAACCGCTCCGCAGCCGCCCCCTTTTTCCGCACACACCCGACCGTCCGCACCTCCGGCCAGCCGCTCTTCGGACCCTTCGGCACGGCAGACAACGAAACGACGAAACAACGGACGACAGGAATACGCTCCCCCAGCGATACAGCAACACGACACTCCACGCACGGAACGAAAGGAGACATGGAAAAAAAGGGAACGATCCGAGATGCTCCCCGTGTTCCGCCCACCTCCCCTGTCACCGGCAAGACCTCTCCCGCCCCCCACGAAACAGGTCGGACAAAACAGGCATAGGGAAACAGCCGCGACCGAAGCGACTCCACAGAACAACTTCGCCAAGCCCCCCTCGTCGACACCGCTACGACACGAACCTCGGAGAAGAGCTCGCGCGAAACGAACCTCCTAAAAGCAGCAAAGCTTCCGCGAAAACAGACTTCGCATGCCATACGAACAAAATACGGGCGACCGAAAGATTCGGCCGCCCGTAAAATCAAGCTCGTCGCTTTCCCGTCAGCAGCATGCACCGCCGCCGCAATCGTCGCAGTCGTCGCCGCTGCATCCGCAGCTGCAACCGCCGCCATGGGCATGGGGATAGTCGGCATCGGTCGCTTCGCGCACGCCTACGATCTCACCCGCGAAGTTGAGGGTTTTGCCCGCCATGGGGTGGTTGAAGTCCATCTTCACCTTGTCGCCGTCCACCGAAGCCACGACACCGATCAGGCGCATGCCGTCGTTGGTCATCATGGGAATCTGGTTGCCTACCGTCAGCAGCCCCTCTTCCACCTCTCCTTCCACCTCGAAAGTGGAACGCGGCAATTCGATCACCATATCGGGATTGGGCAGACCGTAACCGTTCTCCGGGGTGAGCGTAAACTCGAACTTCTCCCCCACGCCGAGGCCGTCTATGTTCTTCTCGAACTCGGGCAGCAGGTATCCTGCACCGAAAACAAACCCGAGCGGGTTCTCGGCCGTCGCCGAATCGGCCACATTGCCGTCTACGGTAAGCGTATAGCTCAACGTCACAAATTTCTTTTCTCCGATTTTCATCACAATAAATTACTTTGTTTTACAACGCCTTCCGGCCTTTTCATAACGTTCGGGACCCGTACGCAAGTATATGGTCCGTCCGTCGCAGGCCGCGCAGCGCCGGGTTCGTATCTCCGCCGGTCCGGCCCTCCGCCCTATCGGCATGGGCCCGGCAGCGGATTAAGGAACGGAGCCCGCCGCGGCGGGCTCCGCATGAATCAGAATTCGCAGCAGGTGCAGACCAGATTGCGGTCGCCGTAGCCGTTGTCGATCTTGGAAACGTAGGGGAAGAACTTCGCCCTCGCGATCCATTCGAGCGGATAGGCGGCCTGCATCCGCGTATAGGAGTGATTCCACTCTCCGGCCACTTCGAGTGCGGTGTGGGGAGCATTCACCACCACGTTATCCTCGTGGTTCTCGATCGACTCGCACTCGCGCTTGATGCTGACGAGCGCCTCGATGAAGCGATCCATCTCCTCCTTCGACTCGCTCTCGGTAGGCTCTACCATGAGCGTATCGTGCACGGGGAAGGAGAGCGTCGGCGCGTGGAATCCGTAGTCCATCAGACGACGGGCAATGTCGGCCACCTCCACGCCGTAGTCCTTGCGGAAGTTCTGCAGGTCGAGGATCATCTCATGACCCACACGACCGTTCTCGCCGGTATAATAGGTGCGGAATTCGCCTTCGAGCGCCTTGGCCATGTAGTTGGCGTTCACGATCGCCATCTCGGTGACACGACGCAGTCCGTCGGCGCCGAGCATCTTGACATAACCGTAGGTGATGGGCAACAGCAGGGCGTTGCCGTAGGGCGACGCGAACATGGCCGTGATCCCCTCCTCGCCGCCGGCGGGAACCACCGAGTGCGACGGCAGGAACTTGACCAGATGCTCGGCCACGCAGATCGGACCCACGCCGGGACCGCCGCCGCCGTGAGGCATGGCAAAGGTCTTGTGGAGGTTCAGGTGGCACACGTCGGCCCCGATGTAACCGGGATTGGTAAGTCCCACCTGGGCATTCATGTTGGCACCGTCCATGAAGACCAGACCGCCGGCATCGTGTACGGCATCCACCAGGTCGCGAATCCTGCTCTCGAAAACGCCGTGGGTCGAGGGATAGGTAATCATGGCACCGCAAAGTTCGGCGGCATTGGCCGCAGCCTTGGCCTTGAAGTCCTCGACATCGATATTGCCCTGCGGGTCGCTGTTCACGATCACGATCTTCATTCCGGCCATCGCTGCCGACGCGGGGTTGGTACCGTGTGCCGACGCCGGAATCAGGATGGTGGTCCTGTAGCCCTGGCCGCGGCTCTGGTGGTAAGCCCGGATGGTCATCAGACCGGCATACTCGCCCGACGCACCCGATTCGGGCTGCAACGAGCACCCTGCGAAACCGGTAATGGCAGCCAGGTCGTGTTCGAGTTCCTTGATCATCTCCAGATACCCTTCCACCTGCGAAGCGGGCGCAAAGGGGTGTATGTTGGTGAATTCGGCCAGCGAAAGGGGCATCATCTCCACGGCGGCATTCAACTTCATGGTGCACGATCCGAGCGGTATCATGCTGTCGGCAAGCGATATGTCGCGCCTTTCGAGACGCTTGATGTAACGCATCATCTCCGTCTCGCTGTGGTACTTGTCGAATACGGGAGCGTCGAGTATCGCATCGGTACGCAGCAGCGCCGCATCGATCGCCATCTTCGCCTCGTCCACCTTCACGCCCTTGGGCGCCTTCTTTCCGGCGGCTTCGGCGAACACGGCAACCACCTGCGCAACCTCCTCGGCCGTGGTCACCTCGTCGAAGCTCATCCTTACGGTACTCTCGTCCGGGTAGTAGAAGTTGATGTTCCGTGCGAGTGCGGAATCCTGCACCACGGCAGCCTCCGCCTTCACCTCCAGCGTATCGAAGTAATTTCCTGCGGCAACCTCGTAACCGAGCTCGGCCAGAGCTCCGGCCACCGCTGCGGTGTGGGCATGGATGTGCTGTGCGATCCGGCGCAGCCCCCGGGGACCGTGGTATGCGGCATAGAATCCCGCCATGGACGCTACGAGGGCCGACGCGGTACATATATTGGACGTCGCCTTCTCGCGCTTGATGTGCTGCTCACGCGTCTGGAGCGCCATGCGCAGCGCCTTGTTGCCGAGCCTGTCCACCGATACGCCGATGATACGACCGGGCATGTTGCGTTTGTAAGCCTCCTTGGTGGTCATGAAGCCGGCCGTCGGGCCACCGAAGCCCATCGGCAGACCGAACCGCTGTACGGAACCCACCGCGATGTCGGCGCCCCACTGGCCCGGCGAGGTGAGCAGCACGAGGCTCATCAGATCGCACACGGCAGCCACCTTCGCACCCGCCTCGTGAGCAGCGGCGGCGAATGCCGCATAGTCGCGGACGCGGCCCGACGCGGAAGGATACTGCACGATGGCACCGAACTCCCGGCCGGTGAACTTGTAGGTGTCGTAGTTGTCGCGGATGATTTCGATACCGAAGGGTTCGCTGCGCGTCACGAGCACGTCGAATACCTGCGGGAAGATGTCGTCGTCCACGAACAGCTGGTTGCAGCCGTTCTTCACCTGCTCGCGCGAACGCAGGGCGAACATCATCAGCATCGCCTCGGCAGCGGCGCTCGCATCGTCCAGCAGCGAGCAGTTGCCGATCTCCATACCGGTGAGGGAGATGGTCATCGTCTGAAAGTTCAGGAGCGCTTCGAGGCGGCCCTGCGAGATCTCGGCCTGATAGGGCGTATAGGAGGTGTACCATGCGGCGTTCTCGAAAACGTTGCGCATGATGACGGCCGGAGTGGCCGTCGGGTACCAACCCATACCGATGAACGAACGCACCTGCTTGTTCTTGGCCGCCAGTTCGCGTACGTGTGCCGCAAACTCATACTCGGTCATCCCTTCAGCGGGCAGCGCGATGGGTTTGCGCAGGCGGATGGAGGCAGGAATGACCTGCGAGATCAATTCGTCCACGCCGGAAACGCCGATCACATCGAGCATCTCCTTCAGATCGGTTTCCGGAACGCCTATGTGGCGATCGGCAAATTTATCGAAAGACATAATTTCGGAGAATTTATAATATAAGTTATCTGTTTTCCCTTTTCCCTGAATTCGTATAGTTTGCAAATATATAAATATATTCGCTGAAACACGAAAGTGCAAGTCGGCCCGAAGGGACGGTGCACGGTCGCGAAGCGATTCGGGTGAAGCAAATATAAGAAATATATTCGCTGAAACACGAAAGTGCAAGTCGGAATGTAAGCCCGGCACGCGGTCGCGGAGCGAGCCGAGGGAAGCAACTATGCAGGAAAAATAGATTCCGCACAGCCCCCACGCTCCTCCCGCGGAGAAGCGGTCCATCGCAAAAATTTCCGAATAAGCTCTTTCCCGCTCTGCAAATGCGGTCTTTCTAAAACGGTCCTCTCCACGACACACATTTTTTCCCATGTTCCATCCCGGCAACCGCCCCTGTGAAGGGGGTGCAGAAACGCCCGCAGAATGTGCCTGAATTCGCTTTCCACACCCCATTTCGTTGTTTTTACCAGCTACTTATTATTAAATTTTATTGAGCGATTTATATTTACCATAGAACTTACCGTTCAACTACCATCAAATACCTAAATATTCAATTTCCATCAACCTAAATTCTAACTTTATGAAAAACTTCATTCCATCCCTCCTCGCAGCAGCGACAGCCCTTTTGGCTACCGCCTGTACGACACCGGAAAACGCTTACGTACGCCTGAGCGATGCGGCATGCACCTTCCTTCCCGCCGGCAATCAGCCCAAGGCCATCGAAGTCAACGCCTCCGGCCCCTGGAGTGCCGAACCGGGCGCCTCCTGGCTTACCGTCGAAAGGAGCGCCGAGGGACTCTCCCTGTCGGTGGCCGACAACGAAGACGGCGAACGGAACACCGTCATCACCGTCACCTGCAACGGAGCCACGGCCCGGATCGCCGTTCTCCAGATGGCCCCCGACAACACGCTCTACCGTTACCGCAACCTCAAGAGTTTCGACATGCAGGCGACTATGTCGAAAAACGGACGCTACATAGGCGGCAACATCAAGGACTTGCTGTCGGACGGCTCGTGGGTGAACTACCCCACCATTATCGACCTGGAAACCGACGAATGGATTCAACACGGACCGTTCCCCAACACCCTCTTCAACATCGAACTGCCGTTCGCCATCTCCGACGAGGGTACCGTTTTCTTTTTGGATGCCAACACCACCGCCTGCGTAGGATTCAACCTGGCCGGCGACTACTTCCTGCCCGCCAATGCCGAGGGACACAAACTCCTGCCTTCGGTACAGAGCATCTCGGCCGACGGACGTACCTGGGTGGGCTGGGGGCTGGACGACGTGCTGGCTTTAGGCGGCATGTACCGTCCGCTGAAGTGGACCGACGGCGGCACCCCGGAGGTACTCCCCGTCCCTGAACTCAACTACCGCAACCAGCCCTACGTATCCGGCGTCATGGCCCGCGGGTGCTCGGCCGACGGTTCGGTCATCTACGGAAGCACGTGGGACAACCTCGACAACGGCATGCTTTACTGGAAAGACGGCAAAGTGGACTGGGTAGGACGCGATGTACGCGACGTGCGTACCGTACAGATCGAGAACAGCATGGGGGAACTGATCGACGAAGTCATCGTGAACGGCATGACCGTCACCGCCGAGCTGACCAACATCAGCCCCAACGGCAAATGGATCGGCGGCACCTACCGCACCGAAGACTACCCCTCGCCGAGAAACTACGTGCAAGCACGCTATCCGGCCTTTTTCAATACCGAAACGGGCAAGACGACCGTCGTGAAGGACTTCGGCGAAGGCTTCGGCGGCCATGTCACCGACGACGGCCTGGGGATCATTCTGCCGGGAACCTTCCTGCCCACCTCCGGTATCGTCTACGACATCGAGAACCAGGTCAGCCTCGGTTCCGTCGCCGAGTGGATACTCGACAACTACGGGATGGTGATTCCCATGTGCTACATCACCTACATGACACCCGACAAGTCGTGCCTGCTCGGCACCGTAGTGGAATACAGCGAGGTCGGCCCGCGCACCGTAAGCTGGTACATGGCACCGCCCGTCAAAAGATAGCAATCCGGGGAGCAGCCCCCGTCGGCACCGACTCCGCAACGGGAGGCTGCCCCCTACGGTCACAATCGTCAACATGCAAATACAGCAATCATGAAAAAGATACTTTTTGCGGCGCTCGCACTGCTCGCCGCATCGTGCAACAACCCCGAAACCGATACCCAATCGCTCGAAACATCCCCCACGACCCTCGACTTCGAAGCCACCGGAAGCACTCCGCAGACCGTGCAGGTGAAAGCGCAGAACGTCGCCTGGGAGCACGCAGTCTCCGCCGACGCGAAAGCGTGGATGACCGTTACGCAGGACGGAAACACGCTATCGGTCAGCGTATCCGATAACTACATGGGCGAAAAGCGGATCGGACAGATCCGGATACGCCCCACCGACGGCAGCAAGCTCCCCGCACGCAGCGTCACCGTCACACAGCAGGCCAACCCCGCGCCGCCCGAACTATCCCTGTCGGTAAACCCCGCCTCGCTCACCTTTCAGGGAGAGGGAGCCGCCCCGCAGCAAGTGACCGTCACCGCCTCCGCCGAGCTGCTTTCGTGGACAGCGGCTCCCGACCAAGAGTCCGCAAGCTGGATCACCGCAACGACAGCCGGCGACAGAATCACCGTGACGGTGGCCGACAACCCCGACACCCGACTCCGGGCAGGCAACATCCTCGTCATCCCATCGGAAGAGGCGGCAGCTCCCAAAACCCTGCTCGTCATTCAGGAGGGTAAGATTCTCCCGCCGGCGCTTACCGTCACCCCCGCCGGGCCGATCGAGCTCCCCTACAACGGTCTCAACGGCAACCTCTACCTGCTGCTGAATGTCGAGGCACAAAATACGGAGTGGACCGCCAAAGCGGTGGACGCTGAGGACAAAGCGCTCGACTGGGCCTCCACGACCGTTTCGACCAGCGAAGGATACATCAACCTCTCCTTCGCACGCAATACCCAGAAGCAGCCCCGCTCGGGATTCGTAGTCGTCACGCCTTCGGCCGAAGAGCTGGAAGAGATACGCATTCCGCTCACCCAGACCGCCGCACCCGACCACCTCTCCACGCTCGCCGGCGACCTCGACATCGCCTCGCTCGGACTCGACCACGGCTATTCGGCCCTGATGCCGTATGCCCCCTACGACACCCTCCTGCCCACCATCCAGTGGGAGCTGAACCTCCTCTCCGAAGGACTGACGGTCAACCCCAACTTCGGCACCTTCGAGGGTTCGGGCCACCGGCTCCATTTCCTGCCCGTCACCGACCGGATGGAAGCCAACGACGACAACCTCTACCCCCTCGCCGATGGCGTGTACGACGTAGTCGCCACGAAACCGTTTCCGGAAAATCCCGAGGAGATCTACCACAAGGACGCCTGGACCATCGACAAGGGAACGGAAGGAACCTCCTGGTCGACGAAATACTCGAACTTCTGGTACCTGGAATACCGCGACAACGAGATCGTCGGCTCGGCCCCGATCATCTCCGGAACGGTCACCGTCACCAAAACCGCAGGTTTCGAGAACACCTACTCCATCGAATTCGATCTGCTGGACGACTTCGGCAACCGGATCACCGGCACCTACGCCGGCTCCATCGGCCTCAACGTGAACGGCACACGACTTCCGGATTAACGCTCCGGCATCCCCCGGCATCGGGCATGCTCCGTCTGCCGGAACCTAAAAGGAGGGGATGCGGCCGCAAGGAGCCGCATCCCCTCCTTTTCCCCCGCCGTTCGCTCCGAAGGAGACTCCGCACCTTCTGTCGGCCGTAGGCTCCGGAAGAGGCTCCGCCGCCCCGTGCACTCGCCCGTACGAAAACCGGCGGGAGATGAAAGTCGCTCTTTCACCTCCCGCCGATGTTTCAGGGGCTTCACCCTACCGGGACCGGAGCCGCACCTTTCCCGCGGACCGCCACAGCCGGCCCCGCGCCGGACGACTCAATAACGGAAGCTGCTGCCGCCGATGAACTCCCGCAGAATGGAGGTCGGCGGAATCTCCTCGGAGGGAATGTTGAGGAAATTGTCGAGGAACTTCAACAGGCGTCGGGCCTCGCCGTACTCGGGAATCGTATCCGGCACGTTGTAGAGCAGCGGTTCGGCATAACTGCGGAGCACGGGCAACTCATAGAAAAGCGACGAGTTGAACATGACGTCGGCATTCTCCTGATAGGGGAAAATGTATTTGTCCTCCCCGGCCCGCACGCTCGCCCAGCGGCGGAGCGTCGACGCCGCATCGCTTCCGCGGCTCTCGTTATCGCGCACGATGCGACGGATCAACCGGTTGTCCGTCGTGGGAATCCGGTTCATGTCGTCCATCATGATCGACGTGAACGCCGAGATGTAGATCTTGTACTTATAGGAATCGGGCACCTTCTCCGTCAGGCGCGGATTCAGGCCGTGGATACCCTCCACCACGAGTACCGACCGGTCGCTGAGCTGCAACGGAGCCTCGTGCCACTGCCGCTTGCCCGAAATGAAATCGTAACGCGGTATGTCCACGCTGCGCCCGTCGAACAACTCCCCGAGATGTTCGTTGAACGTCTTCAGGTCGAGCGCATCGATCGTTTCGTAATCGTAATCGCCGTTCTCGTCGCGCGGCGTCTGCTCCCGCTCGAGGAAATAATCGTCGAGGGAGATCAGCACCGGATCGAGCCCCAGGATCCGCATCTGGATACCGAGCCTCTTGGCGAACGTGGTCTTGCCGCTCGACGAAGGCCCCGAGATGAGCACGAGCCGAGCCCCGCGCCCCCGGTTCGCCTCGTAAATGGCGTCGGCGATGCTGGCCAGCTTCTTCTCGTGGAACGCCTCGGCCACCTTGATCAGGTCGCTCGCCTCGCCGGCCAACACACGGGTGTTGAGCAGGCCGATGTTGGGTACCCCCATCACATCCACCCACTCCTTGTATTCGGTGAAGATGTCGAACATCTTCTCCTGATGGATCATCCCCTCCAACTGGTCGGGCGAGGTGCGCTTCGGCACCGCGATATGGATACCCTTATAATAGGGTTTCAGGTCGTAACGCGTCAGATAGCCGGTCGAAGGGGCGAGGGCACCGTAGAAGTAGCCCACGATATCGGCCAGGCCGTACATGGTCACATAGAGCCGCGGCCGCGTATCCATGAGGGTGATCTTGTCGTAGAACCCGAGCCGCGAATAGAGCTCTTTGGCCTCGGTCGAAAGCACCTTCCGACGGGCGATGGGAATATCCTGCGCGATGAGATCGTCCATCCGCGCCTTGAGCCGGTCCACCTCTTCCTGCGACACCTCGTCCATTCCCTCGATCTCGCAGTAAAACCCCTTGGAAACCGAGTGCGGAATCCGGAAACGCCGCCCGGGGAAGAGGTCGTGCACCGCCTTCTGCAGCGTGAAGAAGAGCGTACGTTCGTACACCCGAATCCCCTCGAAATGCGTGATGTCGATAAAACGCACCGAAACGGGTTCGTAAATCATATAATCGAGCTCCTCGATGCTGTTGTTCACATAAGCCGCGAGATAGGGCCGTTCGGGCTCGGGAAGCATCCGGATAATATCCGAAAGTCTCGTTCCCCACTCCACCATCAGGGTGGCTTCGCTGTTCTCACACGTTATTCCGACCAGATTACCGTTCATATTCATTCATGTATTATCTCTCTGCAACGAACGCCGCAAATCCGTTTCGCGTACGTTCCCTGTCACAAAAATACGATTATCTCCAAAGAATGTGCCTATCCGGAGAGCGAGCCGCAGAATAATCGTCGAAATAAACCCCGAAATTTACCGGTTCTATTTGGCGAAACGAAAAAACTGCCTATCTTTGCACCGCTTTAGGAAAGAATACACCCGCTCCCGCCAAGGGAACTATTCGCCTAAAACCCAAACTGAAAACCATAGGAGATTCAGTAGCTCAGCAGGTAGAGCACATCCCTTTTAAGGATGGGGTCCTGGGTTCGAGCCCCAGCTGAATCACGAAGATAATCGACTATTTACAAACCGGTAGATAGTCGATTATCTGCATTTATGCCCCCTTTTCGATCTTCACCACCTCAGGGGCAGGGCCCTTATGCCTGTCAACACATTGGTTTGCCTATAACAAATTACCCCATTACCTTACACGATGCTATCGCCTGCGTCATCGGGCAGGAAGGACGGAGTCTTACGGTTCAGGAGATCACGGATCGGAGCCATGCGGATAAATATACCGCAGAAACAAAGACGACAAACCTCTCGACCCGAAGCAAGTGATACTCCGCTTAGGCAACACCCTCGATCAATTCACAGTTTCCATCTCTTTGAAAAAATAAGGGATATTCCCTTCGCAATCAAGCACCGCGCCGGCAGACACCGGATCGCTCCTGTTCCCACAAGTTGAAGCCATCTAAAAAGGACGGCTTTCTTTCATTCTCCGAAGCCGGCGGCCATGATTTGTCCGACAGACTCACCTACCGCGACGATGCCGTCACAAGGAACATCGACAGCAACAAATCACCCCTGACCGCGCTATCGCATCCAACTCCACGCGCCGAGAACCGCCCCGGCAATTCGTATTCTGCCACTCTCCACCCCTTACCCAGGAGCCACACCGGGCAGAGCTCCGCACCGGTTCCCCGTTACCACACCGCCCCGCCATGCAGCCAAAAGGGCGGATTTGTGCCGTCGGGCGGTCGCTGCGTAACCGGATTCTCCCCTTTCTGATTATCTTTGTATCGGGCGGGAGCGGTGCGCCCCGTCCCGACCATTGCCCGCGACATGAAAGAAACCCCACCCAAGAGTCTGCCCTTCACTACGATCCTCGCCCTCATTCCCCGAGAACGAAGACGCGGGGCCGTGAGCACGGTCCTGGCGTCGGTGGCACTGGCTCTGCTCGATTTCGTGGGAATCGCCGTACTGGTCCCCGTACTGCTGCTCGTGCTGAGCGAGGAGGCGACGTTCGCCTACCCGGCCATGCGGTGGCTCTACGAGGCGGGGGGATTCACCTCCTTCGGCACATTCGTCTGCGCCGTCTGCGCCGCGGCAGTGGTCGTCATCATCCTCAAAAGCCTCCTGACGCTCACCGTTTCCGACGCCGTAACGAAATACCTGCTCTCGCTCTACCGGCACTACTCCACCCGTATGTTCGACACCTGCCTCTCCCGGGGCGTGCTCTTCATCCGCAAACACCACACCTCGCAACTGATCAACAACGTGAACGGCGTCTGCCTGCGTTTCACGGAGGGTGTCCTCGGACAGCTCTTCGCCATCGCCACGGAGATCGTGCTGCTGGGATTGGTGGCCGCGGCCCTGCTGTGGTACGACCCGCGGCTGGTGCTGCTCGCCCTGGCGGTCTTCCTGCCGCTGACGCTCATCTACGCGCTGGTGTTCCGGCGAAGGATGAACGAAAACGGCCGGACGGAGAACCGGCTGTTCGTGACACAGAACAAGACGCTCTACGAAACCCTGCGGGGATATTCGGATATCGAGATCAACAACGCGGAACGGTATGTTTCCGACCGTTTCCGACGCGGTCTGCTGAGCCTCACCGAGTGCCGCCGCCGGGCACTGCTGGTGCGTACCGCCGCCGGGAGGATGGCGGAATTCTCGCTCATCCTGGGCATCGTGATCCTGATCATCGCCGGGGTGGCGGGGGGAACGGAGATGGCGACGCTGAAAATATCGCTCGGCATATTCGCCGTGGCGGCCTACAAGATCGTCCCTTCGGTGAACCGCATCGTGAACAGTTGGGTAGAGTATAAACGCAACGCATTCGCCGCCGAAAAGATAGCGGAAACCCTCGTCGACGCACCGCCTGTGAGATTCGCCGAACACGCCGCCGGACGTCTCCCCTTCGAGCGGGAAATCGCGGTGGAGGACGTCACCTTCCGTTACGAACCGGGAGGGAAAGCGGTCCTGGAACACTTTTCGCTCATCGTCCGCAAGGGCGAGCGGATCGGCATCCGGGGCTATTCGGGAGCCGGCAAAACCACCCTGTTCAATCTGCTCTGCGGTTTCTTTCCTCCCGAATCGGGCGAGATACGGGTGGACGGCACCCCGCTCTCGCCCGCCAACATCCGGCCATGGCAACACAACCTCGCCTACGTGTCGCAGGACGTCTTCCTGCCCGACATGACGCTTGCCGAGAACATCGCTTTCGGGCTTCGCCGCGACCGGATCGATCCCCAACGGCTGGAACAAGCCATCCGGGCGGCATCGCTCACGGAACTGATCGCCTCCCTGCCGCAGGGCGTCGACACGGTGACGGGGGAGGGCGGATGCCGCCTTTCCGGCGGACAACGGCAGCGCATCGGCATCGCGCGTGCCCTCTACAAACAGGCATCGGTGCTGCTCTTCGACGAGGCGACCTCCTCGCTCGACAGCCGGACCGAGCGGGAGATCGTAGAGGCCGTCGAAGAACTCTCCGAACGCCACAGCGAGCTGACCATACTCATCATATCGCACCGCGAGCAGACACTCGCTTTCTGCGACCGTATCATCGACATAGGATAACCATGCCCCAGATCAAAACCGTAGACAACGAACGCCTCTTCGCCGACGTGGAACGACTGCTCGACGAAGGCGACCGCATCCGGCTGCTCGTCAAAGGCTACAGCATGCGACCGTTCCTGCGCAACGAACGGGACTGCGTCACGCTCTCCCCGCTCGGAACCCGCCCGCCCCGGCGGGGTATGGTGGTGCTGTTCCGTTACCGGGGCAAGCATGTCCTGCACCGCATCCGCCGCATCCGGAACGACCGGCTCGTCATCGCGGGCGACGGCAACTATCGGG
>ERZ777011.2610-NODE-2610-length-13676-cov-3.766023_pt1 | contig 13676 bp, 9 predicted proteins | sample MGYA00374964_ERZ777011 | MGnify/ENA primary metagenome ERZ777011 (study PRJEB29310, sample SAMD00008975) | mouse gut metagenome | study: EMG produced TPA metagenomics assembly of the Metagenome analysis of fecal microbiota from mouse which was promoted...
GATATTATTTCGGGAATTATAAATATTCGAATTTTAATAACAGCATTTAGTTTTCAAAAAGAACAAGGCAAATCTTATATAAGATTTGCCTTGTTTTGGTCTGAGTGACTGGACTTGAACCAGCGGCCTCTTGCCCCCCAGACAAGCGCGCTACCAACTGCGCCACACCCAGATATTATATCTACGGCTTGCCTATAAACATAGCTCGGCGTATTCGTTTCTCGAATATTTTGCCTTCACGTATGGCAAGCGGTACTTTCATAAAAATAACGGGAACGCTTAGCTCCCGTTATTGTGGCTCCCCAAGTTGGACTCGAACCAACGACCCCCTGATTAACAGTCAAGTGCTCTAACCAACTGAGCTATTGAGGAATATTAATAATACGTTCGCATTGAACGTATATGATAATAATATATTATATGATATTTGTCAAGAGATTTTGCTAACTTTTTTAAGATTTTTATATGAAAATTCGAATGAAAAAGCCTTCCGCTTGAAACGGAAGGCTAATATTTTATTCTTTATCTATAGTTGTATATCCAGTTGACATTGTTTTCGTAAGGAACGTCGTTGTTGAGACGTACGTAGGAGTCTTTCGACGCCTTATCGTTGAAGAGCTGGATGCCTATTGAATAGCCCTTATTGCCTTCTGCAGGAGCGCTTTGAACTACGTCTATATCTCCGTTTATTTCCTGCGTGACGAGCATCTGTCCTCCCGAGACAAGTATACGCGCGTCGTAGTTATAGCGGTCTACTCCGTTTAGGGTGTGAAGATACTTGCCCGTATGGTTGTTTCTTATTATAAGATTGAATTTATCTACAGTGAGAGGCGCGGACAGTCCGTAATTGGTGATCACGAAGGATACGGTAGTGACTATAGATTTCGTTCCGTCGCTGTTCTCGGTCGTTTTCTTTTCTATTTTAAGATTTGAAGCGGAGAGATTATATCCTAAAAAGTCTCTGATATATTCGTACACCGTTCTATTGGTCGAAGCGCCTTCCGCATTTAAGAACCATTCGTCGTAATAGGGGAGATACATATCGTCAAGCTCTTGCTTTGTTATGGGAGTATTTTGCCAAAGTCTAATGACGTCGTCCTTTCCTTCGCTGTCAAAGTATCTAGACGATATATCTAAAGTAGCGAAAGAACCGTCTTTGAGTTGTCTTAAGACTGCCTTTCCGTCTATCGAAGAGCGCGATCTTACGGTAAGCGAAGCGGTGTTATAGTTGATAAGCGATTGGCTGACGTATTGTTTATAATCTTTTTTCGTTTGCTTTTTGCCGCCGCTCGTGAACGAGTTTAGCTCGGTCTCGATATTGTCGTTAAAGAAGCCGGTATCTATGAGTTTCGTATATTCCGAAGAATTGTTCTTATATGATACGTTGGGCGTCTGCGAAAAAATGTCGTCGGTAGAGAGGCGGAAGCAGGCGTCGACGATTTTATTAACGTCGGACGACGAGTATGCGGAAGTGTCCTCAAAGTCTCCGTCTTTGCCGATGAAAGACGTACGGATAGCCGTTACGCTGTCTTTTGCTGCGGTTTTGACTATACCCGAAGTGATAGCGGTCTTTATGGAAGCTATGTGATTTATTATATTGTCGGCGGACGGCGTTATCGCCGCGCCCTCGTGATAGTATGCAAAGCGTACCGTAGCCGTCATATTGATATCTCTTAGAGCTCGCAGATACGAATTGAGAACCGAAAGGGCGTTCGTGTGTATTTCGTTCACGCCGACGAGTTCCGTAAGATAGACGGTCAGAAGCGTTGCGGTCGGGTTCTCGTCCGGGAATTTTTTAAGTTCATTTTCAACGTATTCTTTTGCGGTCGCGCCTTTATCGCTTCCTTCGCTCTTGGGGAAGGCGTCGGCTTTTGCGTAACTCACTATTTCGTTCGAAGGAGAGGGGAGCGTCAAGTACGTTCTTATACTGAATCCTCTGTCGGGATTGTTTTTCATTTCCGTATAAGCCTTGTCTCCGTTCATTCTTGCTATGGAATCATCTATTTCATACGCGTATTTTATCTCTCGCGGCGAATATGAGCACGATGAAAGCATAAACGACGACGCTATCAATACGACAAGTAAAAGTGAAATAACAAAAAATCTTTTTTTCATATATGTTTCCTTCAAGAAATAGTATCTGCTTTTATATTTCTCTTATAAAAAATAATATCATAAATATTATAAAATCTCAACATTATTTTTAATAATATATCTCGCGAACGTAACGCTGTTAGAAAATTTTACGATTTCTTCATATTTTTTGAAGTCTTAAAAAAACGATCTGCGGTGAATTTACGAATTTTTTGAACGTCAAAGAGTATTTGGTCAAAGAGAATTTATTTGTATCACGACGGTATCGTTGTATAAAACGTACTCATATGTACCGTTATATCAAAATATCCCGAACGGTATATTCGGGATATTTCTTATCAAATCAAGCCATATCGAAAAAGGTAAGAGTTATCGACAGCGCGACGCTTATTACGAACGCGGCGAAACAAATTATTATTATGCTTTCAAGCCGCTTTTTCGAAGCCGAGCAGTTTGCGCATTTGCATTTGTTTACAGCTAGGCGTATCATCAGATTTTGAATGCCGTACATGAGTACGGCGATGCCTAAGAACAGTATATTGAGACGGTTTTGCCATATATCGTAAAGGCTCAACGCACCGAACAGCAGCGAAAACAAAATGAATACGATAAGAGAGTAGAATCCGATTTTCTTAGCTGTCTCGATATGTTTTTCGTTGCGTAGACATAGAGACGTCTCCTCTTCTTCGGCGTTATATTCGTTGCTTTTCGCATTTTCGGCGTTTTCGCCTTCGCAGTCTGTCGCTACGCCGAATATACCGTTCTCATAGAGGCTATCGTTATCTTTTGATGAAGAAGTGGTTTCGGATGACTGAAGATCGTCGCCGTTTAACTCTTCATTACCGTATTCGCGATCTTTTTTTATACCGTTATCCATGTCAGTTCTTGTTAGAATGTAACGGAGCGGGTATGCGTCCGCCTCTCGATATGAATTTCGACGGGGAGTATCTGTTGACTTCTATGATGGGAGCTCTTCCGAGCAGTCCTCCGAACTCCGCGTATTCTCCCGCTTTTTTGCCGTATACGGGGATGACTCTTACTGCTGTCGTCTTGACGTTTACTACGCCTATAGCGGCTTCGTCGGCAATTATCGCAGAGATTATATCGTCAGGAACGTCTCCCGGGATAGCTATCATATCGAGACCTACGGAGCATACGGAAGTCATAGCTTCGAGTTTTTCGAGATTGAGCGCGCCGCATTCCGTAGCTTTTATCATGCCCGCGTCTTCGCTTACGGGTATGAACGCGCCCGATAATCCGCCGACGTGCGAGCTTGCCATTATGCCGCCCTTTTTAACGGCGTCGTTGAGCATGGCGAGGATAGCTGTAGTTCCGTACGCGCCTACGCTTTCGAGACCCACTTCTTCGAGGATATGCGCTACCGAGTCGCCCATTACGGGAGTAGGAGCTAACGACAGGTCTACGATACCGAATGACGCGTTAAGTCTCTTCGACGCCTCTTTTGCGACGAGCTGACCGACTCTCGTTATTTTGAACGCTGTTTTCTTTATTTCTTCCGCTACTTCGGTAAGATCGCCGCTTACCCTTTCAAGCGCGGTCTTGACTCCGGGACCCGAAACGCCTACGTTGACGACGAGATCGCTCTCTCCGACTCCGTGGAACGCGCCTGCCATGAACGGATTGTCCTCAACGGCGTTTGCAAATACGACGAGTTTTGCGCAGGCGAGCGAATCTTGGTCCTTTGTAAGATAAGCCGCTCTTTTGATTATGCCGCCCATCATCTTCACCGCGTCCATATTGATGCCGGCTTTTGTCGTGCCTATATTGACGGAAGAGCATACTTTTCCTGTCGAAGCGAGGGCTTCGGGTATGCTTTCAATGAAGGTCTTTTCATACGCGGTCATTCCCTTGTGGACGAGAGCGGAATATCCGCCGAGAAAGTCGATACCTATCTCGTTCGCCGCTTTGTCAAGCGTACGTATGAGCTCCATATGTCCGCCGTTTGCCGCCGAGATCAAACTCGCGGGAGTTATAGATACCCTTTTGTTTACGATAGGTATTCCGTACTCCGTGCCTATGTCGTTGCCTATCTTGACGAGGTTTTTAGCCGATAGCGTGATCTTATCGTATACCTTACGGCACATGGTGTCGATATTTTCGGAAATGCAGTCGAATAGCGATATGCCTAGCGTGATAGTCCTCACGTCAAGGTGCTGATTCGATATCATTTCGATAGTTTCCATTATCTCATTGTTCGAAATCATAGTGTCCTCGCTATATTATATTTTGTGCATTGAATTGAATATGTCTTCATGCTGAATACGTATCTCGACGCCGTTTTCTTCGCCTGTCTTTTTTAGAACGTCGGCGATGGAACTGAAACTCTCATTCGTATCGTCGAGACTGACCATCATTATCATTGTGAAGTGGTCTTGAAGTATAGTTTGGGATATGTCTTCGACGTTGATGTCCATATCGTAGAGTTTTGCGCTGACTTTAGCGATGATTCCCTTTTTGTCTTTGCCGATAACGGAAACGATAGCTTTCATATTTTACCTCTCGCATTTTATTTTGACTAACATATTTTATGATTATATATTATAGTACAAAATAACGCGTATGACAAGTAATTGACTCGAAGTGGTAATAGATATGAATTAACGCGATTGTAATCTGCTGTATGAATATCATGAAAAGTATAATATTGATAAAAAATATTCTTAAATCATATTGAAAAAATAGTTTCGATATACTATAATAAAAACATAAATTACTGCGTTTAGTAAACATAATACTCTTGAATCTACTTATTTGAGGTTTGAGAGTAGTGTAATTTAATAACAAACTTGAACAAAATGCTTGACTTTCATCTAATAGTTGTAGTTTGAGAGTAGTGTAATTTAATAACAAACTTGAACGATAAACTTTGAACAAATGACAATCGCAATGTTTGAGAGTAGTGTAATTTAATAACAAACTTGAACACGTATTTCTTCTTAAATATCGTTGCTTAAGTTTGAGAGTAGTGTAATTTAATAACAAACTTGAACCCATCCACGCCGCTCTTATACGCGGGTCGGGTTTGAGAGTAGTGTAATTTAATAACAAACTTGAACTATACAGTTTTTGATAAAATTTATATGAGGGTTTGAGAGTAGTGTAATTTAATAACAAACTTGAACCAAAAACTGTATAAAATGTATTGACTCTGTGTTTGAGAGTAGTGTAATTTAATAACAAACTTGAACGTCTAATTATACTGTACATTATGTACAGAGGTTTGAGAGTAGTGTAATTTAATAACAAACTTGAACTCGGCGTAATTATCGGGCGACGACGCAAGTGTTTGAGAGTAGTGTAATTTAATAACAAACTTGAACAAAATTGAACGAAGAGAGGGAGACGAGAACGTTTGAGAGTAGTGTAATTTAATAACAAACTTGAACTTCGAAATGTCAGAGCTAACAATCTGAAGTGTTTGAGAGTAGTGTAATTTAATAACAAACTTGAACCGTTACGTTCTCCATCACGAACACCCTCTTGTTTGAGAGTAGTGTAATTTAATAACAAACTTGAACTTATTAGCTTTAATATAGGTCTAATCATACGTTTGAGAGTAGTGTAATTTAGTAACAAACTTGAACTTTGAAATAATCCGCAAGTCCATAAGGCTAGTTTGAGAGTAGTGTAATTTAGTAACAGACTTGAACTATATTAATCCACAAAAAGGAACTATGACGCCACAAGATTATTCGCAAGCGAAGGTTTATGCGGAAAGTGCAAAGAAGAAGTACGAAGATTCTAAAAAAAATGTTCCTTAAATGGCATAAAAAAAGTAACGAAGTGCCAAAACCCTGTGAAGAGAATAAGCCGTGGCTTTCAAAGAAAGCCGTCGTTACTGATATTATAATATCATATTAAAAAATGATATGTCAATCAAAATAATAAAAAATTCAAAGGCGATAATTTAGTTTGAGATTAGTATAATTTTCAATAGATTTGATTTATAAAAGATAAATCGGTTGTTGTGATGTTACGAGTTTTTTATTCGTTATGTTTCATAGATGGGGGTTTTCAAAAAATATTAAAAAATTTGACAGTTTGTTTTCTAATATGACTACAATGTCACATTTCGCAAATTATTATTTGTATAGAAGAATAGGTGTTAATTGAAATATACATATTGACTTCAAAGAATATATATGCTAATATTTAGAAAAAGATAAAATATTAAATGGCATTACTATATGCAGTTGAATGTTAAGATTTGCGGACATATGTCATTTGCTATTTTAAGGTTTAGCAAAAGATAATGCTATTAGGTCAGTATAGTATAAAGACAAAATAGATTAGATGTGATAAATAGGTAGTTATTATATAGATTCGCAATAAAAAAGACTCGCTTGAGCGAGTCAACTGCGCACGCAGTATCCCAAATAAATGGGTGATAACATTACTTTATTTGAACTTGTAGTGTAATTTATATCAATATCATATCATACAAAAAGGTTTATGTCAATATAAAAACGATAAATTTTCAGATACGAGAGGAAAAATTATGGAAAAGAATTATTATATCGGACTCGATATAGGAACAAACAGCGTGGGCTGGGCAGTAACTGACGAAAAATATTCCGTAGTCAAGAAAAAAGGGAAACGACTTTGGGGCGTAAGGCTCTTCGACACCGCGGCGACGGCAAAGAAGAGGAGACTCAAACGAACGGCGAGGAGAAGATACTTAAGAAGAAGACAGCGTATAGATCTCTTGCAGGAATTGTTTGCGCCGCTTATTTTAGAAAGGGATGAGAATTTTTTCAGACGACTTGACGAATCTTTTTTCTTTGAAGAAGATAAAAAGGTTGACGGTAAATATTCGCTGTTTTCCGATAAGAATTACACCGACAAAGACTTTTATAAAGAATATAAGACGGCGTATCATCTTAGGAATAGACTTATGAAGGGAGATATCCCTGACGATCCTCGTATCGTATATCTTGCATGTCACCATATCATAAAGAAACGAGGGCATTTTTTATTTAACGGCGAAATCAACGGCAATAACATATCGTGCGTTAACGAGATAAGAGGGCTGCAAAAATTCGTGACCGACGGAAACGACCATGATGTTCCTATGTTCGGAGGAGATAACTTCAAGGACTTTTCTTTGGATGAATTCGTCAAGATAATAACTTTGACCGATACGAGAAGAGAAAGTATTGAAAAAACGACGGAGCTTTTCGGCGTTTCGGATGGTAAGTATCTAAAGAACGCCGTAAGAGTGATGTTCGGATACAAACAAAAGGTAAAAACATTATTCGCGAGCGAATATTACGGCGATTGCGATATCGAGATAGATTTTACGTCGGAGCAATACGAGGAAACGAGCGAGGCTCTGAAAATCGAGCTGGGAGACGATTATTCCTACGTAGACACGCTAAAGAATCTTTATGATTTTGTGGTTCTCAAGCGGCTCCTAAAAGAACACTCGTCGATTTCTGAGGCGATGGTATCGAAATACGAAAGACACGCAGTCGAACTCCGTATGCTCAAGAATATTGTTAGAAAGTACGGTAAAACGAGCGACTATAACGAGATATTCAAAGAAACGGTTTCCGATGCCAGTTATGCAAAATATATTGGTATGAATAAGAAAGGCGGCGTCAAGCAGGTAACGGAACGCGAGAGCGCTTACAGTTACGAAACGTTTTATAAGGCGCTATTGGGCAAACTCGATAGCATAGTAACCGATAAAAGCGACGCCGATTATCTTTGCATAAAAAACCGCATTGAAAATAAGGATTTTCTTATCAGATACGCTTCTTCCGTGAACGCGTCGATACCGAATCAGTTACATAGAGACGAACTTAACAGAATACTCGATAACGCGAGCGTAAAATTCCCGTATTTGCTTGAAAAGGACGGCGACGGACTCAGCGTTAAAGATAAAATAATGAGTATCATGACGTACAAGATACCGTATTACGTCGGACCTATTCCCAATGACGAAAACAGCGAAGCCATCGGTAAATATTCGTGGCTCGTAAGAAAAGAATCGGGCAAAGTGCTGCCTTGGAATTTTGAAAAGAAGGTCGATATGAAGGCTTCTATGGAGAAATTCATAAAGAGCCTTATCAACCGTTGCAGCTATTTGAATACGGAAAACGTATTGCCGAAGCAGTCGCTGATATATCAGGAATACGAGGTTCTTAACGAACTTAACGGCATTAAGTTCAACGGTAAGCGTATAGATAACGAAACCAAACTAAAGATATTCGAAGGCTTATTTAAGAACAGCGGAAAGAAAAAGATAACGGAAAAGATTCTCAAAGCGTTCCTTGTCAACGAGAACGTAGTCAGTAAGAGCGATATAAACGCCTTGAAGATAGACGGCTATCAAAAAGACAAAGAGTTTTCTACGTGTCTTAGCTCTTACGTTAATATCGTAAAAGCTCTCGGGAACGATTTTGACAGAGGGTATGTCGATAACAATATAGACACATTCGAAAGAATAATTGAGCTAAGTACCGTATATGCCGATAATAAATCGCTATTCGTAGAAAAACTGAAACAAGAGTTTCCTGCGCTTGACGAGAGGGTCATAGCGAAAGTAAAAGGATTGACTTTCACAAAATGGGGAAGGCTGTCAAAACGGCTTTTGGTAGGAGTCGTAGCTAGCAATACCGCGACGGGAGAGGTGTCGAATATACTTTCTTTGATGCGTAACACGAACGCTAACTTTATGGAAATAATATTCGATAAAGAATGGAATTTTAACGCGTTGATCGAAGAGGAGAACAAGAGCGTTTCAAGACAGATAGACAAGATCAAATATTCGGATATAGCCGAGCTGTATTGCTCTCCGTCTGTCAAGCGAGCTATATGGCAGAGCATAAAGATCGTTCGCGAGATAGTCGAAATAATGGGTTATCCGCCAACGAAGTTCTTTGTCGAGGTGACGAGAAGCGATGAGGATAAGAAGAGGACTTCCAGCAGAAAGAGCGTATTGCAAAAGCTGTATAAGGGCGTAGACGACAGCGGCGATATAAAAGCCATAAAGGAAGCGCTCGAAAAGGAAAACGAAAATTCGCTTAAGGACGAGAGGCTTTATCTGTACTATTCTCAGCAGGGAAAGTGTATGTATACGGGCAAGCCGATAAATATAGACGATCTCTTGAATACGAAGCTCTATGACATAGATCATATATATCCTCAGTCAATGACTACCGACGAGAGCGTTCATAGGAACAAGGTTTTGGTGTGTCGTAGCGCGAATAAAGATAAAAGCGACGTATATCCGCTGAATATAGAAGTGCAGAATAAAATGGCGGGATTTTGGAAGAGTCTTCGAGACAAAGAATTCATTACTCCCGAAAAATATATCAGGTTAACGAGAAAAGAACCTCTTACCGACAAAGAACTCGGCGACTTTATCGCGCGACAGTTGGTATTCACTTCACAAAGCGTGAAAGAGGTGATAAATCTTCTTAAGATAGAGTACCCGAACTCCGAGACGTGTTACGTGAAAGCAGAAGTAGTAAAGGATTTTAGGAGCAGGAACAATTATCTCAAGATAAGGACTCTCAACGATCTGCATCATGCGAAGGACGCATATCTCAACGTAGTTGCGGGAAATATTCTTTCGACGGCTAATAAGAATAATTTCCGTATGCAGAGGATCAATAAGGGTAACGAAAACGATACGGATATTATCAAAAACTACAGTATTTCCAATATTTTCTCAAGAGGATACGTCGTGTCGACCGCAAAGAACTTAGCTTGGAACTGCGACCTTTTCGATAACGTAGAAAAGCAGTATTATAGGAACGATATTCTCGTTACCAAAATGCAGACCGTAGGCAAAGGCGCGTTTTACGACGAGACCGTGAGGAAGTCGCTTGCTAACGCGAAGTATGCTAAGGCGGCGCGTAAGGCAAGCATACCGCTCAAGAAAGTCGAAGGAAATCGTTATAGCATAGAGCGCTACGGCGGCGTAACTACAGTGTCCCCGAGATGGTTCGCGCTGATCGGATGTAGCGATAAAAAGAATAACCAAATATACCGCATAGAACCTATAACTATATACGACTATGCGAAGATGGACAAATCGAGAATTAAGGACGAGATGGCGTCATTATTGGAACGTCAAGGACATAAGAACGTCGATATCATTGCGATTTTGAAGAAAAATACTCTTCTTTCGATAGACGGCAATAGATATTATCTTACCGGAACGTCCGGAGAGTCTCTAACGCTCGATAATGCGAAACAATTGACTGTCGGCAGGGAATACGAGCTTGCCGTAAATAGAATATTGAAGTATACGGAGAACCCGAAAAGGAATAAGGACGTTACCGAGGTAGCGATTCGTTCAAAGTCGAAAGAAGATTATAATATCGATGAAAAGGCGGTATTCGTCATGCTTGTTGATAAGCTAAAGACGGAATTTCCGCAGTTTAGAGTTGTCGCTAGCAAGTTCGACGATGAAAGTATAAAGGCGTTCGATACGGCAAGCAAATCAAGACAGTGCGAAATAATAACGAATATCATAAATATGATGGGATGTAATTCGACGAGAGGAAAACTTGACGGAGAACCGTTCAACGCAAATTTCAAGGCGAGCGAAGGAGCCCTTACCGCTAACAAAAAAGTATCTTACGAGCTTACCGTTATAGATCAGTCCGTTACAGGCGTATACGAATATTCCAAAAGCATAAAGAAATGAGTTGGCGTATCGTTATCGTATCGAGCAGGGCAAAGCTAGACTATAGAATGGACTACTTGGTCGTAAGGGGAGAAGAAGAAAAGAGAGTTCATATATCGGAGATAGGGACGCTTATTATCGAAAGTACCGCGGTTTCCATGACGGCGGCTCTGCTTGGTCAACTTGCCGATAGGAATATTACGGTAGTATTTTGCGATAATAAGCGCAATCCGTCGTGTCAGCTTTTACCTCTTTACGGAGTGTATAATGCGAGTAAGTGTTTACGCAATCAAATTACGTGGACTGACGAGCGGAAAACGAATGTATGGACGCAGATAGTACGCGATAAAATATATCAGCAGTACTGTTTTTTGAAAGAACTTGATTTGCCCGAAAGCGAGCTGTTAAATTCGTACGTTAACGAACTTTGTGAAGGAGACGCTACAAACAGAGAAGGACATGCCGCAAAAGTCTATTTCAACGCGCTTTACGGAAAAGCGTTTAAGCGCGGACGCGACGATAGCGTTAACTCTGCGTTAAATTACGGATATTCTATAATTTTATCGGCTTTTAACAGAGAAATAGTCGCGGAAGGATATCTTACGCAAATAGGGATATTTCATTCAAGCGAGCAGAATTTTTTTAATCTTACCTGCGATTTTATGGAACCTTATAGGATTATTATAGACAGAGTGGTATACGCGAACGTCGAAAGACCGTTTGATAAGGATTATAAGAGAATACTTGTCGAGGCGCTAAATGAAAAAGTTACTATAGACGGCAAAAAACAGTATATAACTAACGCTATCAAAATATACGTTTCCAGCGTATTCGACGCTCTTTGCGGGGAACGCAAAAGTATATTGACGTATGAGTTTTAGATTTATGAGAGTGATTGTTTTTTTCGATCTTCCTACTTTAACTGCCGCTGATTTGAGATCTTACAGACAGTTTCGTAAAGGACTTATCAAAGAGGGATTTATCATGCTACAGGAATCTGTGTATTCAAAACTCGTACTTAATGCGAACGTTGCGAGTCAAGTTCGCGATAGGATATCTAAAATATGTCCGAGCGACGGTATCGTGCAACTTATGATAATAACAGAGAAACAATATTCCGATATAGAATACTTGGTCGGAAACGCCTCCGGCGACGTTATCTCATGCGTTGAAAGAACGGTGGAATTATGAAACTTGTACATAATTCTTTTACGTTCGCTATAGAGTTTGAGGAAAATATCGTCAATCTCATAGTAGTGGAGAACAAAAGTTATCTTAGACAGCTCGTTAAGGAACTTTGCGACGCTGAGAAAGGGAGCGCGACCCGTTACGTTTTGAGCGAAGGGTTAACAGAACTGAGCGTTAAAGATAATATGATTTTACTGCGCGACGTATTTGACGTTGAAGTTAACGATAAAAAAACGCTTAATAAACTTTATAAACGGCTCGAAGAAGTTTCAAACGGCTATTATTGCGATAATTGGAACGATGTAAGGAGCGAACTTTGCGCTTATTTATACAAACTTACGGATACCGAGATGCTTCCTCTCGAATTTGACGTTGATATAAAACTCGGGGATATTCTTAAGGCTGTCGGAATGAAATTCTATTTTAACGACAAAACGGTTTTGGACAGCGTTATGACCTATATAGACGTATGCGCTGAGTTCTCTATAGCAAAGATAGTTGTCGGGGTATGCTGGAGCGCCGTTTTCAGCATAGAAGAGATAGAATTTATAAAACGGCATTGCTTTGACAAAAAGATTCATTTATTGCTTTTTGACGATGAAAAAATCAATATCGATAAAGTAAAAATTTATATTATAGATCACGATCTTTGCGAGATATTTTGACGGCGTTTATACGCAAAATGCACTATATTTTTTTATATCGTTCAAGTCGTTTTTTGAACGTGTGATTTTGCTTTTTATGCCTTAATGATCAGCTGTTTCTATTATACGGATAGGAGATGAAAAGGCATTGACAACTTTAAGTTATTAATATATACTTAATAGGTGAAGTTTTGACATTATTTAGGAAATATAGACGGCGTCGGTTCGGGCGTTTTTATATGAATATTTGAATGGCGTTTTATCGGCGCAGCCGCATTAAATAGATCGGAGGAAAATTATGTTCGAGATAAAAGACGGGAAATTTTATCACAACGGGGAAAAGGTAAATATCTATTCGGGTGTTATACACTATTTCAGAGTGTTGCCCGAGTATTGGCGAGACAGACTGTTGAAACTCAAACTTGCGGGATTCAATACCGTCGAGACATACGTCTCGTGGAATTTGCACGAGCCAAAGCCGGGAGAGTTCGACTTTTCGGGTATGCTTGACATAAGGCGTTTTATAGAGACGGCGAAGGAGCTGGGGCTATACGCTATAGTAAGACCGGGTCCGTATATTTGCGCCGAATGGGATAACGGCGGTCTGCCTGCATGGCTTCTTAAGGATAAGAATATGCGTATAAGGTGCGCTTACGAGCCCTATCTCGAGCTTGTCAAGAGATATTACGGGGCGCTGATGAAAGAGATAGGAGATCTTCAGGAGACTCGCGGCGGCAATATTATCGCGATGCAGGTCGAGAACGAATACGGTTCCTACGGCAACGATAAGGAATATCTTCTAAGCGTCGAAAAGATAATGAAAGACACTGGAATGGACGTACTGTTCTTCACCTCTGACGGAGACTGGAAGAATATGCTCTCGGGAGGTTCGCTTCCGCATATATACAAGGTGCTCAATTTCGGCTCGAGAGCGTCCAGCGCGTTCAACGCGCTTAAGGGTTTTCAGGAGAATATGCCTCATATGTGCGGCGAATTTTGGGACGGATGGTTCGACCATTGGGGCGAAAAACATCATACGAGAGACGCGGCGTCGATAGTGAAAGAGCTTAAGGATTTTCACTATCGAC
>ERZ777011.2611-NODE-2611-length-13672-cov-2.532570_pt1 | contig 13672 bp, 16 predicted proteins | sample MGYA00374964_ERZ777011 | MGnify/ENA primary metagenome ERZ777011 (study PRJEB29310, sample SAMD00008975) | mouse gut metagenome | study: EMG produced TPA metagenomics assembly of the Metagenome analysis of fecal microbiota from mouse which was promoted...
GCTACGGCTTCGGACATGACGGGATTCGCACGGCGGCGCGCCGCAAAATTCTTGATAGCGCGTAAATTATGCTATATAATATTTTTTAAATCCGACAATTAAGGAGGAATCAGAATATGATAGCAGAAAACAATTACCCGATACTTGAATTTGACGACAATAAAACGGCAAAGCTGAACCCCACGGCCTTTGCCGACCGCTCTTTCGACACGGACAGGATGATAATCACCTTCTTTCCCGAAGTCATGGATAAACTTAAAGCCGAAGAAAAAATAACTCTTGAAAGAACGGTTGCCGGTGAAAACCCGCTTGAAGTATACCGTTTCCTTGACGCGGATATTCTCATAACGCTCGGTTTTGTCGGGTGTCCGGCTTGCGCGGGCAATCTCGACCTTTTTAACGCCATGGGCATTACGAAGGTCATATTCTGCGGTGGCGGCGGCGTTCTTGACAAAAACATAGAGGTAGGTCAGCTGTTAGTGGTGGACGGAGCTATAAGGGACGAAGGATTCTCATACCATTACATAGAGCCTTCAAGATATATTTACACCGATCCCGAAGTGACCGAGAAAATCGTCGGCTATCTGGAAAAAAATTCTGTTTCCTATATCCGCGGTCTGACTTGGACGACGGACGCTATTTTCAGGGAGACCGCAGACAGAGTCGAGCACAGAAAAAAAGAAGGCGCAAAGATCGTAGAAATGGAGCAGTCGGGCTGTATCGCAGTCGCAAAATTCAGGGGTTTTGATTACGGAGCGTTGATATACGGCGGCGACGACGTTTCGTCGGAGGAATGGTCCGACAGAAGCTGGCGCAGCCGTAAAGGAATACGCTATGACCTCGTATTGCTTTGTAAAAAACTGGTTGAGATAATATAGGAGGGCATATGGGAAATACCGTACCGGACTGGCAGACTTTTATCCGATGCAACGGTGGAAAGCTGATCATACGTCATTTAAAACAGGGGTTGGCAAAAAATTTGGAAATACCTTGGCCCGCAAAGCTGACAAGCATAGAATTTGAAAAGGTTTCTGTCAGCCGCGCGGATATTCAGCCTCTTTCGCAATATAAGAACTCGCTTGACACTGTTGATCTTAAATGCTGTGAAATAGAACCCGGCGCTTTGTCGGTTCTGTTATCCGCTTCCTCCTTGCGTTGTCTTATAATTGAAAACTGCAATGTTGCAGACAGTGATTTTGAATGGTTCGGGGGGACACCGAAGCTGGAGATACTTGATCTAACGGGAAACGCGCAATGTTCAGGAGCCGTGACCGCCCGCGCCGCAGGCTCGCCGCTTCGCATACTGCGCTTAAACGGAACGGATTTTAAGGATTCCGATATACTCATGCTTCTGTCCTTTCCGACGCTCGAAACCTTAACGGTCAGCGATACGAAGGTTACGGGCGGCGCCCTGCCGCAATTAGCCGTAAATACGGCTCTTGACGTGATCTGCGGGCATGACAGGGCGGGTATGTCTTTGTTTCGGGCAGCCCAGCGCCGGAATCTGAAAAAAAAGCTGTCCGTTGACGAGGCGTCCGCCAAAGAAGCAGCACAACTGCTGAAGGACTTTTATGAAACCAGTCAAAAACCAACTCATGACAGGAGCCGCTTCATCACCTCCGCCTATTCGGATTACTGTAAAAATCACGGTTACAGCGGCCTTGAACGGCGTCAAAAAATATCAGCCGCCGAATCGCAGACACCGCCGTACCGTGATTACCGTGTAACAGACGCAGAACAGATCACATCAAAAAAATTTTATATATACAGTGAACGGGACGATTTAACACTGAGCCAGTACCGTTCTTTGCTTGTAAAGACGGCGGACGGCTGGAAAATCGACAAAAACGAATGGCTGTCTAACGGAAAATGGCGTTTTCTGCCCTTGAAATAACCGCTTATTCCACTGTCCGAAATCAGCCTGCTTTTTGCGCTTTCTCCTGCCTCCCGATCCTACTCCGCCGCCTTATCCACGCAGGCTATCGCGTTAAGACTGCGAGGGTAGCCGATATACGGCAGACACTGAGATACCGCGCGGATAAGAAAATCCCTATCGTTTCCGAGATTCATGTTTCCCTTTGCGTGCGCGGTAAGCTGCGGCTCACAGCCGCCCTGCGCCATAAGAAAGCAAAATGTGATAAGCTCGCGTTCTTTTAAGTCAAGCCCTCCTCTTGTGTAGTAGTCGCCGAAACAGTTAGCGGCAAGCCATCGGTTTATATGCCCCTTCTTCCATGACTCTTTCATATGCTCCCCGAAGATTTCCGCCTGCGCCGCCGCGCCTTTTTCAAGACGGTCCTCCATAGTGGTCGTCGCCTGCGAAGGAAGCGGCAGCTTAACTCCGCGCGCCGTCAGAATATCGTTGGTCGCGATAAGAAAAGGCAGCGCCCGACCGAGTCCGAGATAATCGACCGCCTGATAAACGATCTCTTTTACCGCAACGGGAGAAAGCCCTTTATCCAGCGCTTCGGGCAGCATCTCTTTGTAAACCTCGGTACCCTGACAGCCCAAAAGCGCCGCAAGGACAGCCATATAACGCGCATCGTCCGGCAGTTCCTGCCCCGGTTCCTTCACCGCCTCCTCAAAGGCAAAATGCTCCATGCGTTCCGCAAATTCCGGATCGGTTTCATGGTAATTCATTTTCATTCCCTCCCTTCCAAAGAAAACGTAACTGTCACTTCCCCGTCTCCGAGAATTTCCTTTAATTCGTCTCGGGAAACGCCGTTTATTTTTCCTATGCGCGTAAAGTTCCAAGAATTTTTGTCATAATAAATAACAAGGGAATTGCCCTGATATAAAATAATATCGCCCGCTCCTGTCGTTATCTGCTCGTCATTGCGGGGAAGCGACGAGCCGATGGGGCCCACCTTTTCCATATTGGCGTAATCGCTCATATTTATTGTAAGCGGACCGCCTGCAAGCAGTTCTTTAAGCGCGTCCACAGATGAATTATCAGCCAGTTCCGCCGTCAGAACCGTATCGCCTATTGTGATCTTCATACTATCCTCCTGAACATTCTCCGTTGAAGACGATGACGTCCCGCTTGTCGCTCCCGTACAGCCGACCGCCGCAAAGCTAAGCGCCAATATCAGCACGACCGCATAAACTAATCTTCTTTTCATAGGTCTCACTCCAGTTCCGAATATGTTTTGTCGTCTACCGCCTCCAGCCATTCGTTGGAGGTTTCTGTCCCGGGAACCTCGACGGCGATATGCGAAAACCACGAATCCTTCTTTGCGCCGTGCCAATGCTTTACTTCGGGCGGAATGGTTATGACGGTTCCCGGCTCAAGACTTACCGGAGGCTTTCCCTCCTCCTGATACCAGCCGCTTCCGGCAGTACAGATAAGAAGCTGACCGCCCCCGCCTGCGGCATGGTGAATGTGCCAGTTGTTGCGGCAGCCCGGCTCAAAGGTCACGTTCGCCAGAAACACCGCGCATTTCTTCGGGTCGTTCAGAGGATTCAGATAGGAATTTCCCGTAAAATAATCCGCAAACGCGGTATTGTCCTGTCCTAGTCCGAACATATTCTGCTTATCAAACTCTTCTTTATCGCCTATTCTCATATCGTTCTCTCCTTGGTATTTTATTCCTCGGTGATATTATTTTTTTCCAGCCAGTCGCTCACGTCCGGTCCGAGCGAAGAACCGCCGGAATAATGTATTGACAAGCCTTCTCCCATAACGGCGTCCGGCGCGAGCTTTGCGATCGCCGTAAGGCTCTGTCCGAAGCGTCCGCCGCCGTGCGAGCAAAACGGCACGATCGTTTTTCCAGCAAAATCGTATTGCTCAAGGAACGAAGCTATCGGCATGGGAATCGAAGCCCACCAGTTCGGATAGCCTAAAAGCACGGTGGAATACTGCTCCATATTTTCAACGCGCCCCGCGATTTCCGGTCTTGCCTGCACGCTCTGGTCGCGCTGAGCCTCGTCAAGGACGGTGTTGTAATCGTCGGAGTACGGATGTACGAGCGTTATCTCAAATATGTCCGCGCCCGTCTGTCTCTGAATCTCCTCGGCGACACCCTTCGTATTGCCGCCCCACGAAAAATACGCTATCAGTATTTTGCCCTCTTCGCCGCCTGTATTCTGCGAGCCTCCGCCTGAAACGTTTCCGCTGCCCGCAGACGCGTTTCTTACAAGACGTATCCCGATATTAAAGCTGCTTTTGTCCTGATCCGTAGTAGCGCGGTAAGCGCTGCGCATATTTTTGGCAAAATCATTCCAGCCGCCTCCCCGGTAAACGCGCCGCGTCCCCGATTCCGCTCCCGTCGGGTCCGTCTGTTCGCCGTCAGGATACGCGCCGTATGCGTCCCAAGTCCACTCCGAAACATTGCCGTGCATATCGTAAAGTCCGAAGGGATTGGGAGAAAAGCTGCCCACAGCAACCGTGGTCTGACGGTACTCTCCCGGCTTCACCTGTAAATTTTCCTGCGAAAAATAATTATCCTCTATCATATACGGATAATGACCGTAATAGTTTGCTTCATTCGCTCCGGGCGAATTTTCCATATAAAAGGGCGTATCGGTGCCAGCGCGGCAGGCGTATTCCCATTCCGCCTCAGTGGGCAGACGGTATCCGTCCGCGCTCCGGTCCCAGCTTACGGTCTGACCGTCCACGGTATATGCCAAAGTCAGCCCCTCCTTCTCGCTCCTCAAGTTGCAGTAGACTATCGCGTCAAGCCACGACACCGTTTCAACAGGGAGATTTTCGCCCTTAAAATTACTGGGAGAATCGCCCGTGATCTCCTGATACTCCTTCTGCGTGACTTCATATATGCTCATATAAAAATCGCTCACGGTGACGCTGTGCTGCGTCTCGTCTGCGCCGCGCCACGCCTCCGATTCGGGACTTCCCATCAAAAAGCTTCCTCCGGTTATCCGAACGAAACCTTCGGGAGCGGCGGAATTTTCCGCACTGCCGCCCGTCGTGCCGTTTTCCGTTTTATCTGACTGCGTGCCGTTATTTTTGTCGGATACGGTGGCAGAGGATCTCGAATCCTGCCCGCCGCAAGCCGTCAAAGCCGCGCAGAGTATACCGGTCAAAAGGACCGAAGTTATTTTTTTCATCGTTTAGAAGCTCCTTTCCTTATTCCCGCGCTGTTTTTTGCGCATAACAGTATTCTCTATGAGGATTTCCTTCCCGACAGTCCAAGCAGCCTGACCGCGTAATGCCCGATAAAGACAAACGCCCCCATAAGCGCGGCATAGTCGAGGTAGAACCTTATTTTGGATTCCTCATAATCCAGAAAAACAAATTTCGTTTTCAATGTCATATAATCGGGAAAATCCCGGCTGATAAAGACATATATCCCGTAAGCCGCGATTGCCGCCGCAATCAGAAAGCATACGGTTCCGCGGACACGGGAGGGCTTGTTAAGCCCCGCCGCTTTTTTCGCCAGCCCGACAAACATACCCCAGTGCAGTCCGAGATGCAGCGACATAAGGACAAAACCCCAGTGCGTCGCCGCTATATGAAGCGTTCTCGCAAACGCCATGCCTCCCTTTATCGGCAGAAAAGCGAACACCTTTCTCGAGAGTATCACTCCGCTTATCATAAGCCCGAGCATCGCCGCGAATACGGATATGTCAACCGCCGTCTGCAAGATGCGGACAGGTCCGTATTTTTTGCGGAACAGATTTTTATACCATCCGAAATTGAGGATATGGTGCAGTATGAACAAGACAAAGACGCCCGCGCCCGCCCATTCGTGCGCCGTATCTCCCCATAAATGGTAGCCCATCAGAAACAGCATCAGGGCTGTCATCAGAATGTCGGCTGTGATCTTTACTGTCATTTTCGGCTTCATACAATACTCCTTGTTATTTTAATATATCCAGACCGTCAAGCCATGCGTTTACGCTGTCTTTGGCGTTTCCTACGTTATTTCCGTTTACATGGAATCCGTCGGCGAAAGCCGCGCCGTCCGCGCTTGCCTTAACGCTTGATTCGCTGCGCCCGAAGCCTCCGCCCCCGCTTGTGCAGAAGGGCACAACGGTTTTTCCCGCGCAGTCATAGCTTTCAAGAAACGACAGGATAAGCATCGGAGCGTCGTTCCACCAGTTCGGATACCCGACAAATATCACGTCGTAATCCTCCCAGTTCTCCACCTTCGCGGACGTCTCCGGTCTGGCGCCGTCGCTCTGCTCCTGCTTTGCAACGTCCAAAAGTTCGTTATAATCGTCCGTATACGGCGTCTGTGGCTCAATTTTAAATAGATCGCCGCCCGTCTTCTCCTCTATCATTCCCGCAAGCTGTTCCGTGTTGCCTGACCATGAAAAATAAGCGATAAGGATACGGCTTTTTTCCCCGCCCGGCTCAGAAGCCGTGGTCTGCGCATCGGCGGGCGTCTAAGGAGACGGCGGGCGTATCCGACAGACCCGCGGTTTCTTTGCCAGCCGTCTCCTTAGACGCAGCGTTTCCCGTAGTATTTGTTTTGTCAGCGGAAGAACTGCCGCACGCGGTAAGCGATATAAGCATTACCGCCATAAGAATAATACCGATCAGTTTTCTCATAGATAATTTTTCCTCCTTTTTTGACTTAAAGACTATACCCATTTTTCGATAAGCTCTCTTGAGCGGCTTACGCTGCCTCCGCGAATTGCAAGCCCCTCTTCGACCTTCGCGCCCTGGCACAGACGCTTTATATCCTTCTCGCTGTTTCCCATTCCGCTCCCCTCATGCGTGCAGAACGGCTTTATAATTTTGCCGTCAAAATCAAAACGCTCAAGGAAGGCAAAAACCGCCATCGGCATTGTGTTCCAGTAATTAGGATAACCGAGATAAACCGTGTCGTAATCCTCAATTCCGTCGGGATACGACTTTAATTCGGGGCGCGCGTCCCGCTTCTGATCCGACCTCGCCTGCTCGATGCACTCGTTATAATCAGCTGAATAAGGCTGCGCCTGTTCTATCCTGAATGTCTGCGCTCCCGTAAGCTCCTTTATTATCCCCGCCGCGACCTCTGTATTCCCGGTCTCAAGCCGTTTAAGCTCACCGCTCACATAATTTTCATCCGCTCTTGAATAGAACGCTATCAGGCTTTTTGACATTTTAAGCACCTCCGTATTTTTATGCCTATATGATAGCACCGCTTTTATTGACGCGGAATCTCCTATATGTTATTATTGTATTAACTAAAAGTTTATACAAAGGAGGCGTTTTATGTATAATCCGCTTTTGGATACCTTTATCGCTGTCGCGGACTGCGGCAGCTTTACAAAAGCGGCGGAGGTTCTTTTTATATCTCCCACCGCCGTTATGAAGCAAATGAATTCTTATGAAAATCACCTTGATCTAAAGTTAATAGAAAGAACGTCCTCCGGAATCAGACTGACAAAAGCCGGAGAGATAATATACCGCGACGCTGAATTTATTAAAGACTATTCCTCAAAATCCGTATCCGCGGCGCGCGCGGCTCTCCACGCGGACGATACTGTTTTCTGCGTCGGCACATCTCTGCTGAATCCGGCGAAGCCGTTTATGGATCTGTGGTACCGTGTCAACAGCAGTTTCCCGGAATACAAGCTTCATCTTGTTCCTTTTGAGGATAAACATGAAGGAATACTTTCGGAAATTGAAAAGCTGGGTGAAAAATTTGATTTTCTCATTGGAGTATGCGATTCAAAGGAATGGCTTTCGCGCTGCCGCTTCCTGCCCCTCGGACGCTACAAAAAAATGGTCGCCGTGTCAAGGGAGCACCGCCTTGCGCAGAAAAGCCGCTTGGATATAGAAGAGCTTTACGGCGAAACGCTCATGATGGTAAAACGCGGGGATTCAAAAATCAATGATTCCATAAGAAACGACCTGGAAAATAATCATCCTCTTATTCGCATTGAGGACACGCCCATGTTCTACGATCTGTCCGTATTCAACCGCTGCGCGCAGACCGATAAGGTCCTGCTGACGCTTGAATGCTGGCAGGAGGTACATCCCGGTCTTGTTTCCATTCCGGTAAACTGGGATTACAGCATTCCCTACGGTCTGCTTTACAGCTTCGACGCGCCCGAAGACGTTCTGCGCTTTGTCGAAGCCGCCAGAAATACCGCGCCGTTATAAAAGTCTCACACGATTCTCAGTTCCCTGTCAAAATCGTTCAGATCCTTTCTGCCGTCCTCCGTTACGAGCACAAGGTCTTCTATCCTTACGCCCGCAACGCCCGGAACATATATTCCCGGCTCGATTGAAAAGCACATACCCGGTTTGACGATATCCGTGTTTCTGCCGGATACGTCGCACCGTTCATGCACCTCGATTCCGATTCCGTGTCCGAGCCTGTGCGTAAAGTATTCTCCGTACCCCTGCCCGATAATATAGTTTCTCGCCGCGGCGTCAATATCGCAAAAGCGCACTCCCGGCCTTACAGCCTCTCTTCCGCGCCTGTTGGCTTCCTTTACGATCTCGTAGATCCGTCTCGCCTCATCGCTCACATATTCCACAAACACGGTGCGCGTCATATCGGAGCAGTATCCGTCCTTTATACAGCCGACGTCAAGCACAACGCTGTCTCCGGGCTTTGCGAGAGAACCGTCAGATTCATGGTGAGGGTCGGCGGAATTGTCGCCGTAGCCGATTATCGGCTCAAAGGAGTGCCCGTCAGCTCCCAGCTCGCGGTATATTTTCAGAAGCCTCTCTCCCATTTCAAGCTCGGTAAGCCCCTCCGGAACAAGCCCGATGAGCCTCTCCATCGCAAGATCGTTGCACCTTGACGCTTCTATCATTTTTTCCTGCTCAGAAAAGCTTTTTATTCTGCGCATCCCGTCCACAATATAGGATGTCTCGATGTACGAGGCCTTGGGAATAAGCTTCATAAGCCGCAGAAGAAATCCGGCGGACCAGCTTCTGTCCACGCCTGTAACGCCTTTCTTTTCCATAGTATTCGCAAGCACCTCGACCGCGTCTTCCGTATCATCAAAATATTTTACCTCAACGCATATATCGGCGGGCTGCGGAAATATCTTCGATAGAAAGAGAAGCGACCATCCATCATTGTTGATATAAAGCGCCATCATTCTTTCCATGCACCGTATCAGGCGTCCGGTGAGATAATATACCGACATCGGATCGGTCACTATTATCTGCCCTATTCCCAATTCTCTCATTATCCTTGCCACTTCTTTTATCCTGTCTTTATGCATACAGCGCTCCTTTCATTTCACCCAAGCAAATCCTTTATCACCTCTGCGGCAAGCACAAGCCCCGCCGCGGACGGCACGAACGCCACGCTGCCCGGCAGCGCACGTTTGCCTTCACCTGAATTTTCCGAAACGGGCTTTACCGGCTCCTCCTCCGAATATACTACTTTAAGGCTTTCAACGCCTCTTTTCTTCATCTCACGGCGCATCACCCTCGCAAGCGGGCACACTTTGGTTTCGTATATATCCGCAACGCGAAATCCCGTCGCGTCGAGTTTGTTGCCCGCTCCCATACTGCTTATCACAGGTACTCCCGCAGCCTTCGCCCGCATGATTATCTCAAGCTTCGCGGTCACGGTATCGACGGCGTCCACCACATACGAGTATTGTGTAAAATCAAAGGAATCCGCGTTTTCGGGCAGAAAAAAGCATTGTCTTACCTTCACCTGCGCCTCGGGATTGATGTCGAGTATCCTTTCCTTCATAACATCAGTCTTATATCTTCCGACCGTACTGTGAAGCGCAATTATCTGCCGGTTTAAATTGCTGACCGAAACCGTATCGTTGTCAGTCAGGACAAAGCTTCCTACGCCGCTCCTTACGAGCGCCTCCGCGACATATCCGCCCACCCCTCCGATTCCGAAAACGGCTACTCTCGCTGCCGCAAGCTTCTCCACGGCGTCCTCGCCCAAAAGAAGCGCCGTCCTTTCAAACTGTTCCTTCATTCTTCCTCCACGCTTTTATCAGCGTCGTAAGTCTCAAGAAAATGATGCCTTATCCCGTCTTTTTTATACGCTATCACCGTGCTCAGGTTAACGTTTTCCACGCTTTTAAAAATATTTCCCTCAACGTACCGGTTTTCTTTTTTCAGTTCCCTGATAAGCTCCTTCACGACAAGGCGCTTTGATTCGGTTTCGTTGTTTTCGACGGCGCATTTTTCCGTAAAGCGGCACGCGCATTGCAGAAAACGCAGCTTGTTATAATCCCTCCACGCCTTGATGTCGTCCTCGCGTATTAGGTACATCGGTCTTATAAGCTCCATACCCTCAAAATTGGTGCTGTGAAGCTTCGGCATCATGGTCTGGACCTGCGCTCCGTAAAGCATTCCCATAAGAATGGTTTCGATAACGTCGTCATAGTGATGTCCGAGCGCGATTTTATTGCAGCCGAGTTCCTTTGCCCTGTTATACAAATGCCCGCGCCGCATCCGCGCGCAAAGGTAGCACGGCGATTTTTCGATATTAAACACGGATTCAAAAATATCCGATTCAAAAATATCCACGGGAACTCCCAGCCTTGCGGCGTTTTCTTCTATCATACGCCTGTTCTCGCCCGCGTATCCAGGGTCCATCACTATAAAAACTACTTCAAAAGCAAATTTATTGTGAAGCCTAAGCTCCTGAAAAAGTTTCGCCATAAGCATCGAATCCTTGCCGCCGGAAATGCAGACCGCGATCCTATCGTTTTCTTTTACAAGCTCATACTCGTTTATCGCCTTTGTGAAACGACACCATATATTCTTGTGGAATTTTTTGCGTATACTGAGTTCTATCTCATGCTGATTCGGTAAATCGGTACTTTCGTTCATAATTCCCTTCCTCCGCGCAGCTCATGTCGGACCGACGGATTTTTGAGCGCACAGCGCGGCAGACGCGAAGCGGCTGGATTTTTGAGTACATCTTACCACAAAAAAAGAACTGCGGCAATAGCCGCAGCCCGCAACGGCAGTACGCCTTCAAAGTTCAGATCATAATAAAGTCTTCACTGTTCAAACTCATACACCTGCACCTTATCCTCGCCGTCCATGACAGTATGGTACAAAAGCTCGTCGGTTCCGTCATTGTCGTAATCGTAAAGCTCAAAGTAAACCTTATCCGAATCGTAATCAAAATACCAGTCTTCTACGGTTTTCTCAGAATCCCAGTCCTTATATTTAATAATTACATCACCGTCACCTACAAAATAATTACTTGTAACAGTTATCTCTATATCCTCATTCGCGGCAACTACTTTATTTCCTGACAGGTCAACCTCCGCTTCTATAATATGTTCCCCATTAACATCAAATATCTCTTTAAGCCTGCTGTACTGCGTTCCGGCTTCCAAAATTTTCATCTTGCATTCTCCGCCCGTAAAGTCAAACTCTACAGTGCAATGCCAACTAAGTCCGCTATTGCCATATCTAAATGTCAGCACGCCGTTTTCAAAAAAGTCATTTTCTCCTCGTATCGCATGACAGCTAAGCTCAACAACACTCAAACTGCTTACATCCAACGGACTGTCCGGCTCTAGCACGGGCTTAAGCGCCTGATTTATCGGCGAAGCATACTCCTCATACGTATACAAACCATCATACAAGTCAAGATTTTTACAGTAATACGGCGACAGATCCTTTCCATTTTTAAGGTCGTATACAAAAAATACATGAATCTCCCTGATGCTCATTGCCGCAATCAGATCCTCATAGCCGTCGCCCGTCACATCCTGCACATAAAAGCTCCCCCCGCATCCTGGCTCGATTTCCTGCGTTGCCCAAGGAACCGTTACCTCTTTACCGTCGTATTCTATATACAGTTTGCCCTTAAACTCCCGAACCTTTACCCAGTCCACGGTGCCTTCCCTGTCAGATGTTTTTACCTTCCAATACTTTCCATTGTACTCGGTTTCCGGTTCGGTCGGCTCAGTCGGCTCAGTCGCATCAGTCTGCTTATCGGTTTCGGGCGGAAGACTTTCCGTCGGTTCTGCCGTATTATCGCCGACAGCCTCCCCTACCTGTACACCGCCATTTGTATATGAGCCTTTTGTTCCGCAGGCAGTGAGAGCCACAAGCACAATGCAACACATTAATAATATCAATATTTTTTTCTTCATAATTTTCCCCCTTGTTTTAAACACCAAAATGTTTTTCACAGAACACATTATAAACTCCCCAGTACTTCATTGACGCTGTAAGCCTCGAAACATTCGCGCTTGTAAGAGTTCCGGTCGGTATGCACCAACAGTTTGTATAGGTATTACTCTTACCATCCGACCTTTTATAATAAAATGTTCCTCCAACCACTCTGTTGTATGCCATGAATGTCTTTATACTGGAAAAATACAACTGGTCAGTGTAGCCTGCAGGTTTATCTATATAGGGCGCATTTGCCATCAGAAATGCATATATTTTATGGGTATGCACCCATAAGAGCTTTGACGCAAACTCACTGAAATTGTTAAATTCTTTAGATTTATATGTTGAAAACATATATTCTCCATCAATTATCTGCGTCACAACACCGTACACCGTATTTACATTTTGAAATTCCGGCAGCGTTGAACGCTGTCTGTTTCTTATCACCCAGCCCACACAGTCCTGATCCACTTCATTTTCCGGCGACTCCAGCATTATCACCCTTCTCACGGTCTCCTCCTGCGAAAGCGCAGCTCGCCCCTTTCCCGGGCGCAGATTCACACCGTTGGTATATATCTTCGAATCCACCTCGTAATCGTAATATTCGGGATTCTCCGTCTTTATTTCCTCCGCCCTTTCCTCGCTTATCCCGTCTATAAAACGAATAAGCTTCGGGCTGTAATATCTGCCGCAGTAATACCAGCCCGTTTCGGGGTCGCAATAGCTTTGCTTCATACGGATACGGTTTATATTTCCTATAAAGTCAGGATCGTCGCTGCAATCGGTCCAGTTTCCTGTCTCGTCCTTTCCAAGAACCGCTTCGCAAATATCATAATAATACTGATACTTAGCGACGGTATCTCCGTTTAATAGTATCTCCGCGATTTTTCCGTCCGCATAGCCGTATTCATATTCCGTATCATTATATGTAAATCCGGTCAGGATATAGTCAAACTCTTCGGTATATCCGTAATTATATTCAATAACATAGTCCGGTGCCGTTTCCTTAAGGAGAAAATAATTTTCGTCATATACAAAATATGTCGTAACGCCGTTCACGGTTTTGGCACAGCGGCTGCCGTTTCCGTCATATTCGTATGAAATATCGTACTGCCCGTTGACCGAGCTAAGAAGGGTATCGAAGCATTCGCCGCTTTCCCACTCAAGCTCCCAGCCGTCAACAAAAGTCTCGGACCACGGTTCACGGCACGACGAAAGCATACTCTCCGCCGCATCAGTCTTTACTGTCGGAAAAAGCGATGTTATTGTAACGGCTGTCAGTGCCGGCGCAATGAAAGCTCGTCTAAATGGTTTCTGACAATTCACTTTGTTTCCTCCTTTTTGATTTGTAACGCAATATATCTTTATATAGATTATAAACCTCACAAAATTGATTGTCAAGAGTCTGAGGATTTAAAAATGTCACAGTTCTGTTTATGTACCTTAATTTATCATATATTCCGCTTTCAAAAAGAATTGAGAGATAAATAAAAACGCGGCAACCGAATACCTAGCGGCAGTAAAACAAAAGCCGGACGGAATGCTCCGTCCGGCTTGTAACGCTTTGTGGTACTGACACATATGTGCCGCCAGAACCGCGGTCAGTAATATTTCCTGCTTCCCCAAAGGTTCTGTCTTTTCAAATCAAGG
>ERZ777011.2612-NODE-2612-length-13664-cov-2.945771_pt1 | contig 13664 bp, 3 predicted proteins | sample MGYA00374964_ERZ777011 | MGnify/ENA primary metagenome ERZ777011 (study PRJEB29310, sample SAMD00008975) | mouse gut metagenome | study: EMG produced TPA metagenomics assembly of the Metagenome analysis of fecal microbiota from mouse which was promoted...
TATACGCAGCGCAGACGGACAGGGGAGAGGTGACATATGAAACGGTTGGAGACTATAAGCACATTATTTACGCCAACGGACAGCCATTGCTTATCGAGGCGTCCGATGCCGTGAATTACGCAAGGCTCTATGTGGATTACAACGGAAACGGAATAGGAGAAGCAGACGAGGAAATAACCTCGTTTAAAGGCGACGGACTTTTGTCCGGCGACGGAATATATTATCAGGAAGGATACGGATATTTTCTTGTTAATTCATCAGTATACGGCGGTTCAAAGAACGGCGGCGGAGTATACGACACAAGCGTTACCGTTACGGGAACGCGTTATGTGGGCGCGAATTATTATACGGTCTGGGATATATACGGCGGGAATCGAAGCGGAACTCTTACGGGCAGCACAAATATAAATATTTCCGGCGGGAACATCGGCTATGTGTACGGCGGCTCGCGCGACGGAGTGATAAACGGGGATACGTCGGTAAGGATAAACGGAGGATACGTTCTCCATAATACATATGGCGGAAACGCATACGGACGGATAAACGGAAGTACGGACATAAATATATCAAACGCTTATGTGTATTCCGTTTGCGGGGGCAACGAAGATGAAGGTACGGTAGACGGGGACACGAGTATTGTTTTCGGTGATAACGCGGTTGTCAACGGCTGGGTATACGGGGGCGGCGCGGGTTACAGCGATGACGCGGTCACGGAGGTTACAGGAACCACGAATATTATGATCGACGGCGGCGAATTCAGCCATAATATATACGGGGGCGGAGGATGGCGCGGCGCTAGGACCGGAGACGGCAATATAACCCTGAATGGCGGTGATTTAAGGGATGTCTGGATATACGGGGGAGGAGAGGAGGAATCCTCCGTGAACGGCAGGACCGTAATCAGAATAAACGGAGGCCGAGTAAACGGGGTCTGTGCGTCGGGGGCGGGATTCGGCAGTCATAAAGCGGAGGTCGGCGACGTTGAAATATACTTAAAAGGAGGAAGCGTGGATTTATTTTCGGCGTTACCGAACGATTATACAGCGATAAACGGCAGCCTGCATCTTGAACTGTGGGGGGAGAGTTTTAACAGCACAAAGCTTTATTTCGGAAGGGATACCAATCCCAATAATCTTAAAGAGGTTTCCGTTTTGCTTAAAGACGGAACGGCTGATTTATTTAAGCTTCAGTTGAAGGTGGAGGACAGTTTTGATATTTCGTTTCAAAATGCGGAGGTTACAAGCCTTGTGCTGCTGGAGGGCACGCTTTCCGGTACAAAGCGTTCCTCGCTTAATTTTAAAGACTGCGGCTCGGTAAACGGCAGATGGGGAGATTACTGGAATTTAGGGGGCGGCTCTGACTGTATTGTCGGCTCTGATAATCCAGTCATTAAAGGATCATATTTTTATAAAAACCGTTTTGATACGGTGAACCTTACTAACAGCGCCGTTATTTTTCTGGACGATTCGACGGAGAGCGAGGATAACGGTTTTGCTGTCTGCGCAAAGGAGCTGGTCGTGGACGGCGGAGCGTTAAGGGTGGCAGGCGACGGTATTTCCTATATGCCGCGCACAAGCTTTATCGGCAGTCCGCTGATTCTCCGTTCGAGTAATTACGACGCAATTTATTTCACGGAGATGCCGGACGGCACCGAGCGCGTCCGCTGGATGGACTTTGACGGTGAATACACGACCGCCGAATGGCAGAACGACTTCGCGATCGCGTATACGCCGGTCGGCGCGCCGGACGATACTTTTATTCCCGCTGTCGACGGTCTGGTTATGAAGGCCGACAACAGTTTGACCGACAGGCGCGGGTGGTACTACGGGACATTGGAGGAGCTTTGCAGATGCAGCGCGTACAGCTCCCAGCTCAGAGAGTATACTCTTCTGATGCCTGAGGGCAGCGACGGTGCGGAATTTATTCTCGAGGATATACGCACGGGAGATACGGGCTGCTCCTTATCATGCATGGTGGTCGGACATAAAGGAAAGGCGGCAGATTTCACATATTCGCTGGTTCCTGACGGGACTGATGCCGAGGGAGCCGCCATAGACGGAAACAGGCTGACGGTAAAGGGAGCAGGTCCGGTTCATGTTGAGGTAAAACAGGAAATAAACGGTAAGGAATTTGTGTATGACGCGTATCTGAATATTCTCGGCGCGCCCTCAAAAAACAGTTTTGTTTTTGTCGGGAATATGGCGGAGGATATATCGGCGGCATTCACCGGAGCCCCTTTTGATGAGAATTACTTGTACAATTCGGTCTGGGATTTTTCGCAGCATAATTATCTGGACTGGGGAGTGGAGTATGAGAATACGCTCGAGGACGGTGTTCTTGTTTTCAGACTTAATAAAGAATATTTAAATTCGTTGGAAACGGGAGAATACTTATACAATTTGGGAGTTCATTTTGAACGGGAAAATGGCGTTAGCGCCTTATACTATTATGAAATAACCGTAAAAATCGTAGAGTTTATAGAGGTGCATGAGCCGACGGTCGAGCTTTTGCCGGAGCGATTTAACTATGACGGGACCGAAAAAAGACCCGCCGTAACCGTGAAATACGGCGATACTGTGATCCCGCAGAGCGAGTATGATGTAAGTTACAGCGACAATATCGCCGCCGGGACCGCAAAAGTGACAATAACGAATAAAGAAGGCGGGATCTATCTGATACACGAGGCGAGCGCGGAGTTTGAGATCGTAAACGATTACCGTCCTCAAAACGGCAGGGATTATACCGTAAATCCAGGCGGGAGCGGTTGGACAAACGGAAATTTTGTGATAACCGCGAACGAAGGCTTCCTTCTCTCAGGCGGCAATACGCTTGAGGACGAATGGATTTCAAGCATTACGAGGACGGAGGAAGCTGCGGACGGTCGGGTGACGTTCTTTGTAAGAAACAGCGAAACCGGAGAAATATCTCTCGCCGTTACGGAAAATTATAAGATCGACAAAACGAAACCGGAGATATTCGATATATGCTTCAACGGAAATTCTGTCAGAAAACCGCTGCAGGAGGCTGACTTCGGACTGTTATTCAAAGAAGATATAGAAGTAAGCATAACGGCGGACGACAGTCTGAGCGGGATAGAAAACGTCTTGTATTTTAGATCCCCGGAAATTCTTACGGAGGAACAGCTTGACGGCGTTATCGGATGGACAGAAGGCGGAGAATTTATTATATCTGCTGCGGGCGGAGAGCGCTTTATAATATATGTAAAAGTTACGGACAGGGCGGGGAATATTCTGTATTTTGCCTCGGAAGGCGCGGAGTTTGCCGCGCCGCCCGAGGAAGAACCGGCTGACTATAAGATGCTTGAAGGAGACGGCAGCATATGGACTAAGGAAAAAGACGGTGGCGTTGTTTTCAGAGCGAGCGGTTCCGTCGTAAAGTTTAACGGGATAAAGATCGATGGGAACCTCGTGGATGCGGAGAATTATACAATAAGAGAAGGCAGCACCGTGATAATCCTCAAGGAGAGTTTTTTGAAAACGCTGCCTGTGGGAAAGCATATCATAACCGTGTTGTATTCGGACGGCGAGGTTTCGGCGCAATTTGAAATACGGACGGAAACGACCGATTTGCCGTTAGGAAACACGGAAAGGCGGCTTTTGCTTGGCTCGCTTATGCTGCTGTCCGCCGCTGTCATGCTTAAATTTAAGGTGACATTACGGAGCGGCGGCTTCCAAAAGCGCGGAAACTGAAATAAATATGTGTTGAATAAGCGCTTCCGGATGGATATCCGGAGGCGCTTTTTGGCTTTTTCGCAAACGGACGTTAAAACGGTGGGAAGGCTTTACACTTTTTCCATAATTTGTTATAATATTAACAGTAATTTTATATAAAAGAGGAGAATCACATGGGAACTAGATTAGTATGGAATGAACGGTATAATCTTGGTGTGGAGACTATTGACAAAGAGCACAAAAAACTCTTCAGGATTCTTGATAAGCTGCTTGATTTCGGACAGCAGGACGAAAAAAGCCAATGGGTGTGTCAGGAGGCGGTAAAATATTTTAAGGACCACGCGCTTAAACATTTTGCGGACGAGGAGGCGTATATGGCTTCCGTTGACTATCCCGGGCTTGAGACGCACAGGCGAATACATAAAAATTTCCGCGAAAGGACGCTGCCGGCGCTTGAGAAGGAGTTAGAGCGGACAAAGTATTCGGAGGACGCGATAAATCATTTCCTCGGAGTGTGCGCGGGCTGGCTTATCGGACATACTCTTATAGAAGATCATGCCATAGTTGAGGGGCAGAACGTAAAGCAATGGGAGAACCTTCTTCCGGATGAGGAGCAGGCGATAATGGGACAGACTATCGTAAGCCTACTGCACGGTATGTTTCAGCTTGATTCGCAGCTTTTAAGCGACTGCTACGGCGGCGAGAAGTTCGGAGACGGAATCTATTACCGCCTTGTATACAGTACAAAACAGAAGAAGCGCGGTGAATTTTTACTTATTTTTGAGGAAAAGCTTATAGTAAGCACGATCGGCAGCGTTATAGACGCCAAATCCGAGGCGATAAGCGTTATGATGATGAATGCGGCAAGATATACCGCGAGACAGTTTGTGGAGCATGTCAAGGAGCATTTCCCGTCGCTTAAAGAGGCGGATATAAGGGATGAACAGCTGTTGACCTATGAACAGTTTCAGAAGGTATTCGAGAAGCACAAACCGCAGTTCAGTATGCTGTTCGACACCGGAAAAGGATATTTTTCTTTTTGCATGACTACTGCGGATATGGAGCAGAATGAGGACGGGGTTTCTATAATTACGGAGAACGCTATGTCCGAGGTCGAGAAATACCTCAGGCAGAATGAAGAGAAAAAGAATGCGGAAAGCCTTAAAAAGAAGATACTTGTGGTTGACGATTCTCTTTTTATGCTTAATATGATGGAGGAGCTGCTCGGCAAAGATTATGAGGTGCTTACCGTTACGTCGGGGCTTGCGGCATTCAGAAGCATTGCGCTCGACAGACCGGACCTTGTTCTGCTCGATTATGAGATGCCTGTCTGCGACGGAAGCCAGATATTGGAGATGATACGCTCGGAGAAGGGCTTTACGGATATTCCGGTGATCTTTCTGACGAGCAGGGTCAACAGAGAGAGCGTCGAAAAAGTTATCGCGCTTAGACCCGAGGGCTATCTGTCAAAGTCGATTCCGCCTGAGTCTATAAAGAAAGAAATAGACCGTTTCTTTGAGAAGAAAAAAAATACCCCCTCCAAATAACAGACATGAGTTATTTTACTTGTCTGCCGGGGAGGGGAAAATACAGCGCGAGCCGTTTTTTATTTGATATTCCGGAACACGGTTATCACTTGAAGAACGGCTTCCTTTTCTTTTGCGCTCAAGTCCGATACATCAAGATAATCCTGCTTTTCTATGCCGAGAAGAAAATCGGTTGAGACGTGGAAGATACGGGCATATTTTATCAGAACCTCATATGAAGGGCGGCGCGAGCATGACTCGTAGCTTGAAATCGCGCTTGTCGCGAGACCCATCATCTGCGCAAGATCGCCCTGTGTAAGGCTGCGGCTGTTTCTGAGCATTTTCAGCTTATCACCTAATAAAATCATAGTTTCTCCTCATTGGTGTTTGATGATTTACCGATAGTGTAAACAAAAACACACTACATTTGGTAGAAATGATTACGCTGATAGTAATGTTATCTGAAAAAAGATGTTATGCAGGTTTCAAATGCCCAATTCAGATGAGAATAGATGCGTTACCGAAAAGTTGACGCATTAACGGATATGTAATAACATGACCTTATCGGACGAACCGACGTACAGGAACCTGAGAATGCTTGAGCGGCGCGGAGGCTTTCGATATTCTGATTGCGGATTTGGAATGCGTGGAGGAGGAGCTTGCCGTCCTAGAGGAAAGGGGCGTTAAAATAACATTTGCAAAAAAGGAGGATCAAAATGAAAAAATATCTTGACGAAACCCTGAGCGCCAGAGAGCGCGCCGAGGCGCTTGCGGACGAAATGACGGTCGAGGAACAGGCGATGCAGCTTCGATACGACGCTCCGGCTTTAAAAAGGCTCGGCATTCCGGCGTATAACTGGTGGAACGAAGGACTTCACGGGCTTGCCCGTTCGGGGACAGCGACCATGTTCCCGCAGGCGATAGGCTTAGCGGCGACCTTTGATACGGAGCTTGTGGAGAAAGCCGGAGAGATAACGGCGCTTGAGGCGAGAGCCAAATATAACGCCTATCGGGATTACGGCGACGCGGACATATACAAGGGTCTGACAGTATGGGCGCCGAATATCAATATTTTCCGCGATCCGCGCTGGGGAAGAGGGCATGAGACCTACGGCGAGGACCCTTATCTTACAGCGGAAATGGGAAAAGCGTATGTCAGGGGGCTTCAGGGAGACGTGAAGGTGCTTAAAACCGCGGCGTGCGCGAAGCATTTTGCCGTCCACAGCGGACCGGAGGCGCTCCGGCACGAGTTCGACGCAAAAGCGTCGCCGAAGGATATGGAGGAAACCTATCTGCCCGCCTTTGAAGCTTTGATAAAAGACGCGCGGGCGGAGGGCGTTATGGGAGCGTACAACCGTCTCAACGGCGAGCCCTCCTGCGCAAGTGAGTTTCTTATGGCGAAGCTTGAGGAATGGGGCTTTGACGGCTATTTCGTTTCCGACTGCTGGGCTATAAACGATTTCCATGAGCATCATAAGGTCACGTCAAATCCCGTTGATTCGGCGGCGAAGGCGCTGAAGGCGGGCTGCGATCTCAACTGCGGCTGCACATACGCCTATGTCCTCGCCGCGTTTGAGCAGGGGCTTGTGGACGAGTCGGATATAAGAAGGGCGTGCGTGCGCCTTATGACGACGAGGATAAGGCTTGGAATGTTCGATGCCAAAACGGAGTTTGACGGTATTCCCTACAGCGTTGTATCAAGCCCCGAAAATAAAAAGACGGCGTTAAAGTGCGCGGAGGAATCGATCGTACTCTTAAAAAACAACGGAATACTTCCCTTTGACGAGAGCAAAATAAAGACGCTTGCGGTCATAGGTCCGAACAGCGACAGCCGCGTATGTCTTGAGGGCAATTACTGCGGAACGGCGGACAGGTACGTTACCTTCCTTGAAGGGATACAGGACAGATTCGCGGGGCAGGTCCTTTACTCTCAGGGCTGTCATCTGTACAAAGACAGAATATCGGGGCTTGCCGCGGAAGGCGACAGATATTCCGAGGCGGTAGCGGCGGCGAAAAATGCGGACGCGGTCATACTCTGCGTCGGGCTTGACGCTGCGCTTGAGGGCGAGGAGGGCGACACCGGAAACGAATTTTCCTCAGGTGACAAGGCTGACCTGCGTCTTCCCGAAAGCCAGAGAAAGCTTATCAGACTTATAGCGTCTATGGGAAAGCCCGTAGTGACGGTGTGCGCTGCGGGCAGCAGCGTAAACACCGAGGTCGAAACGGACGCGCTTGTGCATGTGTGGTATCCCGGACAGGAGGGCGGAAGGGCGCTTGCCGGAATCCTTTTCGGCGACGTTTCGCCCTCGGGAAAGCTTCCGGTCACATTCTATGAGGACGCCGCAAAGCTGCCCGGCTTTACGGATTATTCCATGCAAAACAGGACGTACCGCTACGCGAAGGACAATATACTCTATCCGTTCGGATACGGTCTGACATACTCAAAAATAGTCTGCGCAAAGCTGGAATACGGTGAAAACACCGCTCGCGTCACAGTAAAAAATACCGGGGACCGCTATGCGGAGGACGTCGTGCAGCTTTATATAAAAGACTGCTGCGACTGTGCCGTGCCTAATCACAGTCTTTGCGGCTTCGCTAGGGTCACGCTGGCCCCCGGAGAGGAACGCGTATACGAAATTTCAGTACCGCAAAAAAGCTTTACCGCGGTCGATGAAAACGGCGCGCGGAAGGTTTTTTCGGACAGCTTCACGCTTTACGCGGGGACCTGCCAGCCCGATGAACTGAGCGAAAGGCTTACGGGGACGAAATGCGTCAAAACTGAGATAAGGCTTTAAATGAATCTTACTGTATGCCGGCGCGCCTATGGTACAATTTGCAAGAATTTAGGGGATTGGCTGTTTCGCGATAATGTGCTACAATAAATCTGATTTTCTTTTGGATGCAAAAGATAAAACGATTATGTGCAGGGTGCGGCAGGATGAAAAGGTTTGATGAATATACGGATATAACTCAGTGGCTTTTAAGGTCCGCTGAATCTGACAGGGGAATTGAGATACTTTTTTCCAAAAACGAAAAAAAAACGGTGACGTACCGCGAGCTTGCGGTACGGAGCATGATGCTTAGCGGCTTTATAAACAACGCCGGAGTGAAGAAACAGGAATATATCCTGCTTTACTGCTCCGGTCTGGAAAATCTTCTTTACGGCTTCTGGGCGTGCGCGTTCGGCGGTTATGTCGCGGTCATGATGAATTACAGCCCCGGCGAGCCTATTAATGAGGACTTTGTCAGAAGGTACGGCTTTGCCGGAATAATAACAGACGTGGAGCTTGCAAATCCCGAATGGTTCGGGCTTGTAGTCGATCCCGCGAGGGCGCTTGATTGGACGGAGCTTGATACGGAGGAAAACTGCGTCTGTGAGCATGATGCGGAGGAGCTTCTGTACGTTCAGTTTTCATCGGGGAGCACCGGCGAGGGAAAGGCGATCCCTATAAAAAGAAGGAGCCTTTATGCAAGCGTCTCGGACGAGTGCCGGTGTTTTGGCGTGACGGATAAGGACATCGTGCTTAACTGGCAGCCGCTTACGCATTCGGGCGGTCTTGTCATATATCATCTTCTAGGAGTTTACGCGGGACTTTCGCAGTATCTTATACCTACGGAAGTTTATATGAAAAATCCACTGTTCTGGATGGAGGCGGCTTCGCGTTACGGCGCTACTATAACGAGCGCGATTCCGTATGCCATGCAGCACTTTCTGCGCTTCTTTAACAATTCAAATAATTCCGGACGCGGCTTTGAATGGGACCTGTCGGCGCTTCGCGTTATCGCGATCGGAGCGGAAAACGTAAGCAGGAAATTTCTTGACAGGTTTTATAGGGCGCTCATGGAGTACGGTCTTTCGCGCGGCGCGCTTGTTCCTGTATACGGGCTTACAGAGGCTGTATGCCTGCTTGCTTTCTCCTTAGGCGCGGATAAAACCTACCGCTCTGCCGGGCACACAATCAATTACGCGGAGAAGGTAGTTCCCTCGGACGGCGGACCTTCTTTTCAGGAATATATTTTCTATAATTTATTATCCGAACATATTGAAGTAAAAATAACGGACGACGGTTTCCATACTCTTGCCGAAAATGAAATAGGCAGACTTTGGATAAAAGGTCCCGCGGTTGCCGACGGCTACCTTTCTGGCAGGGAAACAGTCAGGACCGAGCAGTTTCGCGACGGCTGGTATTACACGGGAGATATAGGAGCCTCAGTCGGAAACGGAATCGTCATTGTGGGAAGGGCGAAAGAGATCGTTGTGGCGGGAGGCGCGAATTTCGAGTGCGCAGCTCTTGAAAACTGCATTGATAAAATAGATTCGGACGGACTGGTACAGAAAGCTTTCGTCTGCAATATCGCCGACAAGGACGGTATCGAGCGGGTGGTAGTTTTCGCAGTGTCCGACAAAATAGGTTCGCCGGGCTTTTGGGAGCGCTTTGAAGAATACGGCAGACAGGCGCGCGGCAGGCTTTTTGAGACCTTCGGGGTCGAGGTGGCGGACGTGGCGGCGGTGGAGGAAGCGCCGCGCTCAGGAAGCGGAAAGCTGAGACGCAGAGAGATGAGCCTTAGATATTTAAACGGTCATTATGATAAAGGGGCAGGAAGCACTGAGATGAAAAAAGACGTAAGGACAGAAGTACACGCGATTCTTAAACAGATACTTAATACGGAAATAACGGACGACTCGCTTACTTTTCAAGAGTACGGCGTGGTTTCCATAAATATAATACAGCTTGTCGATATGTGCAGCGAAGCCTTCGGAATACGGATAAAAGCGTCGGAGGTGTTCGGCTATCCCGTTATCGCGGATTTTATAGCGCATATAGAGGAGCTTATTCAGGCAAAAGAAAGTCCCGCTGCGCCTGCTTCCCTCAATAACTCGCGCGCTTTTGCGGAGAGAAACGGCGACATCGCGATCGTCGGCATGAGCTGCCGTTTTCCTAACGGCGCAAACAGCCCGGAGGAATACTGGAGACTTCTTGCGGAGGGTATCGACGGTATCACGGAGGTTCCCGCGGACAGATGGGACAAGGAGAAATATTTTTCCGAAGACAAAAACGAGTCAGGCAAAATGTACTGCAAAAAGGGCGGGTTTTTAAATATACCCGTGAGCTGTTTCGACGCGAAATTTTTCAACATATCTCCTAAGGAGGCGGTCGAGATCGACCCTCACAGCCGTATGCTTCTTGAGCTTACCTACGAGGCGTTTGAGAACGGCGGAATGGACATAAGTGAATACAGCGGTACCAAAACGGGAGTTTTTATAGGAGCGGCGACCGGAGATTACTCGCTTGCGTCCGTAAGCTCCGGAGATATGGACACTATTGATTCCTATTCCCTTACGGGAGTCTGCACAAGCACCGTGTGCGGGAGGATCTCGTATACCTTCGGATTTCAGGGAACCTGCCTGACAGTCAATACCGCGTGTTCTTCGGCTCTTACGGCGCTGCATACGGCGGTCAACGCCATTAAAGCAGGCGACGTGGACACGGCGGTCGTCGGAGGCGTGAGCCTTATGCTTTCTCCCGCTATCTCGGTGGCGTTTTCAAAGCTTCAGGCGGTGTCGCCTAACGGACACAGCCGCTCCTTTGACGCAGACGCGGACGGCTACGCGAGAGGAGAGGGCGCGGGCGTTATAATCATCAAGCGCCTTAGCGATGCAAAGAAGGATCACGACAATATACTAGGAGTGATAAAGGCGACGGGAGCCAATCAGGACGGACGCAGCAACGGGCTTACCGCGCCTAACGGGGAGGCGCAGAAGGCGCTTATCCTTGACACGCTGCAAAGGAACGGACTTGAGCCGGACAGCATAAGCTATGTGGAAACTCACGGGACGGGAACGCCTCTCGGCGACCCGATAGAGGTGAACGCCCTTATTGATTCCTACTGCGCGGGCAGAAGATGTGACGAGCCGCTTCTTATAGGCTCGGTTAAATCAAATATCGGGCATCTTGAGGCGGCTTCGGGAATGGCGGCTATAATCAAGGTGCTGCTTTCCTTTGAACATAAAATGATACCGGGAAATCTCAACTTCAACAAGCCGAATCCACAGATAAGATGGGAGGACGCCGCGCTTCGCGTCGTTTCCTCCAATACGGAGTGGATCTCCCACGGAGCGCCTAGGCGGGCGGCGGTTGACAGCTTTGGCTTCGGCGGCTCAAATTCCCATGTCATACTTGAGGAATATGTAAATGATTCCGCGAAAGATGCGCGGGAGTGCGCTGCCGCGAATTATTTTCTTAAAATATCGGCGAAAACAAACGGCGCGGTGAGAAAGCTCGCGTCAGAGTATATAGGCTTGCTTGCGGGAACCAAGGAGAGCGAGCTGCCTGTACTGCTTGCCACGGCAAACGCCGGACGCGCGGATTATTCCTGCCGCGCGGCCGTGACCGGAGCGGACAAAGACGGGCTTATCGACGGTCTGATGAAGGTCGTCAACGAACCCGACGCAAAGGCGGGACGCGTGTCAAAGGCGGCGTTTTTGTTTACGGGACAAGGCTCGCAGTATCGGGGAATGGCTTTTGGGCTGTATGAGAACAACCCCGTTTTCAGAAAATATATGAAGGAATGCGACGAGCTGTTTTTCCCCTATCTGCTCACCTCAATATGCGGACTTGTGTACGGAGGAGATACGGACGATGAAAAGATAAACGACACCGCGTACGCGCAGCCTCTTATTTTTTCGGTTGAATACGCGCTGGCGAAAACATGGATCGAATACGGCGTAACGCCGGGGCTTGTTATCGGACACAGCATAGGCGAGTTTGCCGCCGCAGTTATAGCGGGCTGTATGAGCCTTGAAACGGCGGTCGAGCTTGTCGCCTGTCGGGGAAGGCTTATGGGAGCCGTCAGTGAAGACGGCGCTATGGCGGCTGTGTTTGCCGAAAAAAGTGTTGCGGAAAAGCTTCTTGAAGGAACCGAAAACTGTGTTATAGCCGTGTTCAATTCAAAGACAAATACGGTAGTTTCGGGAGCGCGGGAGCAGGTAGAGCTGGTGCTTCAAAGGGCGGCTGAGAGCGGAATCAAGTCAAAGCGTCTTGTCGTATCAAACGCGTTCCATTCTCCGCTTATGAAACAGGCGGCTGAGAGCTTTGCCCTTGTGGCGGGGCGCGGACAGTATGATGAGCCGAAGCTTCCGTTTATCTCAACGGTGTACGCAAGGGAGTTCGCTCCGGGAGAGAAGCCCGACGCTAAATACTGGTGCGCGCAGATAATGAAGCCTGTCAACTTCTATGAGTCGGTGCTGTCCGTAAAAAATCCGCAGGATTACTTTTTCCTTGAGATTGGTGCGACAAACACGTTGAGTATGCTCACGGATATGATTCTTGAAAACGGCGCGCAGTGCGCGGCTTCGCTTACGCGGGGGAAGGACGACCGCGCTCAGCTTGGCGAGACGGCGGCGCGGCTGTATAAGAGCGGATTCGCGCTTAAATGGGAAAGCTATCTCGGAGTTGAGGACACGGGCTGGAGCAGAAGCGCCGGACTGCCCAATTATCCGTTTGAGAGGACGCGCTATTGGAAGGAGCTCTGCTATGACCGCAAGGTAAACGCTGAGCTTTTGGATACCGACGATCATTCTCTTCTGGGACAGAGATTTGATCCCGTGTCGGAGGAGGATACTGTCGTATTCAGGCGCTTGTATCACAGTGATAAGCCGTTTTTCATGGGAGAGCATATTATTTTCGATACGGCGATAGCGCCCGCAGCGTCATATGTGTCGCTGATAATCAGCGCGATGAAGGAAATACGCTCTCCGCAGAGCATAACGATTCAGAATATGGAGCTGAGGGAGCCTCTTATTGTAAATGACGGCGAGGAGCGCGAGGTGCAGGTATGCGTCAGACGCGCCTATGAAAGAGAGTGCTCGTTTATGATAGCGAGCCGTGACGCGGGAGCCAAAAGAGCGCTGTGGACGGTGCATACAAAGGGAGGCGTGATAGTCAAAGACGCAGAATATATTGACTGTGAAGAGAGAAACGTGCGGGATTGGGACGCTCTTGATTATGACGAGGTATCCTCGCCCGACAAGGAGCATACGGTCTACAAGGCTATGGAAACAGCGTCCTTTGCGCTGGGCAGAGGCTTTAGGTGCGTAACAAAATCAAGGTGCAAGGACGGCAGGGGAGTATGTGTGGTCGAGCCTAAGAGAAATCTCGGTTATACTGAGGAATATTTCATTTATCCCGGAATAGTGGATTCGGTATTTCATTCGATGCTCTGCGTAAGCATTGCGGACGGATTTTCCTTTGAGGGCAAAAAAACGGTGATCCCGTATTTTATCACGCACTTCGGCTTTAACTACAGAAGCTTTGAAACGCTGTGGTGCGACTCCTACGCGAGAATAGAAAACAACAGCATGATGGGCGGAACGAAGGCTTACAACAGCCGCGGTGAGCTTGTCATAGAAATAGACCAGATGATGACGAAGCTTACCACCGAGGAA
>ERZ777011.2613-NODE-2613-length-13655-cov-14.314853_pt1 | contig 13655 bp, 17 predicted proteins | sample MGYA00374964_ERZ777011 | MGnify/ENA primary metagenome ERZ777011 (study PRJEB29310, sample SAMD00008975) | mouse gut metagenome | study: EMG produced TPA metagenomics assembly of the Metagenome analysis of fecal microbiota from mouse which was promoted...
CGTTCGGGTGAACATTTGTTCGAAGGCGAACATGCGTTCTGGTGAACACATTTGAAGACAACGTTGGTCTTTTTGAAATGGGTTGACAGGAGTAACTAGTTGGGTGTAAAATAGATAACAGATAACATATAAGTAATAGGAGGGAAATTAAATGACAGTAGATACAATGATTGGAAAGATAACAGCAAGCAGGGAAGTACTTTGCTCTATAGGTTGCGCTTACTCATTAGCTGATGATTATATGAAAGCTAAGTATGGCGAATCAAATACTCTTGAGTTAAAAATTTTTAAAAGCATATATGATGCATTATATGAATCTGGTTATTACGATGATATAGAGCATTAAACTTTAAAGATATGAAAGAGTAGGCCTAATGGCCTACTCTTCATCTTTCATATCCGAGAAATCAAACAAAGCGGTAGCAACGGAATTTGCTTCTTCTTCACACATTTTCATAGTGTTCATGTAAAAGTCGATCAACCCGTCATAGTTAAATTCTTCTACGTGTTGTCCTTCATCGTCGGCATACAATACTCTAACAACCGAAGAACGGTTTTGAACTGTTGCTGTTGCAGAAGCGTTTGCTACCCTGACATAGCCATCTATTTTACCATCAAATTCCATGACCCAACAGTCATGACCCACATTGCCTGATACATTCGTTGCCACATGATTTCTTATTTTAAAAGTGACAGAAGTATTTCTAAGGTATCCTAAGCTTGAACCAGCGTGTTCCACAACATTGAGAGCCTGTGAACAAGCACAGTTGTAATTTGAATACACAGGAGCAGGAGTAATAATTTCCGTTTTTCCACATCTAAATAATGGCATGTTGTACCTCCTTACTCTGCCGGCGTAGTGATTCTGACAGCTACCTGCCTATCACTAGTATTTGCAGTCCACGTTGTCACACATAGATTAGGCTGACCTCCGCTTGCCGGTCTAAGCTCAAGCGTTTTAGGCGAATCACCCCATACGGAGCAGTACACGTCAACAAGAGTATTCTCGGCGAATCCGTCAATTGTAATTGCCAAAGTGGTTTCATTTGCCGAAAGAATACCATAGAATAACTTTTCAGTTCCCGCCGTTTCTTTGAGACTTTCTATTTCCGCTTCTGCCCTAGTAACGCGCGTATTAAGACCGGCGATATTAGCAGTATTGCCGTTTACTGTCTCCGTCAGTCCACTCACTTCACCTGTGATCTGGTTGATCTCATCAGTGTTAGTTGAAACCTGCTGTTCGAGCGTACTTAAGTCCAGACCGTTCTTGTCGGCCTTATTCTCGATAGCTTTCATAGCAGTGTCAAGCTTACTCATAGTGCCGTTCCAGCCCGTGCTTTGCATATAGTTGGTAACGTCATTCGGCTCATACAGAGTGAGCTGATAGTTTTCCGTAAAGTTCATGTTATACTCCTTTCACAAGCGTGATATTGAGGGACGTATTTTCCGTCGGAGCAGTTGTCACTGTCACAGTAACATTAACCTTACCCTCTTCTCCTGCTTCTACTGTTGCTGATGCTACAACAAGTGCCGGGTTAGATGAGAACACCTCAATTCTCTTGTAGTCACCAACTGCACCGTTTACTGCAATCGTAGCAGTTGTCGCATTTGCCGCCACTTCACCGACATAGGTAAAAGCCTGATCAGTCAGTATGCCGCCATCTCCGCTATCTCCGCTAAGTGCGCCATCAATGGCGTTCATAGCCTCATTCCAGCCCTCCATTGTCATGAACTTTGCCACGTCCCCACTTTGATAAGTAGGCAGATTGAAATTTTTTGTTGCCATAGTAATATCCTCCTTTAATTTTTATTATGAACGGTAACATTAAATGCCACCGTATCATCCCTTACATTTTCACCCCAAAGAATGTGAACACCTTCTTTAGGAATAACCGCAATTTTAAGCGGCTGTTTATCTGACATGATATCAACAAATGATTCATCGTCAACGATATCGGTTTCTACATATGCGTCCAGAAGTCCCGGCTCTTTCTGACTTACGAAGGTAGAACCAGACTTAACGCCACGTATGACTGATATCTGATCTTTAATCTGGCTGATCTCTTCCTTAAACTCGTCATAGTCTTTATCTGTCAGTTTCGGATTCCATCCCGATTCGGGCTGATCTAATGATACATTATAGGAAAGATTTCCATATCTTGTTGCACTTTCCGGCCACTTTGTCTTTACACCCTCATGCGGTAATACCATAATCATTGATGGTTTTACCGTTGATTCGATTCTAACCAGCGTATCTTCATAGACATTAGGAGTCTGGAAGAATGCTTCCGTTTCACCCTGCTCCACTTCCAGCACATATGTTGTACCCTTTCTAGCAGAAGCTACCGCATTAACCCGACTTGTCATATCTGCTATCTGCTGTGCAAGAAGCTGATAGTCACCGCATGACGTTGTATTACATCCGCTTAGCGTCAGATCATAAAGAGAACCAGCCCACCTGTCATACTCTTTTGCTGTGATCAGTTTATTGTCATAAACCTGTGCTTCCAGTCTAAGTGCATCATACAGACCAGCCGTTATCTTTCTTACAACAATGAATCCCCACCAGTCATATACAAACGCGGTTATCTCCATTCCGTCGTAGTCTCCTGCGCTTATCTGCCGATCGTCATACTCCTGTGCTGTCAGTGCGCACTTATGAAGGTTTGTCAGATCGTTTACTACATCCTCAATCTTCTCCATCTTTCCACTGAAAGGTGATAACATAAGATTAGTTGTGAGCTTAAAATACAGTTCAAAGTATGAGTGCGTGTCATACTCATATGCTGTAATACCGTACAGATCATACTGTTTCGCTGTCAACCTTAAACTGTCATACTGCTGTGCAGTTAATGCAAAACTTCTTACAAGTATGTTGTACATTTCATCCAGAACCTTCTGGATAGGCTCAAATAGTCCAGTAATTGGACTTATTACATCCAGCCTGTCAACTTTTGTAACTGTGTCTTTGATATACTGCTCAAGCAGGGAAACCTTGCTGTCTACATAAGAATCTATCTCATACTTATACTGGTGCAACAATTCCCGCACCGTCTGTATCTCAGCCGCTAACAGGTGGTTAGTGTCATTGATCTGCCTTTGCAAGTCAGCAACTGCAGTTTTAAGACTCTCTATCATTCCCAACACACCGTCGTCCTGATTGAGTTTTTCTTCCAGCTCTTTCACCTTTTCTTCCAGACGCATCAGTCTTTGCAGGTAAAGAGACAAAGCCACTTTGATACGCTCATCAATCAATTCATCCGCATGCTGTTCAAAATTGTTTACAAAATCAATGGTATCCTGGATTTCTTTTTCCAAAGACTCGTAAATCCCTTTAAGCTCTTTATACAAATGTACCAGCTCACGTAAATCCGTATCGTAGTAGTTCGAGTTTGGAAACTCGTAGTTCATAAAAGGCATTTTATCCCTCCTTTCTTACCATACTTGTAAAAACAGCTCTTTTGCATACTTCTCAACTATCCACTCGTAGATATTAAACTCGTATAGCTCCCGCTCTTCCTGAATCATACTTTGCGTAGTTGTAACACCCACGTTCCCTTGATTAGTCTGAGTGAAATTTTCCACCGTGCTTTCGTTTTCATCCGTGTCTCTATCCCTATCAGTATTTTCGCTACCGTCACGGGTAGAGTGAGATACATCTTTACCATAAGGCTGATAAGTGGAGCTATCATAAGCTGAAACCGTTTCTTCGTGATCGCTGTCCACGTCTTCATGATTCGTAGAATTAACATCTTCTGTTACGCTCTCCTCTCTAACTCTTTCAATTCCTCTCCATTCCACAATTTTGCCGTCTCTATTCCATATCGGGTTATACTCGAACTCCTGCGTATTCATCAGTTTTGTTATTTGATATTGCCACTTCTTAAAGAACTGATCACTTAGCTGTTTAAATGAGCCAACTGTTTGTGAAATTGGAATCATTTGAGAACATTCTTTTGTAATCTCCTGTAGTAGAACATCCTTGTTTACTCTGCTATCCAGCACAATATCTTTCCACATGATGTAGTAATCATCATTATTTTCATACATCGTGCTAATTTCCATCAATCCTATTAGGTTCATAATACCTCCAAATGTTTCACGTGAAACATAAGATCAACGTTTATCTCAAGAGAAGAATAATTTCTTCTCTGCTTCTCTTCTTCTAACAAGGCCCTTTAATACTCTTCCTCCTGCCTTGTTGTACAGCGTGATCTTTTTACCAATCACATCCAGCGGCCTTCCGCTTGTCAGTTTTTTGAGGTTCCCGGCACCGCAATTATAGGTGAAGCTTACCAGCGCATCATACTGCCCCTGTGACATATCTTTGTACTGTTCGATAGATCTAACTGCTCTTTCAGCTGACGCTAAGTCCATCTTAAGATATCTATCTGCCTGTTCTTCTGTGATCTCCATGTCTTCCTTTACATCCCGGCCATAATGACCATAACCAATAGTATAGTAATGCTCGCTAGGAACTGCCTTGTAAGCTTTCAACCTTAAACCCTCGAACTCTTTGATTAGATTCAAACCTTCTTTGCTGATATTCATTTTAACCTCCTACATTATCTAACAACATTCTTCTGTACTCATCGTCAGAGGTTTCTTTTGAATCCTTAAACCCTCTGACAAGATATCCAATGCATACTGCCACTATGCCGAGCACCCACACCTGTCCCAACTCGCTTACAGGCTCTCTTCCGAGTGCTGACAGTAAATATGGAATATTACCGCTAATAATTCCGATTACAAGCATGTTACGAGTCAGTTTTTTGGTGTAGGTCTTGTGCAATCTTTTTCTTTTTCTTTTTTTCATGGCCATCAACCACCTTAATTTTAAACTCAATACCAAACATATCTCTTACGGCTTTACACTGTCGTTTTAAATTGCGCTTCATATATGCAATGTTGTACTCGCTCTCTTCGTTATTGCTGTCCACTTCTGCCGTGATAAGTCTTTCCTTCTTCTCATAGCTCGTTGAGTTAAGCCCCACCAGCGTAAGAAACTCTGATATGATAGCGCGTTTCGCTTCTATCAAATCTCCAGCGATGTAATTATTTTTCACAGGAATGGTAGTGATCTCTAAACCACCGTTCTCGGGATTCATGGGGTTTCGAACTCTTGTATAGACAGCAGGTTCACCACGCGATATCTTATCATAGATTAGTTTCGCTTCATCGGCCTGTTTCGTATCTTCGGCGTTAAAGATGTATGCCGCCCTTGTGTTCATAAGGTTGACATCAATAGACGCATCTACGTTGGCCAGCTTTTGCGCATACACATTTATGATATCATACATGCTACGAAACCCCTTGTTGTCGTAGAGATAGACACATACGGCATTCCGTTTTCTTCCGAATAAAATACGGTCAAATGTTCCGAGCACAGAGTTTACTACCGTAAGATAGGGAGCGCGCAAGAACATATTGTAGCCATGAGAACTTCCATCTACAGGAGCTACACCCGCACTTGTGTTCGTTATGAAAAATCTGCCTTTATAGATAAGGAGATTCAACATGTAATCCACGTCCCACCATTCGGGGCATTTCACTTTAAAACGCCCCTTTATGATATTTTCCAAAACTTCTTTATAGAAAAGAGTTCTATGTGTAAACTGGGCATTAACCTCTTTGGGGTTCTCCCCAAAAGCGTCCTTTATCATTTCCCAATATTCTTTATTTGTCCTAGGAGGTGTCTGCTTGTTCAATCTTTTTCTGCTCATTCAATGTACGCTCCTGTATTCAAAAAATTGTTGCACGCTTCTATGACCTCTTGTTCTTGCGCCGCTTCGATAGACGCATTTATACACTTAACAAAACCAGTAAGTGTGCCGAGTGTTATCGTTCTGTAAGTAGGAAGGCCGACAACTGATCTCTTAGTGGTTAGTGCTTCCGGCGGTGATTTTGAGATTCTATATAAGCTCATTGATAGTCTTGACAAAGATGCTCTTGAACCTCCACCGCCACCGATAGCACTTACACTCTTTAGTCCAGAAAACATAAGTGCACTTCCCATCATAGCCGCGCCTAAAACGTTTCCTGTTGCCACTGAACCAGCTATACCTAAAGCCGTTGAAATTGCGCCGCCCACATTATAGGATGTAGAACCAACTGGTATAGGAACTCCACACGAGCCGGAATACGTTGCCACAATTACTCCATTGCCATTCATGACCTTGTACAGCAACGAGCCGTTTGTAGGATCAACGCTTGTTTCTACCGATACACCGTATCCTTTGAATTGATCGGGTGATAGCTGTACCGCACCTACAAAGGGTAAATAAAGATAAAGTTCACTATATGCCGATGATTCTAAAATACTAGAACCAGCATACATGCCCATTCCGCTTGTTGCTACGATAGGAGCATTGTCAACAATATTTCCTACGATGCCAGTTGTAACAAATCCTGCTTTCAGTTCCAAAGTTCCCTGTGAGAATATAGTATCAATAGGAAGCCATATAGCACCTGTAATGACTTCACTTAACCTGACAATTGAGTTTTCCAACTGATTTATGACACTTTCAGAATTAAGTTGTTCATATAATGTATTGAACTCTGAAAAGTTCATTACCAATGGTAGTGGGTAATTTGCGAGACTTACGATGTAAGAGCCCCTCCCACTAGAAAAAATTCCTGTATCAGCACTCCCTATCTCTTGCGGTGTGTCATCGCTCCGTGCGGGTGCTAAGCTGTCAAGTAGTGAAGTGCTCCCAACATTTGACCTTTCAACAAATGCTGTTGTTGCTTTTACTTCATCCGCGCAAGTTGCTAAAGGATCAACTTCTCCCGTCCACTCTATCCACGCATTAGGCATCACTACTTCTGATACTATCCAGTAGTAGTGATCGCCTATTTTCATATAGTTGTACTTTCCAGCTTCCGTAGACTGACATTTCACGGTAGGCCTGTGCAAGTCAGTTTTTTCTTTCCATGAAACATTCTTTACTACACCGCCAGAAGGTCTTTTTGTGCTATTTACTCTCTTAGCAAATTTGTAAAATATCACTTCCATAATGTTTCACGTGAAACCTTTCTACAAGACCAACGTTGATCTCAATTCAATGTGAATATGATTCCGTTTTCCGAAAGATCGTTAAACCACAACTGTTCTTCATGATAGAATGTGTTTGTGTATCTTCCACGCGCATTTACAGGCGTTGTCAGAGTTTCCTGCTCTTTGCGATAAGTTCCTAATGCATTTCTATCATGGATGAAGGCAACAAGATTTTTGATATTTGTCTCTACCCCGTTCTTGTCCGTGACATGAATATCAAATGGCTTATCAGGTGACTGCCAGTGCGGTATCACAATATCGGCCGCTTTAGAAACATAATCCCTGTGAAACGCTTCCCACTGTACAACGGTTTTCATAGACTCTGTAAAGTCTACCATTGTGATAAAACGCTGGTCTGTGATAGGTGTATGTCTCTCGTAACCTTCCGCATTGTACAACTTGCTCATGCTCCTGAGGCGAAAAGCTACCTTGTTCATTCTGCCGATCGCATAACGTAGAAAACCTGAGTTAAAGAGAGCACCCTCTCCTACAGGTACATTGTTTCCGCTTGCGGCGTTATACTCGCTTACAAGGTTTATAGTCTGTGTAGGCTTAACATTTGCTATGAAGTTGCCCATGCAAAGATAGCCCAAATTTTCGAAAGTAACTTCCAGCTTGTTCTGGATTTCTCCAAAGATAGCTGAAATGAATGCCCCAAAAGCTGACTCACTCGTAAAGGCACGCTTTAACTGCCACCTCTGTATCGTCACAAAAAATGAGTACGGTGTTCTCTTTACAAAGAATTTCTGATTTACTTTAGGCTTACGGATGATATACTGATCAACCGACCCGCCATCTTCTAAATCGTAGGCTTCATCTTCCACTGCTTCCGGCATTTCCACTTTAAGCTTCTGTACGATCGCGCCCCATTCTATGCTACCAAAAACAATCGGCGATAAAATGGAGTTATACGCCCGGAAAGAAACGATTGTAAAAGCAATCCGTTCTACCAGCGTATTAAGAAAATTTTCAACATTATCCTGTGATGAAAGTACCTGTTGTCCGAGTGCGATAAAACTGTTGCTGTCCACAACCGCTAATGATTTTTCTCCCATTGACTGAGAGTTGATTTCATTTACGATTGTATAAATCTGCTGAGTATCCATTAATTTTTCTCCTTCCTTCTATATCCAACTACTGAAAGAAGAGCGTCGTCAAAACTCTCTTTCTCTCCAGCCTGACCTAAAATAGCCAGCTCCCTATTTGATTCCTGTAATTTCTTTATTTCAGAAGTTAATTCTTTGATTGCCTGTGTATTTTCTTTTCCTTTATCCTCCGTATCCTGCTCTTTCCCTTTGTCTGCCGTATCCTGCTCTTTCTCCATATCTGTCTCAATTTTGGTTTCTTCATCCAGCACAGATGAGTCTATTTCATCTTCCAGATTCACATTTTTATTTCCAAAGAGTTCATACCATTTCAATTTATGTGTCCTCCTGTTCTTTCGGGTGGGAAGAGTGGTGTGGGTTCACCGTCGGACTCCCTTCTGAGGAGTACCCTCTCCGAACTCCTCTTCCCCTATTGTCTTTTCGTGAGGGCATCAAAAACCAGCTTAGTCGCATAGTCATCATACTTTACCATGCGCGCCAGTACCATTTGTCTGTATCGTGGAGCGAAACGCCAGTACATTATATCACGGTCGCATTCCTCATAGTTTAATACGCCAACTGCTTTCTTCTTGCATATATACAGGGCAGACGTATTTTTATGAGTATATACCGTATATGCGCCAAAAGTAAAAAGCGGATTGTACTCTATCAGCTTCACTTTTGAAATTGGTGTAAAGTCGTCCTGCGTAAATCTGTTATTCAAAGCTTGCTCTGAAAACTCTGTACCTCCTGTTAATCGGTATAGTGCAGTTTCTCCCTTCCTCTTCCTAAACTCGGCATTCTCCATAAGCTCTATATAGATACCGCGCTTCTTGTCTGTGTATCTCGATCGCCCTTTTACTTTCATGTCTGCTATTACGGATACAATTCCGAGTGAAAGTAGAATGTCGTTGTTAAGATTGATGGAGTTGCAAAGCATGTAAACCTTTAGAGGTTCTCTTCCGTCAAATTCGCGGTTTCTATTGATCGTCTCGTACATGTGCAGAAATGCTTCTCCCTCTCCCGTTATTTTATGCACATGCTTTTCGGGAACAATCTCGTCGAATACAATGACGTCCACGTCATTATAGTCTATTCCGCGCATTTTCGCAAAGGTAGATAGTGCCGCCGCATATCCTATGACATTAGGAGGTTCTTCACTATCTATAAAGTTATCATAGAAAAGGCCATACCTTTCTTTAGACATATATTCCGCGTCTATCGTCAAACCCTGATCACGGTTTATCGTCTTAAATGGGTTCGTGTATTTTGTGATAAGACGCTCTATCTCGCTGTCTGTTCGACGCATAAACAGAAATTTATTAACGGAATTATCTCTTTTAGCCAAATAGGAAAGCGCGGAGTAGGTTTTTCCTACTCCACGTGCTCCTATAAAAAGCTGAAAAGGCATTTCTGACCTTCCTATGATACTGCTGTATAAATTCGGCATTATTCGATCATGAGGGAAATGAAATCACGATTGCTATTACTCTTACGGGTTAATATGCTTACCATAACCTCTTCCCCGTCATTCAGAATATCAACAATATCCTCGATATTGCGAATCGCAGTTGGTGAAATCGTGCCGTAGTACTCTCCGTCTTCCGTTTTGATATAACCCTTCTCTACGAGCTTTTTTTCACCATTCTCACTGGTTTCCTCTACTCTCTCGACAAAAGCATAAAGAACCTTCTTCTTACCTTCCATAGAACTGAGTTTTTTGCTCACGTTCCTCATGTTTGCCATTTCTTTTTTCGTTAAAGTCACTGTTTTGTCCTCCTTTGATATGAATTATTTACAAGACCAACATTGGTCTTATACACAACAATAAGTTACTTCTAACCTGTATCCACCGTCGTACAACTTAGACAGAGTCTCTACAAGCTCGTCTAAATCCTGATCACTGTTTATTTCCACTGTTACCTTTGGACTCATAACAATCTGGCCGGAAGTCTCTACTCCTTTACCCTCAGAAGGTTCTGCTTCTTTACCCTCAGAAGGTTCTGCTTCTTTCTCCTCAGAAGGTTCTGCTTCTTTCTCCTCAATACTGCTTCTCTGTAATACCGACGTTAATGCGTCGTCTAAAACCGTTTCAAGAGCGTCATAACTGCCTACCCCGGTTACCAGTGAAAGGAACTCTCCGAAAATTTCAGTCTTAGAGATAGAAAGTAATGCTCTCATTCCCAAAGAATCGTACCAGCCGAGCGCCTGATCAATGATCCCCTGATCAAATCCAACCCTGTCAAATTCTTTTGCCATTACCAGGCGGTTTCCCCATATTTTTACAAGAGATGTAGCCGTTGTTTTACCCATACCTGTAACCGCCGTGATGTAGTCCTTAAAGTTGGAATAGCCAGCCGCTTTATGTGCACCGTATTTCTTAAGAAGGTACACATCTTCCGCTATGGACTTGTATGCGTCCTGTGCCTTCTCCACCTTGTCGCATACTGCTTTGATGCGATTGATCAAAGTATCTTCCGTTACCACTAATTGCATTTTACCATCAACCTGCTTTTCTTTCACTTTTACCATTGTTGTTCCTCCTTTTGTTGTGTTTTTTCATGTCTTTGTATTAACTATAACATAGTTAAGTAATATTGTCAAATACTAATATTTGTTAATCTATGTTTGTTAATCCGTATTTCTTTACCGCATTCAAAAGTGTATCATACTCCCCTGTTTTTCCCAACTTATATGTGGTGTCATGTATAGCTATACTAGAACCAGTAAGAAACTTTCTTCCTCCGTGTTCTTCTATATATGGCTCTTCCACATCATGGTATACAGAAAATGTTCTTCCGCTGTAAGGAGGAGGGAAAACGAGTCCATCTTTAAAAGCTTCTATTCCTCCCTTCTGCTCTAACCATGGAATACTTTTTTTCTTGCTTAAGCCTGCAACCGTAACATGAAGTTTCCCATCTTCCTCGTAACAGTATTTCTTTGCACCCATGGTCTTAAATTTAGAGTAACAGCCTTCATATTTCCATACTCCTAAGTACACTTTTTTACCGTTTTTCATACTGTAAGGCTTAACGTCAAAAGTTTCTGCTTCCTCAATAACACGTCGATTTATTTCCTCAAATACAGACCTATCGTATCCCTGTCTAGCTTTCCATGAGTCAGTGTCACTATAGAAAAGATAGCCGAGATTCTTTTTTGTAGGCTCGTGTAAGCGGTATCTAGCATGGGCTGTAACCCATAATCCCCATTGATATGCTAAGAAGGAGTTACTTGATTTATAATATCTGTCTAGCAAAGTTCTTACGCCGTCGTCTCTTTCAATCCATTTAGAATTTTGATACTCCCATGATTTTTGACAAATATCCGTTAGCATCATTCCAAATAGCGCGTTTATTTTATTTTTTATCTTACCGTAAAAGTACGGATCTCCATCTTCCAGATCGGTTTTCTTTTGAAAGTACTCAGCTACACACTTTCTAAACTCAACGGGAAGCATTCCGTACTGTGATGAGTATATGTGAATGTATAAAATCTCATCATAATCATATACATCGTCAATTATCTTTACATCCAAATCAGTGACGATTGTTCGTATTCTTTTTGCTGTTAGAATACGCCCATTATCATTTTTCCATTTCTCTTTCACTACGCACTTAGACGCTGGTATATATGGCATATGCTTTGGACTCTTTAACTTTATATTTGTGTATTCAATTTCCATAAGATATGCCCTGCCATCGTCAGGATGGTATGAAGTTGTCTCTATAAATGGTGACATAGGGAATTTCTTGGTAAGCATGACATATGGATAGGACGATTTTAAATCCCACGAATCTACCATAGATAGTATTTCATCAACGAAGCACATTAACCCATGAGTGTCTCCACCTCTTCTTCCAGTGCGCATAAGCATATATAAAAACTCATTTAACTGGGTATTTTCAATCAGCAACTTGTTATCAGGATTGCTTAACATTGCTTTCCTTGCGTCTCTTCTTACATATCCCGTAGAAGTGATAGGAATTGTTGCAAGTGTATCATCTATAAGTAAATCCTCAAGAGATTCATGTAAACCCTTAACATCGCAGTATTGATATAAATACTCATAATCATTTAAAGGTGTATCAAAATATCGTATCTTCTTATAATCATACTCTTCGCCATCTTTCTTATAATGTACACATGACTTAGACTGCTCACAGAATTTAGCTAATGACATGTTTGTCAGCTTATAAGAGCATCGAAACTCAAATCCTCCTGTAACTGCTGTAACCGGCTTTCTTTCATCTATGGCAAAGATATCTCCCCATTGAAAAAAATTGCGCATGAACTGAAACTCAAAAGGTAAATTGTGGCAGTAAATTACCATCCTTTTTTCAGACAAGTTATAGTACTCACGAACTACTTTTAAAAGGGTAAAGAACTGTTCCCATTTTCTTCCAATGAAAACTGTTTCTCCGAGACAAGCACCCCATAAGTACATAAAGCCCCTATCCTCTAAACTAGTAGTTTCAATATCAAATGTCATAAACTCATTGAGATAGACAGCACGCTTTTTTTTCTTACACGTCGTAAAATCCTTATAAACTTTTATAGCTTCATGAATTTCTACGGCGCCCGCTTCTACGTGCATCGTAATCAATTCGCCTGTGTCTTGATCTCTTATAAAGTGAATCATATGTCTCCCCTGATATCCTTTCTAATAACTGATCATAAAATATTTCACCTTCTAAGAAAGCTCGGAAAGAAGCTGATATATCATTTAAATCCTTATTTATCTTTCCAAAGTTATTCGCAATTGCGTCCATTACTACATCATATTCTGGTATGAGTTTCATAACATCCTGTACGTCGTCGGTATTCACAAACTTGAAAAAAGTTTTTTTCTCTTCATCTGGTATGTGTATATCATAGCTTTCAAGCGCATCTAAAAGACGTGACTGTTGTGCCCGCATTCCTTTTATCGTAGATGATTCTTTTCGCATGAAAGTACGCATTTCACGATATTGGTCTAATAACGTATCTACATCCATTGACTTATTTACTCTAAAACGTTCACTACCATATGCGTAATCTGTGTAGTAGGTAGCTCTCTGATAGGCATTTGATTCATAGAAATCATTTCTTTCCAAACGTAGCAGACGGCTGTTTGCCGCCTTTGCTACCCGTTTTGATTCTTTAATTAGGTAATTAAGAGCATCGGTTTCCCCTCTATTTATAGCTCCCTCAAGAGAGTCTAACTCCTGTTCACTAAGTAGTTTGTAAGCCATTAGCTATAGTACACCTCCTTTAATTATATTGTATCTATATTTTACACCAATTCGATACTCCTGTCAACCATTTCAAAAAGACCAACGCTGTCTTCGAATGTGTGTTCACCAGAACGCATGTTCGCCTTCGAACAAATGTTCACCAGAACGGGTGTTCGCCAGAACGCATGTTCGCCTTCGAATGTGTGTTCACCAGAACTGGTGTTCGCCTTCGAACAAATGTTCACCCGAACGGATGTTTGGGGAGAACGAGTGTTCTCGAACATATGTTCATATAGCTTT
>ERZ777011.2614-NODE-2614-length-13655-cov-4.430441_pt1 | contig 13655 bp, 12 predicted proteins | sample MGYA00374964_ERZ777011 | MGnify/ENA primary metagenome ERZ777011 (study PRJEB29310, sample SAMD00008975) | mouse gut metagenome | study: EMG produced TPA metagenomics assembly of the Metagenome analysis of fecal microbiota from mouse which was promoted...
TCATCATCCTGCGGTAGGTGCTTTCGCAGGAGTTGGAGTGGATGGTGGTGCAGACCGTGTGGCCGGTGCGGGAGCCTTCGGCGGCGGACAGGCTCTCTGTTGCAGACCGCATCTCCCCCACGCCGATCACGTCCGGGTGCTTGCGCAGGACCCGCTCTAAAAGGAAGTCCTGGTTGATGTTCATGGCCGGGTTTTCATGGGGCCGGGTCAGCAGGTGGACCACGGAGTTTAAGATGTTGCCGTTTTCATCCCGTTTTACCAGGTCAAACTCCCGGCTGCCCTCCTCAATGGTGATCAGGCGCCGGTTGTTGGGCACGTTGGATAAGAGCCAGGCCATGATGGTGGTCTTGCCGGAGCCCGTGGAGCCTGCGATGCACACCGATACCCCGTAGCGGATGCAGGCGGTCAGGAAATGGAGCATCTCCGCCGTGGCGCTGCCGGACTTTAACAGGATCTCTTCCGATACGGTCTGCTGGTTGACGATGCGGATGGAGGCGTTCACCCCCACTTCAGGGTCAACGATGGGCGTCTTGTCCACCGAAATCCGGATGTTTTTGTCCAGAAAGCCCAGGACGGAGGGCATGGTGTCGTCGATCACCATGCCGCAGGCGTTCAGCATGCGGCGGATCACGTCGATGGCGTGCTGGGGGGAGGAAAATTTGTCCGGTATCTTGAGGCTGCGTCCGCTGTTCATGATGACCTCAATGTCGTTGTAGGCGTTGATGTTCACTTCCTCCACGCCGGGCCGGTAGATCCACTTTTTCAGGAAGGAATAGCCGGCCATGTCCTCATACAGCTTTTCGCACAGTTCTTTGGGGGTCAGCCCTTCGATGGAATATCTGCGCTTTACAAGGTACTGCGCCATGAGTTCCTTCAGGACGGAGGCCGCCCGCTCCGTGTCCCCGTCGCCGGCCTCCGCAGTGGTGGAGGCGTGGTTCTCGGAGAAATACCGCTGCACATCCTCCAGTATCTGCTCGTAGGTCAGCCCCTCGCTGGCAGTCTGTGAAAAGAAAATGTCATTCAGGTTGTTCATCCGAAAATTCCTCCTTATAATCCGCGCTGTTTTCCGCAGGGGCGGCCGTTTCCTGTATTTCCCCAGCCTCCATCTGCTCCAGCGCCTCCAGCACCTTGTTCAGCGAGGCAATGTACTTGGCATTGCAGTATTTGAGCGCCTGGAACATGCCGCCCTCCGTGGCGCAGCGGTCGATCTCCTTGCCGTAGGGCAGGAGCCCGTCAAAGCCGCCGATGAGGTAGCCCATTTCTTCAAAGGCATGGAAGGGCCGCGCCATTCCCGCAAAGGTCAGGTGCCGGTCATAATGGAACCGTTCGTCCGCAAGGAGGGGCTGGTGTGCCTTTAAGTAGTTGATGCCTTTTAGGTCCGGCGTCAGGATGCGGGCAACCAGGTCGCCGGAGGCTATGGCGGCAGGCGTGAACACATTGGTTATGCTGGGGCCGCAGTCCAGGATGACAAAGTCCACCAGCTTTGATGCGGCGGACACCAGCTGCAGTACCATATTGAAATCCGTCTCCGGATAGCTTAAGGGCGTTTCCCCGGCGCTGTATCCCATAAGTCCGATAAAGGGGTAGGATTTTAAGACGGTCACATGGCTGGCCACCAGGGAGGTGTCGATCTCCACGCTGCTCAATACCTGCCCGATGGAGGCGTTTGTTTCAATGAGCTGTTCAGGCAGCCAGACGGGCAGCATGGGGACGCCGGCCTCCCCGTTTATGATGATGGCTTTCCTTTTGGTGCGGGTCAGTGCCTTTGCAAGGATGCAGCAGAACATGGATTTGCCGCTGCCGGGGCTGCCCCATACGGTGATAACTTTTCCCATGGTATTCTCCTTTCCGTCAATTCTGCGGGGTAGCCGTTCCGTTACCGGCGCTGCCATTGTCCGCCTCTGCAGCCGGGGGATTGGGGGAAGGTTCCGCAGTTTCCCCGGCAGTCTCCCTGTTTCCCTCATCCGGGGCTGCCGTTTCTTCCAGCAGTTCAGGGTAATAGATCTCCAGGATGGATTGTGCCTGCAAGGAAAGCAGTTCGTCTGCCAGTGTGTCGTTGCCACGGGAGACCAGCGCCACATGGGCGACGCCGTCATTTTCCAGCATGGTTATGATCCGGGCCTGTTCGGGGCTTGCCAGCACGGTGATGGTGGCGGACTGCTTTTTTTCCTCGTCTCCTGTCGGCTCTTTGGTGTTATCCACGTTGATGCCGTCCGCATCCGTCACGGACAGCACACGGACGTAACGCAGTTCCGGCACTTCCTCCGCCGTGTCAAGGAAGTGGTAGATGCGGATGATGTCGCCGGGCTGCAGCTTGTCGGAGAGGCCCGATGCCAGGGTCTTGACCGTCAGGGAAATGGCAGTCATTCCAGAGGGGATGCTGTTTAAGGCTACGTCGGAGGAAATGGGCGTCATGCTGACCTTGGTGGTGAGGATGTAGTCACCCTGGGCAAGGTCGGCGGTGGCGTAGAGCCCGTTTACATCCTCCAGGGAGCGGGCGATGTTGGGGGGCAGGTTGAAGCTCCCCACCTCCACCACTTCGGTGTTGGAGGCGGTGATCTGCTCGCCCTTCTGCACCGGCCGGGTAATCCGGACGATCTCGGTCTTGCCGTTGGTCTGCCTTGCGATGGTGGGCAGGGCGACAAAGGCAATGATGGCTGCCAGCAGGAGGCTGAGCATGCCGAACAGAAAGCGGTTATTCAGTTTCATAATGGTTTGTTCTCCTTTTTTAGATGATTGAGACGATTAAAGTAAACAGGCAGCCTGCCGCTATAAATGGAACAAAGGGCAGGGAAAGGGGCCTTGCCCTGCCCCTGCGCCTGCATAAAATGATTAGGGCTGCGCAGGCGGACAGCAGTGTGGCAATCATCAGGATGCCCAGCATACGGTAAGGGCCGTAGATGAAGCCTGTGGCTGCCGCCAGCTTGATGTCGCCGCCGCCCACCCCGGCGCCGCCCCTGGAAAGCAGGGCGGCAGAGAGCAGGATCAGGAAACCCGCAGTGCATCCTGCCAGGGAAAAGCCAAGCGCCGACTGAAAGGATGCGCCTGCTCCCTGCATATGGACGGGCAGGGAGGCGAGGCCAACGGGGCAGAAAATAACGAGCGCCCGGTCGGGCACCCGTCTGGTGCGGATGTCATATGCTGCAAAGCCTGTAAGGCAGCAGAGTACCAGCGTTTCATAGGTTAAGGCCAGGTTACTCACGGTTGGTATACCAGTCGTCAAAAAGGCTGCCGTGTATGGTGACGTGGTCATCTACATTGACGGACAGCATCCCGTCCGGCGTCCAGGTATCCCATACCTGGGTATAGACCCTATAGTCTGTATTGTCAGGGAACCATACAGGGGTAAAGTGGGCAGACCGTCCGTAGGTGGAAAACTCGTTTGCCCGGAAAGTGAACTTTGCGCTGCGCCCGCTGGAAACGCGCTGCAAAAGCCGCAGGTAAGTGCGGTACTGGAATTCCGGGAACATGGAGAGTGCAGTCTGGGGGTTGGTGACATGTCCTGTCGGGGCGTCCGTGGACAGCACTGCGCCCACTTCCGTCTTGACTCCATAGCCGCTTTTCATATCTTTCCCGTTTGCGGTGGACACAAGGTCGTCCGGCAGCAGGGACATGGTCCCGGACAGGGAGGCGGAGTAGCCGGTATAACAGTATTTCCATTCCCCCTCATCCACCCATTTCCCTTCGTCCACCCATTCGCCCTCGTCCACCCAGTCCCCGTGGTTTTCGGTACAGCCGGGCGGGCAGGTGCTGTCGCAGGGTTCATCGTGCCACTGCCAGTCGGAATGCCATTTCCAGTCGGGGTGCCATACCCACTTGGCTTTCCAGTAACAGCTCCACACGCCCCAGTTCGCCGTCAGTTTCTGGGGATTGGCGGGAAGGGCGGGAGGGGAGTAGCCGGGATAGGTGTCCGTTGCCAGGGGGTCGGGCGGTATCCTTTCGTTCAGATCCACGATCCTGGCGGTAAAGGAGGTTTTCGCCGTGGTGGCGCCGGACACCGACACCATGATGCTGACATCCTGGGGTGTGCCGGGGGTATGCCACTTGACCCATACCACCTGGGAATCGCCCTCGGGGATCACGATGTTGTTGACCTGGTAGGAGGTGCCGAGAATCTGGAAAGTCACGGAGGCAGGATTGTCCGGTGTCAGGTTTTCATCCGTGTGGAGGGTGACGGAGGTGATCACGTCCGTGTTTACCCGGTATTCCATATCGGGGGCCTCAAGGCCGCCCTCCGGCACAGGCGGCAGCTCCTGGAACCGCACGATGCCCACGCCGAGGCTGCTTATGATGTCTGCGTTGGCCTGTTTCCCGGTGGTGCTGCCCGCCCATGCCGGGAGCCCTAAGTCGCTGTATTCCAGGAACAGGGCCAGGGGTAGATTCTTATGGGTCAGGGAGGTCATGGTGCGCCTCAGTGCGCCGCCGGAGAGCTGGTCATACAGGGCGGCCTCCGTTGCGGTCATGCAGTAAAACAGCCCGTTGTGGGTAAAATAGGCAAGGGGCTCCACCAGCAGCTTGTATTTGCCTGCCAGCATGGCCTCATAGCTGACGCCCGCATCCCCGGCGATCATCATGCAGGCGTACTCGCTGCAGAAGTACCGCTTGATGGACTCTATGTTGTTCCGGCCGGTGCTGCTGACAATGGTGGGCATGGGATTGTCAGGATTTATGCAGCTATAGGCAACGCCGGACTGGGGGGATAGGCTGGCCCCGCCCAGGTACTGCAGCTTGCTGACCTTGCCGAAATGCAGGACGCTGCTGCTCTGGACAGTATTGGAGTAATCCATGGGGGAGGAGACGGCGGCGCCGGTCTCGGCATCCACTACCGTAACGCGCACACCGTCCTTTCCGGGGGTCCATGAGTTGGTGGAAGTGCCCTGGCCCATGCCGCCGCCCCCGCTGTCCATGTTCCCCTCGCCGGCGGCAAAGACTGTGGCAGGTAAAAGGCACAGCATGAGCGCCAGAGCGCAGAGGATGGTTAAAAATCGTTTCACTTTGTATCACGCTCCTTCATGTTATTTAGTCGGTCGGACAGGGAAATCTTTCTCTTTGCCCAGTCAGATAGTCATGCGGGCATGGTTGTTTTCCCTGTTGCCCGCAGAAATGAAAAACCGCCACGGAAAAGTGACGGTTTGTTCAGCATAATGCGCCGCTGGGCGCAGGTTCCATATTCGGTTGTAAAATTCCTGCCCTACATATCGCCAACCATCTTGTCGGGATCCCCGGTGCTGCCTGAGGTGGTTTGTTCTACCTGGCCAGGCACCACCCAACCGAATACAGGGTCATATACGGCGCCGTTTTCATTGGTGGAGCCGGGGGCTGGCGTATTGTCCTGTGCAGGGGGTGTGGTCGGTGCAGGCTCGGTTTCCTCCGGTGCATAGGTGGGCGGCGCAGACGGGTCTTCGGAATCGCCCTCAGCCGCAGGCGGTTCAGGGGGCTCTGTCTTGAGGTCCTCCCCTTCGGGGGTAAAGTCAATGACGACCTCGCCCTCGGATTCGTCCACCACCTTGGGGTATTCCTCCATGGGCTCTTTTGTGGCAGCCGGCGCAGATGTATGGGTGGGGACAGGGGTTGCCGTATTTACGGCGGCTGCCGGGGATTCCTGCAATTCCGGTGCCCCGTTGTTGGCGGCCACATCCTCCGGCTGGAAATTGTTATCCCTGTCCCTGTTCACCACAAAACAGACGGCCAAAATGCCGATGCAGGCAGCCGCCAGCATGGAAAACAGAAACTTCTTTGATTTGAAAATATTCTTCATGGTCTGAATCTCCTTTCGTTGCTTTATAAATATCCCTTACGGTCTGGGGGAAAGCTTTTTCAACAAAATCCTAAAATTTTGTGTTGTGGTAGCCCGTCAGCTCTATGTGCTGGGTGATGGCGGGGTACTGGCGGCCGAACATGAAGATGTAAAACTCGGCGTCACAGGAAAAGACATACTCCACCCGGTCTCCTGCCACATGGAAAGAAAGGCTGATGTTTTTCACCTGGTAATCATCCGTGGAAAGGGGGAGCTTGTTTGCCAGCCCATCCGTAACAGTTTCCTCCAGCATGGCGGTATAGCCGCTGCTGGAATACAGAGTGTTTAAGTACTCGCTGAAATTGGTCTCCCTCTGGGAACGGTAGGTGTCCGCATAGATGCTGGCACTCAAATTGTTCAGTTCCATTTTCGCACCATTCCGTATGTTTATGCAAGTAATTTTTACGGAAGCATACAGCAGCAGGAAAGAAACCAGGATCACTACGCCCATCACAAAGAAGCAGGTGTAGATGGACATATCGCCGCGGTCATTTGTCAGGCGCCTTTTTATGCGCAGGCCCGCATATGGAAGTTTGCCGCTGATGCGGCATGCGGGCCGCGCAGCGGTCAGAGAAAAACCTTCCCTGACTCGATTTTGTAAACAAATTTTTTTCATGGGCACCTCACTTCCAGTAATGTTCGCTGACGCCTGCCGCCCTGGAAACGATATTGATGCGGACCAGGCTGAAGTTCCAGAAACCGCCCAGTTTTGCCTCCCCTTGGATGGTGATGTAGAACGGGCTGCCAAGCTGGATTGCCCGGTTCATCCCGGAGGGAGTGGGCGTCTTGTAGGAGGCATTGATGGAATAGGAGATGTTGTCGGCTCCCCCGATCTGCGAGCAGAGGAAATTGAAAAGCTGTTCCGTCTCCGCATTGACGCCGCCTGAAAGCTGGATCTGTTTTACCATTTGATCGGCACAGAGGTCCAGCTCCTGCTTTGTTGAAATGATGCTGAACAGATCAATGATAAAAGCCAACAGTAATACCGCAATGAAAATGAAGACCATGGTGCTGAAGTAGTTTGCCTCGGCACGCTCGTCCTGCAGAATCCTGCGGATCTTTTTTAAACTTATGATAACCACCACCTTTACGGCAAAACGGCCGTTCCTTTTCATGGGAAACGGCCGTCTGCAAAATTTTTGACTGTACCAAGTATAACAGATATAGATTTGCGGTAAAAGAGCAAAACAATGCCAATGTTGTGCCAAAGGTGTGCTGATTATTAAATAAAAAAATATATGACTGTCAATAAAGATAAAGGGAGCTGAAATAAGGTGGCTGAAAAGTGTTATGAAATTGGCAATTAGAAAATGCGATACATAGATAATTGAATATTGATTCGTGATATGGTATGATTAGTTAAAATTTTAGAAAGGGATGTATGCCTATGTTCACAACTCAAAATCCTACCCATTGTCCTAAGTGCCAAAGTAAAAATATTTATTTGGGACAAAAGATATACAAGAAAGATATGTATGGTGAAGACACAGATACAGTTATTCTTGGTATGTGGTTTTGTAATGAATGCGGCGATGTGCTTGGACGCAAAATGTCCCAATATGAAAATGATGTAGATCCTGATTGTATATGACACATGCATGACAAGATCTCTCATTTCTATTTATGAAATATGATACAATGAAGCTATTAAAAGGGGGATACTTTATGAAGATAGAGCGTTTTGATATTCAAAATTTTAGAAAACTGAAAAAATGTAAAATAGAGTTAAGCAATAAGACAACAGTTTTTGTTGGCGCAAATAATAGTGGAAAAACATCTGCAATGGATGCACTGGCAAAGTTTCTTTCATTGAGGAAATTTGTGTTTAATGACATAACGCTGTCAAATAGAATAGAAATTAATGCAATAGGAAAAAAATGGAGTGACAAGCAGCAGAACGAGGAATTTACAGATGAGGTGTGGCTGAAAAGCATAGAGCAGGTTATGCCTACATTGGATGTTTGGCTTAGTGTTGCAGATAGTGAATTACATTATGTATCTAATATAATTCCTACTTTGGATTGGTGTGGCGGTACATTAGGAGTACGCTTTGTGTATCTTCCTAAAGATATTAGAAAACTGTTTATTGCTTATGAAGATGCTTATAAGGCGGCAGAAAAAGTCTGTTGCGGTTCAGCAGATGCGAATCTATCTCTTTGGCCCCAGAGTTTATGTGATTTTTTGGGAAAAGATGATATATTTCGCTCTTTGTTTGAAATCAAGGCGTATATTCTTGACCCCAGTAAAAAAGATAATGATTTAATACAGAAGACGGATTATTTAATGGAATGTAATACATCTAATCCGCTTTCGGGATTGGTAAAGATAGATATTATCAATGCGCAGAGAGGATTTTCAGATACTGATGATAGTGCTAATGACGGAGATTATCGTTCGCAGAATTTATCAGGCCAATTAAGAAGTTATTATGACAGACATTTAAATCCTGAAAATGGACCCTCACCAGAAGATTTGCAAACTCTTCAAGCAATGGCAAAGGCAAATGAGGCCTTTAATCAGACACTTTCAAATAAGTTTCATGATGCAATATTGGAATTGGAAAATTTGGGGTATCCAGGCGTAAATGATCCGCAAATTACAATTCAATCAAAAATTAGTGCTATGGAGTCTTTAAAGCATGATTCGGCCGTGCAATATGCATTGACTGATGATGTTAATGATGAGTTACGGCTTCCCGAAAAATACAATGGATTAGGTTATCAAAATTTAATTTCAATGGTATTTCTTTTAATGCGTTTTCGAGATGACTGGATGAGAACCGGCAAAGCCAGTAAGGAATTATCTGAAATAAAAATCGAACCACTGCATTTGGTTTTGCTAGAGGAACCAGAGGCACATTTACATGTTCAGGTTCAACAGGTATTCATTAAAAAGGCATATGATGTTCTTATAAATAATAAATTTTTGAAAGAACATGGTAATTTTCAAACACAACTTGTTATAAGTTCACATTCTAGCCATATAGCAAAAGAAGTAGACTTTAAGGAACTTAGATATTTTAAAAGAATTTTTGCATCCAAAGAGTGCGCTATACCAACAAGTGAAGTTATTAATATGTCAGGAGTTTTTGGAGATGATAATGAAACAACACGTTTTATAACACGTTATTTAAGAGCAACCCATTGTGATTTGTTTTTTGCAGATGCAGCTATTTTAGTAGAGGGTTCCGCAGAGTATATGTTGTTACCGCACTTTATTCGCAATAAATATCCTAAATTGAATCAAAGATATATTACGTTATTAGAAATTAGCGGAAGACATTCACAGCGATTAAAGCCATTGCTTGAAAAAATGTGTCTGACTACTCTTATTATTACAGATATTGATTCTGGAAGCAATATAGGTCATCATAAGCATATATTTCCAGAAAGAAATAAAGAAATCATAAGTACGAATTGTGCCATTACCAAGTGGTTGCTTGAAGAAAGTTCATTGGAAAAGCTGCTTGATTTATCTTCAGAAAAGAAAGAGAGGATTTTTGCAACACCATATCCGTTTAAAATGCGCATTGCATATCAAATGCCTGTTAAAATGCAGTATGATGAAAATGAATATGAGGCTATCCCAAGTACCTTTGAAGATAGTTTGGTATATTCAAATTTTGAATTGTTTTCAAAAATAACAGGTGAGGGATTAATAGAGAAGATTCATGACGTATGCAATGAGAAATCAGAATTTAATGTTTTTAGCGAAAAAGTCTATAATATATTTAGGGGGGAGAATGTTCCAAAGGCAAATTTTGCATTAGATTTAATATATTCTGTAGATCCACTGGAATTGAATATTCCAGAATATATTGCTGAAGGGTTGATTTGGCTTCAAAATGTATTAGATAAGCATGAGTAGAGGGGAAAAGTATGGACAATAAAATGGTTAATGTGAACGATGATCATGTAGATGATCATGTTGAGTTGGAAATCCAAAAGTGTTTTAATTTTTCGGAACCGAAATGTTTTTTTACATACGCAGGGGCTGGCTCTGGAAAAACTCGTAGTCTTGTAAATACATTAAACTATATTAGGCAACTATATGGGGAAGAATTTACTGTACATGCTAAACAAGTTGCTGTTATTACTTACACTAATGCAGCTTGCGATGAGATAATTAGTCGCGTTGAAAATAGTGCGATTTTCTTTGTTTCTACTATTCACAGCTTTTTATGGGAAATTGTTTGTCCATATCAAAGAGATATAAAAGTATGGGTAAAAAGAAATATTAAGCAGAAATTAGAAGAAACTGAAGAAGCAGAAGCAAAAGGTCGAAAAGGGACTAAAGCATCAAATGACAGATTAGCAAAGATTGAAGGCTACAAGGAAAGACTAAAAAAAATAGATTTGGTTTGTAAATTCTCATATAATCCCAATGGAGAGAATGTAGGATATGATTCATTGGATCATGCAGATGTTATTAAGATGGGATCCGAATTTATTCAGAGTAAGAGTGTTCTGCAAAAGGTTATAATAAGTCGATTCCCTGTTTTATTGATTGATGAAAGCCAGGATACAAAAAAAGAATTAGTTGATGCGTTGCTACAGCTATATAAGGAAAACGAAAAGAAAATTGTTATTGGTATGTTTGGGGATACAATGCAAAGAATATATCTTGATGGAAAAGAGAATTTAGCTGATTGTATTCCAGAAGAATGGGTTAAGCCAATAAAAATTATGAATCATAGAAGTGCAAGGCGAATAGTGAATTTGGCAAATGCAATTAGAGCATTTGTAGATGACAAAGAGCAGAGACCACGTTCGGATGCAAAAGAAGGCACAGTTCATTTGTTCATTGCTGATTCTTCTTGTGATAAATCGCAGACAGAAAAAGCGGTTGCCAAACGAATGGCACATTTGACAATGGATGATGAATGGGAAAAGGAACAAAGTTACCAATGTCTAATTTTGGAACATCACATGGCAGCAAGAAGATTAGGTTTTGAAAATTTATTTTTACCACTATATAGAAATAAAAAATTGGCACAAAGTGCATTAGATGGTAGTTTGCCAGAAGTGAGATTATTTTCACAGATGGTTTTTCCATTGATTGATGCTCATAGATCAGAAAACAGATTTGAAGTGGCGAAAGTTATTAAACGATATTCACCTTTACTTAGTAAAGAGAATTTAGAGAATATGGGGAAAAATCAATTACAAGGTTTACAGAACGCAAATAGTGCAACAAAATTGTTATGTGAATTATTTGAAAGAGAAGAAACATTATCCTGTATAGATGTTATAAATGAAATTCAAAAAACAGGTATATTCTCTCTTCCTGATAGAGTGACCAGAGTATTATATGATTATGAGGAAGGGAAAGATGCACTGTTAGATTCTCTTAGGCAGGCATTATCTGTTTCAGTAGAGGAGATGAGAAATTATTGTTTGTATACAAGTGGGAATTCCTCATTTTCGACTCATCAGGGAGTCAAGGGCCTAGAATATCCACGCGTTATGGTAGTAATGGATGATACGGAAGCGGAGGGTTTTTTGTTTAGTTATGAAAAACTGTTTGGTGCAAAAGAAACAACTGACACTGATAGAGAGAACGAACGTAAGGGTGCGGACAGTAGTATTTCTAGGACGAGACGCTTATTCTATGTGGCATGTACGCGCGCAAAAGAAAGTTTAGCGTTAGTTGCATATACACAGGATAAAGAATCAGTTAAACAGACTGTACTTCATAATAAGTGGTTTAGTGAGACGGAAATAAGCATAGTTTAGCTATTTAAGAGGAATTCGAGAAGTGGCTCTCTATTATCTTAAAGAAAATCAGTGGTTTATTAGTTGTATAAAGAGTAAGGTTTATATGTAAAGCATATCTGGGGAAATTTTTACTTGGAGGACATATGAGAAAGCAACGATATACACCATATTTTTTTGATATTAAGTATGAAAAAAGAACATATAAGCATATTGGAAAAGACTACGGTGATCGCAAGACTGCAGATAGAGGCTTGATTAGAAACTTTTTAAGGTGGCATAGAAAGCGGATATATAACAGAAAAGAATTGAAATATAAGTATTGTAATACATATGTGGAGTGGAAACACTATCTATTAGAAAGGAAGTTTTGCAATATAAGCGACAAACAGAATATGATAAAGTTTCTTAACAAACAAAAGATGTTTTGTGAAAAAATGTTTGATTCCATAAAAACGGTAATTATTCCAATATATATAGCTCTTTATTCAGTAGGGATTGCAGCAATGGATAAAATTTCAGTAGAAATGGAGACTACTGAATCAGAAGCTAGAGAATCAATATTTTTTTGCATGATTTTTATGACATTGTTTATTACCATTATTTCGTCCTATTGGATATTTCAACATAAAAGTGATATACATTTTTATGAGGATTATATAGACTGCTTGAATAATAAATGAAGTGCATTCCTAAATGTTTATTTTATCATGTTGTTAATGGCATGGCATTTATATCGGAAACCTTTATTTTGTAAATAATTAATTACAGAGTGAAGAAATATTTTAATTTCTTTGTATTTATATAGGTATATAGGTCAATTTCAGAAATGAAAGCGACTTATATACCTTTTTTGTGTACCTTGAAAACTTCATAGCCTTCCAGACAGTTATACAGGAACTGCGGACGGTGTGCGATGACAAAAAAGGGAGCGCACCCGTAGGTGAAACGCCGCACAGCGGCGGCCTGAAAATACGCGCCGGAGCTCCGGCGCAGGAAATGGGTCTGGGGAAAAGGCAAATTCCTGAAGGTATAATATATCTTCTCTGTGTCTTCTAGTGCCGTATCATATAGAGAAATCATTGGTATTGACACCAGAAATCGAAAGAAGAAGGTGGTTTTCATGCGGAAAGTGGCAGTAGATACGAAGGTGCTTCCAAATATGAAATAGATGTGTAGCTATTAATTCTACCAATATACCCTAGCGACAGGAAATAAAAAGGAGAGCAAAACTATGAGTGAAACGATAACGATAGTAAAAGAATGGAAAAAATTTCGCCGCTATGAAGATGGAGCAAATTATTATGGAATGTGCAAGTCCAGTTTCATGAAGTTGGCAAAAGAGGCAAAAGCAATTTATAAGCTGGGGAAAACGGTGCTTGTAAATTGTGAAATCTTTGAAAAATACTTGGAGGGTTTCAAAGTTGAATAGTTGGAACTTTTACTTGACATTTTCGTATGACAAAAATATAATTGTCATGTAGGAGGAATGCGCAATGGCGAAAGCAGGAAGACCAAAGGCTGACGTTACCAAAGAAAAAGTTGTTAGCGTCAGAATGAAACCGGAGGACTATGATAAACTAAAAAAATATGCGGATTCTTCTGAAATGACTGTTACTGAAGTGGTGCAGAAAGGTGTTTCAATTATCTTGGATAAGGAAAAACGCTGATGGATTCTCTCCTTGACAATGAAAGGAGGAATACAGATGGCATCACGAAAAGACAAGAAAGGCAGAGTACTTCGGAAGGGTGAATCGTACAGTGATTCAAAGGGAATGTATTTATACGCATATACCGATCCCTTTGGTAAACGGCGATACATTTATGCGAAGGACTTGCCCGCACTTCGGGAAAAGGAGGAACAATTAAAGAAGGATCAGTTAGATGGTATTGATTCCTATGTAGCAGGAACAGCCGATTTGAATTTTATGTTTGATCGTTATATGTCAACAAAAAGCGAATTAAGGGTATCCACCAAAGCTAATTATCTGGAGGTTTATGACAGGTACGTCCGGGGCGAGTTTGGCAGGAAAAAGATCGGGGAAATCAAATACAGCGATATTCTGTTTTTCTACAATCATCTGATTTGTAATCTGGGGCTTCATATAGGAACCGTTCAGTACATTCAAAGATTGATAAGACCT
>ERZ777011.2615-NODE-2615-length-13651-cov-3.712563_pt1 | contig 13651 bp, 12 predicted proteins | sample MGYA00374964_ERZ777011 | MGnify/ENA primary metagenome ERZ777011 (study PRJEB29310, sample SAMD00008975) | mouse gut metagenome | study: EMG produced TPA metagenomics assembly of the Metagenome analysis of fecal microbiota from mouse which was promoted...
AGCGGACGAACAGGACTTGGACAACCTCAAGAAGTACCTTGCCCAACACTTTTCCGCCGGGGAAACCGTGGAGCTCTGGCACCTCTGGGTGGGGGAGCATCGCCGCCTGGTCCGCTATCACGGAAGCCTGTCAGACGTCGATATGGACACGGTCAAGCAGTTTTTGGAAACCGAACAGGTCTGTTTCACCATTACGATTTAAGAAGGAGAACGCTATGCCAAGCAATCGCATCGGGCGCGTCAACGAGGAGATCCAGCGGGAGCTGGCCGCCCTCATCCCCGCGGTGAAGGACCCCCGGGTGGCCAACGCCGGGATGATCTCCGTCACCGCCGTGGAGACCACCCAGGACCTGAAATACGCCAAGATCTTCGTCAGCGTGCTGGACAAGTCCGCCTCCGCCCAGGCGCTGAAGGGGCTGAAGTCCGCCTCCGGCTGGCTGCGCCGGGAGCTGGGCCGGGCGCTGAACCTGCGCCACACCCCGGAGCTGTCCTTTGTTCGGGACGACTCCATCGACCAGGGGGCCCACATCCTGGATATGCTGCGGGACCCCGAGGTGGTCAAGCCCGCCAACCCCGCCAACGCCCATATCGTGCTGGACGAGGAGGTTCAATAGCCATGGACTACCGGGAAGCAGCGGCTTTTTTGTCCGCCCATGACAACTACCTGATTTTGACCCACAAGCGCCCCGACGGCGACACCATCGGCTGTGCCGCCGGGCTGTGCCGGGCCCTGCGGGCCCTGGGCAAGACCGCCCACGTCCTGCCCAACGAGGACGCCACCGCCCTGCTGGCGGGCTATCTGGAGGGCCTCGCCGCCCCCGAGGGCTTCGCCCCGGACACGGTGGTGAGCACCGACGTGGCCACCGAGAACCTGCTGCCCGGCAGCGCCCTGCCCTACAAGGGGCGCATCGATCTGGCCATCGACCACCACCCCTCTAACGAGTTTTTCGCCAAGGAGACCTGTCTGGAGGCGGACAAGGCCGCCTGCGGGGAGATCATCTGGAAAATCTGCAATGAATTGGGCGTGATGAGCGCGGACATCGCCGCGCCGCTGTACGTGGCGGTGGCCACCGACTGCGGCTGCTTCGTGTACGCCAACACCACCCCACACACCCACAAGGTCGCGGCGGCGCTGATGGAGCATGGCATCCCCGTCCAGGCGCTGAACAAGCGGCATTTCCGCACCAAGTCCATGGCCCGGATGAAGCTGGAGAGCCTGATTTTGCAGAACATGCGCCTGTACCACGGCGGGACGGTGGCGGTGGCCTCCGTCTCCCTGGACATGATGGCCCAAGTCGGGGCCACCATGGAGGACACCGACGATATCGCCGCCTTTTTGGGCCAGATCGACGGGGTGCTCCACACCGCCACCATCCGGGAGCACGAGGGGGGCGAGTGCCGCATCTCGGTGCGCACCCGCGCCGACCTGCTGAACGCCACCCGGGTGTGCGCCCGGCTGGGGGGCGGGGGGCACAAGGCCGCCTCCGGCTGCACCGTCCACGGGACGGTGGAGGAGGCGGAGCGGGCCATCCTGGCCGCTATCGACGCTCAATTAAGCGAACCAAACCAGGATTGACCCTGTAGAGGCGCACATGGTGCGCCCGCATTCCCCGGACCCATACCATATCCAACGGGCGGATGATATCCGCCCCTACAGACACCAAGGGAGGCCTCCCATGGCAAATGGTATTCTCATTATTGACAAGCCCCAGGGCTGGACCTCCATGGACGTGTGCGCCAAGCTGCGGGGGATGTTCCGCGAGAAGCGGGTGGGCCACGCCGGAACCCTGGACCCCATGGCCACCGGGGTGCTCCCCGTGTTCATCGGGCGGGCCACCCGGGCGGTGGAGTTTGCCGCAGGCTCCGACAAGGAATATATCGCCGGGTTAAAACTAGGCATCATCACCAACACCCAGGACGCCACCGGGGAGATTCTGGAAGAGCGGGCCGTGGAGGTGACTCGGAACCAGCTCTTGGCCGCGCTGGAGCGCTTTACCGGAGACATTGAGCAGGTGCCTCCCATGTACTCCGCCGTCAAAATCAACGGCAAAAAGCTGTACGAGCTGGCCCGGAAGGGCAAAGAGGTGGAGCGCAGGCCCCGGCCCGTCACCATCCACACGCTGGAGTTATTGGAGGGCGCGCCACCCGCGGGGGCGGACTTCGCCCTGCGGGTGGTGTGCTCCAAGGGCACCTATGTGCGCACCCTGTGCCACGACATCGGGCAGGCCCTGGGCTGCGGGGGGTGCATGGCCTCCCTGCGGCGGGTGAGGGCGGCGGGCTTTACATTGGAGGACAGCGTCACGCTGGACGCGGTCCAGGCGGCGGTGGACCGGGGCGAGGGGGAATCCCTGCTGCTGCCGGTGGACAGCTGCTTTGCCGGCCTGCCGGTGCTGGTGCTGAAGAATGCGGCGGCTGAAAAAAAGGTGCGCAACGGCGGGTTGCTGGCCGCCCGGGGCATCCCCGACGGGGAGTACCGGGTTTACGGCATGGACAAGACATTTTTGGCCCTGGGCCGGGCGGCGGACGGAAGGCTGTCCACGGTCAAGAGCTTTTTCGAGGTGTAAGGGCGCACACTGTGCGCCCGAGACCGCCAATCAAAGAATCAGGGCGCACGATGTGCGCCCCTACAGAGGTGTAATAGCCAATGGATCAACAACGCAGAGTGATTGCTCTGGGCTTTTTCGACGGGGTGCACATGGGCCACGGCGCCCTTTTGCGCACGGTGGCGGAACGGGCCAGAACCCTGGACGCCCTCCCCTGCGCCTTCACCTTCGACCGCAGCCCCACCGCCGCCCTCACGGGGAAGGCCGTCCCCCTGCTCAGCGGGGTGGAGGACCGCACAGCCCTTATGCGGACGCTGTACGGCATTCAGGAGGTCATTGTGGCCCCCTTCGGCCGGATGCGCCAGATGGACTGGCAGGACTTTGTGGCCCAGTACCTGAAAAAGGAGCTGGGGGCGGTCCATGTGGTGGCCGGCCATGACTTCCATTTCGGCTATCGGGGGCAGGGCGACCCCCGGCGGCTGCAGGAGAAGTGCCGGGAGCTGGGCATGGGCTGCGACGTGATCCCCAAGGTGGAGATCGACGGGACGACGGTCTCGTCCACATACATCCGCGCTCTGGTGGAGGAGGGCAGAATGGAGCGGGCCCGGTGGTTTCTGGGCCATCCCCACACCCTGTCCGGCCCGGTGGTCCACGGCAGCGAGCTGGGCCGCACGCTGGGCACCCCCACCGCCAACCTGCTGGTGCCCGAGGGGGTCATCGCCCCCCGCTTCGGGGTGTACGCCAGCCGGGTGGTCCTCCCGGACGGCGGCGTAAAAGCGGCTGTGACCAACGTGGGCTTCCGGCCCACAGTGAACAACGACCAGCGCGCCGTCACCGTGGAGTCCTGGATTCTGGACTATCAGGGCAGTCTGTACGGCCAGCTGATCCGGGTGGAGTTTTACGCGCACCTCCGGCCAGAACGGAAATTTCCCTCTGTGGAGGCGCTGCGCCAGGCCATTCTGGAAAACAGCCGGCAGACCCGGGACTACTTCGCAAGAGAACAGGAAGGATGATAACCGGTCATGGGTGAGCTGAACATACGCAGGGCGGCGGAACAGGACATTCCGGTCATCGGCAGGCTGCTCTATCAGGTCCACAAGGTGCACAGCGACGCGCGCCCCGACCTGTTTAAAGCCGGAGCGAAAAAATATACCGATGATCAGCTGCGGCAGATTCTCACGGACGGTTTGCGGCCGGTTTTCGTCGCGGAAAAGGATGGGAGCATTCTGGGTTACGCCTTCTGCGTCCACCAGCAGCATACTGGAAGCGGAAATATGACGGACGTCAAAACCCTCTACATTGACGACCTGTGCGTGGACGAAAGCGCCCGGGGCGGGCATATCGGCAGAAGTTTATATGAATACGTCCTAAACTACGCGAAAGAGCGGGGATACTATAACGTAACGCTCAACGTGTGGGCGGCAAACACAGGGGCGCTGCGGTTTTATGAAAAGCTGGGCCTCAGGCCCCAGAAAATCGGGATGGAGGCCATATTGTAACCGGCGGCTTTGTCAAACCGCCCGCCCCTGTGGGCAGTTGGCTGAACGCCTCTATCTCCTGCGGAAAAGGCCGGATGGCCGGGATTTCTCCCAGCCATCCGGCCTTCTTGCTGCGGTCCTTCTCCCCTGTCACCGTTTGTCCTCCCGGCGGCCGCAGCCGCCGCAGGAGCCGCAGTCTCCGCCGCAGTGCCTGCCCTGCCTGCGGTTTCGGGCGATCCGCCCCACGGCCAGCAGCAGCGCCGCGGCCACGGCGGCGCCCGCTATGACGGTGCCCCAGTTCATGGCCGCGCCGGCCTGGGGGAGCAGCCCCACGGCCCGGACGCACAGCGCCGCGGTCCAGGCCACGCCGCACTGCCATACCACCATGCCCGCCGCCCATTTCCAGCCCAGCTCCCGCTTGACGGAGGCGATGGCCGCGATACAGGGCGTGTACAGCAGGCTGAACACCAGCAGCGTGGCCGCCGCCAGCGGGGTCAGCGCGTTGGCGACGCCGCCGGCGTAGAGGATCTCCAGGGTGGAGGCCACGCTCTCCTTGGCGATGAAACCGCTGATGAGGGAGGTGCAGATCCGCCAGTCCCCCAGCCCCAGAGGGGCCAGCAGCGGGGCGATCCAGCCCGCCGCCGCGGCAAGAATGCTGTCCTGAGAGTCGGCCACCAGGTCAAAATGCCAGTCGAAGCTCTGAAGAAACCAGATGGCCACCGTGGCCACCAGAATCACGGTGAATGCCTTCTCCAGAAAATCCTTGGCCTTCTCCCAGAGCAGCTGAATCACGTTTTTGGCGGAGGGCAGCCGGTAATTGGGCAGCTCCATCACAAAGGGAACCGCCTCCCCCTTGAAGAGGAACCCCTTGTACAGATAAGCCGCCAGAATGCCCACCAGAATACCCAGTATGTACAGCCCCGCCATGACGAGCCCCCCCTGCTCCGGGAAAAAGGCGCTGGCAAAGAAGGCGTACACCGGCAGCTTGGCGGTGCAGCTCATAAAGGGGGTGAGAAAAATGGTCATACGCCGGTCCCGCTCGCTGGGGAGGGTGCGGGTGGCCATCACCGCCGGCACCGTACAGCCAAAGCCCACCAGCATGGGCACGATGCTCCGGCCGGACAGGCCGATCTTCCGCAGCAGCTTATCCATGAAAAAGGCCACCCGGGCGATGTAGCCGCTGTCCTCCATCAGGGACAGAAAGAAGAACAGGGTGACGATGATGGGCAGAAAGCTGAGCACGCTGCCCACGCCCTCGAAGATGCCGTCGATGATGAGACCGTGAAGGACCTCGTTGACGCCGTTTGCCGTCAGCCACCCGTCCGCGGCGGCAGTCAGCGCGCCGATGCCCGCCGCCAGCAGCTCCTGGAAAAAGAGGCCGATGACGTTGAAGGTGAGGTAGAACACCAGCACCATGATGCCGATGAAGCAGGGGATGGCGGTGTATTTCCCGGTGAGAATCCGGTCGATGCGCTCGCTGCGCACCCGCTCCCGGCTCTGCTTGGGCTTGATCACCGTCTGCTCGCACAGCCGCTCGATGAAGGAGAAGCGCATGTCCGCCATGGCGGCGGCCCGGTCCAGCCCCCGCTCCCGCTCCATCTGCGCGATGATATGCTCCAATATCTCCGTCTCGTTTTGGGTAAGGCGCAGCTGCTCCAGAATCAGGTGGTCGCCCTCGATCACCTTGCTGGCGGCAAACCGGAGGGGCAGGCCGACGGCCTCCGCATGGTCCTCAATGAGATGGATGACGGCATGGATGCAGCGGTGGACCGCCCCGCCGAAGTCGTTTTTGCCGCAGAAATCCTGGCGGGTGGGCCGCTCCTGATACTGGGCGATGTGAATGGCGTGGGCCACCAGCTCGTCCACACCCTCGTTTTTCGCCGCCGAGATTGGCACTACCGGGACGCCCAGGGCGGCCTCCAGGCCGTTGATGTCGATAGCGCCGCCGTTGGCCGTCACCTCGTCCATCATATTCAGCGCCACCACCATGGGCAAGCCCATCTCCAGCAGCTGCATGGTCAGGTACAGGTTGCGCTGGATGTTGGTGGCGTCCACGATGTTTATGATGGTCTTCGGACTGCCGCTGAGCACAAAATTCCGGGAGACGATCTCCTCGCTGCTGTAGGGGGACATGGAGTAGATGCCGGGCAGGTCGGTGACGGAGGTGTTGGCCCGGCCCTTGATGGGGCCGCTTTTCTGGTCCACGGTGACGCCGGGAAAATTGCCCACGTGCTGGTTGGAGCCGGTGAGCTGGTTGAACAGGGTGGTCTTGCCGCAGTTCTGGTTGCCCACCAGGGCGTAGGCCAGCTCCGTCCCCTCGGGAAGGGGCGCGGCCGCCTCCCTGTGGTATTTGCCCCCCTCGCCCAGGCCGGGGTGGGAGGATTTCTCGATGCCGGACGGCCCCTCGTGCTTCCGGCTGCGCTGTACAATGGGGTCGATCTGGATCTGGGCGGCCTCGTCCAGGCGCAGGGTAAGCTCATACCCGTGGATTTGCAGCTCCATGGGGTCGCCCATGGGGGCCAGCTTCACCGCCGTGACCTCCGCGCCGGGGATCACCCCCATATCCAGAAAATGCTGGCGCAGGGCGCCCTCGCCCCCCACCGCCCGGATCTGCGCGCTCTTTCCGATCTCCAGTTCCCTCAGCGTCATAACAGCATTGCCTCCTCCGCCCGCGGCGCGGTTTTTTCAGACGACCCTATTATAGTAACCTTTCGCTAACTTTTCAATATCCAAGTTGGGGCCGACGCAAATTTTTTCCCCAGGGGGCCTTCCACGACGGCCTTGCATTTTCTTCCGCCGTGATGTATACTGATTTAAAAAGAATTGCCCCGGTTCGAGGGGGCGGCGAACCGGAGGGACACACGCATGTATGAATTGATCCCGCTCCCCCTGTCCGCCGGGACGCTGGTGGAGTACGGCGGGGCGGCGGGCCTGCGCCGGGCGCTGGCGGACCTGGGCTGCCAGGGCGTGGAGGCCATCTGGGCCGACGAGCCCGTCCCGGCGGAGTTCCCCCGGGAGCTGGCGGTGGGCTGGCACCTGACCTTTTTCACCGACTGGCTGGATTTGTACCGGGAGGACCGGGCCATGCTGCTGGAAAAGTACGGCAGCATGGAGGAGGCCCGCCGGTTCTACGGCGGCCTGGGGGCGGACTACCTGCTCCAGGTCTACCGGGCCGACCTGGCCCGGGCCAAGGCCCTGGGGGTCAAGTACATCGTCTTCCACGTGTCCGACGTCTCCATTGAGGAGGGCTACACCTACCGCTGGCGGCACAGCCCGGAGGAGGTCATCGACGGGGCGGCGGAGGTGGTCAACGCCCTGCTGGGGGACCGGGAGGACAGCTTCGACTTTTTGATGGAAAACCTGTGGTGGGCGGGGCTGACCATGGCGGAGCCTGAACTGACGGCCCGGCTGCTGGAGCGGGTCCGCTGTCCGAAGAAGGGACTGCTGCTGGACACGGGGCACCTGATGAACGCCAATCCCGCCCTGAGGGACCAGCGGGAGGGGGTGGACTACATCCACCGGATGCTGGACCGGCACGGCGGGCTGTGCCGGTATATCCGGGGGCTGCACCTCCACCAGTCCCTCAGCGGGGCGTACGTGCGGGAGCACACCGGATTTGTGCCCCCGGACCTGCCCCGGGGCAGCATCGAGCAGTACAGCGTCAACTACCGGCACATACAGCGCATCGACCGCCATGAGCCCTGGACCGACCCGGCGGCGGCCTCCCTGGTGGAGCGGCTGCGCCCGGACTATCTGGTCCACGAGCTGTCGGCGGAGGGGCGCGGGGCCGGGCCGGAGAATAGGGCGGACGGCGCGCGGCATGGTCCGCGCGCCCCTTTATGTCCTGGCGGGACGCCCTCCCCGCAAGCGCCCCGGCCTTCCCCCGAAAAATGAAAACCGCTCTGGACAGACCGCCCCCGCGCTGGTATAATTACCGGCGCGATCAGGGCCCGCACGTCCCGTCCGGACCGCGTGAATACAGCTTCCAAGGAGGAGCGCCGCCTATGGCAAGTTTACTTTTGGCCGTTATCTATCTGTCCTTTATCAGCCTGGGCCTGCCCGATTCCCTTCTGGGCTCCGCCTGGCCGGTGATGCACGCCGACCTGGGCGTACCCATGTCCTGGGCCGGCGCGGTGTCCATCATTATCTCCGTGGGGACCATCCTGTCCAGCCTGCAAAGCGACCGACTCACCCGGCGGCTGGGGGCCGGGAAAGTCACCGCCGTCAGCGTGGGCATGACGGCGGCGGCCCTGGTGGGCTTTTCTCTCAGCGGCTCCTTCTGGGCGCTGTGCCTGTGGGCCGTCCCCTACGGCCTGGGGGCGGGCGGCGTGGACGCGGCGCTGAACAACTACGTGGCCCTTCACTATGCCAGCCGCCACATGAGCTGGCTCCACTGCATGTGGGGGGTGGGGGCCGCCGCAGGGCCCTACGTCATGGGCTATGCCCTGTCCGGCGGGCAGGGCTGGGGCGCGGGCTACCGGTACATCGCCGCCATACAGATTGTGCTGACGGCGGTGCTGCTGCTCAGCCTGCCCCTCTGGCGGGTCCACAAGGGCCAAGAGGACCGGACGGAGGCCCCCGCCGCCCCGCCGCTGAGCCTGCGGCAGATCTACGCCATCCCCGGGGCCAAAGAGGTGATGACCGCCTTTTTCTGCTACTGCGCCCTGGAGCAGACCGCCGGGCTGTGGGCCAGCAGCTATCTCCACCTCCACCGGGGAATCCCGGCGGAGACGGCGGCGGGCTGCGCCGGGCTGTTTTACATCGGCATCACTGTGGGCCGGGCGGCCAGCGGCTTCCTCACCATGAAGCTCAATGACACCCAGATGATCCGGCTGGGCCAGGGGATCATCGCCGTGGGCGCCGCCGCCATGCTGGCCCCCGCGGGCGGGGCCGTCACCCTGGCCGGGCTGGTGCTGGTGGGGCTGGGCTGCGCCCCCATCTACCCCTGCGTCATCCACTCCACGCCGGACCACTTCGGCGCGGACAAATCTCAGGCGGTGATCGGGGTCCAGATGGCCAGCGCCTACGTGGGCTCCTGCCTGATGCCGCCCCTGTTCGGCCTCATCGCCAACCACATCAGCCCGGCGCTGCTGCCGGTTTACCTGCTGGTCATCCTGGCGGTGATGGCGCTGTCCCACGAGGCCCTGCTGCGCCGCTGTGGGGAGAGCGCCCGGAGCTGACCTCCGCCCCAGACCGGCGGCACATGGAACAGAGAGAGGGAGGCCGTATGAAAATTTGGAAAATTGGCTCGGGGGCCCTGTCGGTGGGGCTGAGCATCGTTTTGATCTTCCAGTCCTTTTTTTCGGGGGTGTGGGACGCGCTGGCGGAAAACGGCCAGTTCTCCGGCGCCGCCGGGCTGGCGGTGGCCCTTCTGCTGGCCGCCGGAGGCATCGTCTCCATCGCCACCTGCGGCGGGAGCCGGGGCGGCGACATCGCCATGGCCATTCTCTTCGGCACCGGCGGCGTGGTGGGCCTGGCCGCCCCGGGGGAGCCGACCAGCCTGCGGGTGTGGGCGGTGTGGAGTCTGGCCTGCGCCATCGCGGCCATGGCGGACATCGGCACCGGCGGCTGCGACAGAGCGCAGGACGAGGCGTTTCGTAAGTGGGCCGCACCGGTCAAGCCCATGCAGGGCCCCGTCACCCTGAACGACGTTCTGTCGGAGCGGGACCCCAGGGTGCGCAACGCCGCCGTCGACGCCCTCCCGGAGCGGGAGGCCAAGCATTACTTAAAGCAGCTGCTGAACGTCTTCGTGCCCCGGCAGCAGGAGTCCGGCCCGGACGACGGCTTGGTGAAGACCCTGATCGCCGTCCTGGCGGTGCTGGGCGTGTTCATCCTGACCGTGGTGGCGCTGGGGATCATGTTCTCCGTGCTGGGCGGCGCGGGACAGAACGGGCCCGGCCCTGCGGCGGCCCCCGCCTCCCCCATCGCCACCCTGCCCCCGCCGGAGAGCCCCTCCCCCCTGCCCTCCCCCACAGTCGAACCCACCGCCGCGCCCTCAACCCCGCCGGCGTCCGGGGCGGGGACCCTGGGGGACTGCTATGTGGAGATCAAAACCGCCTTCCTCACCCAGGACATCGAGGGAAAGACGGCCATCGTCATCACCTATGAGTGGACCAACAACGGCCCGGAGACCACCAGCGCCCTGGCGGAGCTGACCTGGACGGCCCGCCAGGGCAGCGCCCAGCTGGTGAGCGCCGCCATCTCCAGGGAGCCGCGATACGAGCCCGGGACCTCCGGGCACAGCGTCCGGCCCGGGGTCACATCGGAGGTCCAGTGCGCCTTTACGCTGGAAAACGACACGTCCACCGTGGTGTTTGAGCTGGGCGTATTCGGCGGCGCCTCCAGGGAAACGGTGTCCATGCGCTTTTCCCCGGACCGGCTCACCCGGGCCCAAAATCCGGTGGACAACCCCCAATGACAGGTGTATAATATGGCTGACGCGCCCTTTCCCATGGGCACGGAGGGAATTGCTGGAAAGAAGGAATGCTTGGATGAAGCGACACAAAAAGGGCCTGGCGGTCTGGCTGACAGCTGTGCTGCTGCTGCTCATCGCCGCGCTGCTGGCCGGCTCCCCGGGCCGGTCGGAGAGCGTTCAGGAGGCCATGCGGGACGCCGTGCTTCACGACGCCAATCAGGTCAGCCTCCTGGGGCTCAAAACAGTCAGTCCGGGGATGATTTCCGCCTTTGGGGTGACGGCGGCTCTGCTGGCGCTGGCCGCCGTAATGAGGATTTTCGTCATCCCCCGTTTCCGGCTTCAGCCGGGAAAGCTCCAGCTGCTGCTGGAGGAATGGGTGGGCCTGTTTGACGGCATGGCCAAGGGAAACAGCCCCCACCGGAACAAATTTCTGGGGCTGTATCTCTTTTCCGCCGGGTCCTATATTTTCGTGGGGACCCTGTCGGAGCTGCTGGGCCTCCAGGCCGTCACGGTGCACGGGCATCCCATCACCCTGCCCGCCCCCCTGTCCGACGTGAACGGGGCCATCGCCATGGGCACCCTGTCCTACCTGGTGATCCTGTCCGGCGGCATAGCCTCCAACGGCCTGGGCGGCGTGGGCCGGACCCTCAAGGAGTTCTCCCTGCCCATATCCATGAGCTTCCGGCTGTTCGGCGCGCTGCTCAGCGGCCTGCTGGTGACGGAGCTGGTCTATTACTACGTGCATCTGAGCTTTGTGCTGCCGGTGGTGGTGGGGGTGCTGTTCACCCTGCTCCACGCGCTGATTCAGTCCTACGTGCTCACCATGCTGGTGGCGCTGTACTACGGAGAGGTGTCCGAACCGCCGGTTCCCAAGCCGAAAAAGGAAAAAAAGCCGGCGCTCCAAGCGGAAACCCCCTGACCACACAAATTTTATAGATAAATGGAGGTCCTTTCCCATGAATATGCTGAAAAAGATCCTTGTCCTGGCCGGAGCCATGGCGCTCACCCTGGCCTTGGCCGTCCCCGCCTTTGCCGCCGGCGCCCCCGACGCGGCTGAGCCCGCCGCTCAGACCCAGGAAGACAGTTCCACCGGCTTCAAGGCCATCGCCGCGGGCCTGGCCGTGGGCCTGGCCGCCGCAGGCGGCGCTGTGGCCATGGGCCTGGCCACCGCCAAGTCCACCGAGAGCATCTCCCGCCAGCCCGAGGCGGAGGGCAAGATCCGCACCACCCTGATGCTGGGCCTGGTGTTTATCGAGACGGCCATCATCTACGCGCTGCTGGTGGTCATCCTCATCATCTTCGTGCTGTGACGAGGGAGGCGTTTGGAAAATGCCATTTCCGTTGAACATCGACCCGCAGCAGATCCTGCTGCATTGGATGAACCTGGCCATCCTCACAGGAGGGCTGTATTTCCTCCTGTACAAGCCGGTGAAGCAGTTTATGGACAAGCGGACGGCCCACTATCAGGAGCTGGAAAACCAGGCGGCGGACAAGCTGGCCCAGGCGGAGCAGCTGCGCGCCCAGGCTCAGGCCAAGCTGGAGGCCGCGGACGATGAGATCCACGACGAGCGGATGCGGGCCCAGCAGGCCGCCCAGCAGGCCGCCCAGGAGCGCCTGGCCCAGGCGGAGGAGCAGGCCGGGCGGATCATGGCCAAGGCAAAGGTTGAGGCGGAGCAGAGCCGGGAACGGGCCCTTCGGGAGTCCCAGCGGGAGGTCCGGGAGCTGGCCGCCAAGGCGGCAAGAAAGCTGGCCGCCAAGCCTGGGGACGACATATTCGACAAGTTCCTGGATCTGGCGGAGGAGGGCGGAGCGCATGAGGGCCGATAGAGGCCGCCTGACGGCCCAGCTGCGCAGCGCCGATAAGCCCACCGCGGAGCAGCTGCGGCGGTTTGACCAGTTTCTCTTCCACAAATACAAGCGCAAGGTCCCTCTCCATTGGGAATTCGACCAGGCCCTCCAGGACGGCTTCCGCCTCCAGGTGGGCTCCGACGTGTACGACTGGACCCTGGACGGCCGGGTGCGGCAGTTCCAGGACTATCTGCGCCGGCTCCAGCCCGGGGAAAACGACATCCTGCCCCTGATGCGCCAGGCGGTGGAGAGCTGGGAGCCCTCCCCCCTCCCCGAGGAGATGGGCGAGGTGCTCACCGTGGACAGCAGCATCGCCACCGTGGGCGGGCTGGCCCACGCCCAGTACGGGGAGATTCTGGTGTTCGAGGGCGGCGTCAAGGGGATGGTCCAGGACCTGCGCCCCGACGGGCTGAGCTGCATCCTCTTCGGCGACGGGGAGGAGGTCCGGGCGGGCAGCATGGTCCGCCGCACCCTGAAAACCACCGGAATGCCCGTGGGCGACGGCTTTTTGGGCCGGGTGGTGGACGCCCTGGGCGTCCCCGTGGACGGCAAGGGCCCCATCCGGCCGGAGGGCTACCGGCCCATTGAGAATCCCGCCCCCGGCATCCTGGACCGTCAGCCGGTGAACGCCCCCATGGAGACGGGGCTGCTGGCCATCGACTCCATGTTCCCCATCGGCCGGGGCCAGCGGGAGCTCATCATCGGCGACCGTCAGATCGGCAAGACTGCCATCGCCCTGGACACCATCCTTAACCAAAAGGGCAAGGACGTGATCTGCGTCTATGTGGCCATCGGGCAGAAAACCAGCTCGGTGGCCCAGCTGGCGGAAAATCTGGCCCGCCGCGGGGCCCTGGACTACACCGCCGTGATCACCGCCCCCGCCGGGGTGTCCCCCGCCCTGCAATATATCGCCCCCTACGCCGGGTGCGCCCTGGCGGAGCACTTCATGCACCAGGGAGAGGACGTGCTCATTGTGTACGACGACCTGAGCAAGCACGCCATCGCCTACCGGGCCCTGTCCCTCCTGCTGGAGCGCTCCCCGGGCCGGGAGGCCTACCCCGGCGACGTGTTCTACCTCCACTCCCGGCTGCTGGAGCGGTCCGCCCACCTGTCCGACGAGCTGGGGGGCGGCAGCATGACCGCCCTGCCCATTGTGGAGACCCAGGCGGGGGACGTATCCGCCTATATCCCCACCAATATTATCTCCATCACCGACGGCCAGATCTTTTTAGAGAGCGACCTGTTCTTCGCCGGCCAGCGGCCCGCCGTCAACGTGGGCTTGTCCGTGTCCCGGGTGGGCGGCGATGCCCAGACAAAGGCCATGAAGTCCGCCGCCGGGGCCATCCGGCTGGAGCTGGCCCAGTACC
>ERZ777011.2619-NODE-2619-length-13612-cov-3.380763_pt1 | contig 13612 bp, 13 predicted proteins | sample MGYA00374964_ERZ777011 | MGnify/ENA primary metagenome ERZ777011 (study PRJEB29310, sample SAMD00008975) | mouse gut metagenome | study: EMG produced TPA metagenomics assembly of the Metagenome analysis of fecal microbiota from mouse which was promoted...
GGGAAATGGGGGATTAGATGAATATTGCATTAATACTGGCCGGAGGAACCGGTAGCAGATTTGGGGGAGATATCCCTAAGCAGTATCTTGAAGCGGCCGGAAAACCGGTTATTGCATACTGCCTGAAAACTTTTGCAGAGCATGAGAAAATTGACAAGATTCAGATTGTGGCGGATGAGGAATGGAGGCCTTTTATATATGAGTGCGCAAAAGCGGAAGGGGCGGAAAGCTGCGGAAAACTGCATGGATTTTCCGTGCCCGGGAAAAACAGGCAGCTTTCTATTTGGAACGGGCTGAAAGATATACTGGAATATGGCGGCGAGGAGGATATCGTGATTGTGCATGATGCGGCAAGGCCGTTAGTGTCAAAAAGGATTATTTCGGACTGCCTGGAAGCCTGCAGGGAGCATGACGGAGCTCTGACCACAATTCCTGTGAAAGATACGGTTTACTACGGCAGGGACGGTAAGATAGAGTCTCTGCTCGACAGAGACAGGCTGATGGCGGGACAGGCGCCGGAGGCCTTTCGGGCCGGCCCTTATTATCGTGCCAATGAAAGACTTTTGCCGGATAAGATTTTGCAGATAAACGGTTCCACCGAACCGGCTGTCCTTGCGGGTCTGGATATCGCATGTGTGGCGGGGGAAGAACGGAATTTTAAGATCACAACCAGAGAAGATTTGGCGCGTTTTGAGCAGATTTTGCGGGGCTATTGCGTTGCAGATGATTTTATTGTAAACTGAAAACAAATAGATAATTTGAAGGATTCGGCAGAACAAGAAAGGAGATTCGACATGACACTGGAGCAACAAGCTATTCATATCATTACGGCCCTGCCTGCCGATAAGTTATCACAGGTAGTCAACTTTGCAAAATTCCTGTTAGCGCAGTCGGAAACAGATATCGCATCAGAACGTATAAAAACAAATGGAAAAGAGAAAATTCGCCAGTCAGGCATCCTTAAAGGACAGATCAGTATAGCGGATGACTTTGATGAAACACCTGAATGCTTTAAGGAGTATATGTAATGTATCTAATGGACACCTGTACTTTTCTCTGGTTTCTCGAAGATAATGTAAGCCTTTCCAAAGGAGCCAGGGAAGTAATAGAAGAAAGTGAGAATCTTTATTTAAGCATTGCTTCGCTATGGGAAATTGCTATCAAAAAGAGTATCCGAAAATTGGATATCGAAAAATCAATTACGGAGCTCGAAGAAATGTGTTATAATCTTCAGATTTCCATTTTGCCTATAAAATCACAATATCTTAAAAGAATTCAGCAACTTCCGATGCTCCATGGAGATCCATTTGACCGCCTGATCATATCTACGGCTCTGGAGGAAAATCTTATGCTAATTACTTGTGATATGAAAATAAAACAGTATGATATTAAAATATATTGGTAATGTTTTTAAGAAAAGTCACTTTACGGGGTGATGATTGAAGGATAGAAGGTTTGATGCTGATAGTTGATTGAATGTTGGATGATAGTATTGCAGGGATGGCTTGCGATATATGGGGGATAAGAATGAAGGCTTACGTATTACATGGAATTGGAGATTACCGATATGAGGAGGCGGAAAAGCCTGTCGCTGTGGGAGGCACCGTCTTGGTGCATGTGCGTGCAGCCGGTATTTGTGGATCTGATATCCCCAGAATTTTTCGAACCGGGGCTTACTCGCATCCACTCATACCCGGTCATGAGTTTGCAGGAGAAGTAGTAGAAGTGGGAGAGGGTGTGAGTAGCAGTTTAATTGGTAAGAGAGTGGGCATTTTTCCCTTGATTCCCTGTAGGAGCTGTCCTCAATGCCAAAAAAAACAGTATGAAATGTGCGGCAAATACAGTTATCTGGGGTCAAGGACAGACGGGGGATTTGCGGAATATGTGAAAGTGCCTGAGTGGAATTTGATTGAACTACCGGATTCCGTTTCAATGGAGCAGGCGGCAATGTTAGAGCCTATGGCGGTGGCGGTGCATGCCATACGCAGAATCCGGCCCTCTGGAACGGACAAAATCGCAGTGTGCGGGCTTGGGACGATTGGTCTTTTCACCCTGATGTTTCTAAAAGAGATGGGATGCCAGGAAATATATGCGGCAGGAAATAAGGATTTCCAGAAGAAGATGGCGTACAATATCGGCATTAAGGAAGAAAATTTCTGTGATGTAAGACAGGAGGATTTTTCCAAATGGCTTATGGATAAAACGGACGGCCTGGGCGTAAATATATTTTTTGACTGTGTGGGGAAAAGCGATGTTTTGGCGCAGGGAATCAAAAGCTTAGCGGCGGGAGGCAGAATGATGCTTGTGGGTAATCCGGCGTCGGATATCGCTCTGGAAAAAAGTCTCTATTGGAAAATCCTTCGCAGTCAGCTGCAACTAACCGGAACTTGGAACTCATCTTTTACACATGAGAAAACAGATGATTGGAATTATGTTTTAGCTTGCCTGGAAGGAAAAAGAGCGAAACCGGAAAAAATCATTACCCATCGGATGACGCTCGAATCGTTTATGGAAGGCTTTGAGATTATGCGCGACAAGAAAGAGGACTATGTGAAAATCATGATGCGCAACGATGAATGACACACCTAATGAAATATTCTTAATTTACTTTAGAAAGATTCACAGCAGCGCCCAAAGGGATAGTCTTCCAACCGATTGTAAGGCAAATTTATTTTGTATAATGCTGTACTAGTACATCGAATAATAAGTTTTTGACATTTTCAATTCTCCGAAAGCATTGAAAAATCGACTTTTGCAGGAAATGAAAGTATCAGAAACTTAATATTCGTTGTACTAGGAGCCAGCCGGGCTAGTTTAAAGGATGGACGCAATCATTGTGCGGATACGATGGGGATAGGTATGCATGGAGCAAACCTTTTGATATCCATTTTGAGCAATCTGCGCCCGTTCCTGTTCATGGGAAAGATAATAGGCACATTTATCCACCAGCTCTTCCATAGAAGAGTAAGTCTCCAGATCTATACCAATATCAAAATAATTCTGCAGCTCGCTTTGATAGTTGGTCATGAGAAAACCACCGCATCCAAGAATATCAAAAATGCGCAGTGGCAGGCCGGTTTGGATGGGCTTAATGGTCATATTCAAATTAATCCTGCTTAAATGGAATATTTTGGGCATTTCAGTTAATGTATGGACTCCTCCATGGATTCGTACATTTTTTAATGGGGAGGTATCGCTGCGGGTAAAAAGATCTACCGGAAAATGTAAAGCCAATTGATTTAAGGTTCGAATACGTTCCGTCTGGGCAATTTCCATGCCGATATAACTGTGAGCGGCCACATAGCGGTCAGAATTGGCTACGGATTTTTTTAGAGTAAAAAATTTGGAATCATTTTTCTTGATATCAGCTATTACATTGTCGGTAAGGGCGTCCTCCACAGGATTGTAGCCGTATATTTTTAAGGACGCCTCCACAAGAGCCCGTATATATCCTTGTGAGTATTCAGATAAAGCGGACAGAGCGCGGAGAGGATTTTTTTCATTATAAAGAGAACCTACAAAGGAAATATCACAGCAAAAGGAAGCGCGATCGGCGCCGGAAATGGAACTGGTGACACGATCAAAACGTTCCGTACAGGAGGCAAGAGGAAGATGATAAATATGCTCCGGATTATACGGGGAAAAGGTTTGATACTGCGCCTGGTCAAATAAAAATATCCGGTTGGTATCATGACAGATAGAGGCGGAAAACAGCTCAGGAACAGGACAGTCTACCGTCCAGCATAAATAAGGCGTGCGGTATATGTGGCAAATATCAGAGATAACAGGGTAGAAGTTGATGCTGAATACAAAGAGAGGATGTCTCTCATTGATTATTCGCTCTACGGACAGGATGCGGTCTGCATCTGATATGTATTTTTGGGTTATTTCAGTGGTATCCTCTAAAACCGTCAGGCTCATTTGACGAAAGGCCCGGATGATATCGGGCTCACATATACTTCCATAGCGGTAAAATAAAATTTCCATAATAATAACCATGCCTTTCTCTCAGCCTGCAAATTTTGGACCGCATACAATAACTTGCCTGTGAAAAATTTATTTTTTACAGTATACTGCTTGTTATGTCATCTACTATATTTTATCAAATTAGATGAAAAAAACCAGTTTAAAATATATATTTATATAAACATATTTTTACATTCAATGTTGCCGGATATACGGAACGATTCAAAGCAGGGTTTTCCTTATGACGTGATTATGACGTTAGTTTATTATTTTACACAGCATAAAGCTACACCGGTGAGGGCAAATAAAAAATATATACGATAGATATCGAATGTAACGGATAAGGACGGATTACGCAGGTATATTGATGGATACCGTAACAGGAACAGGGTTATCTATGTAGAGCAAAAGCGATTTGCTCTGCAAAAGGGGGAATATATTGCAGAGCAAAAGCGGAAAGATACCTGGAAACCGGGAGAAGGATGGCAATATGGAGCCGACTGTTTATGTGCAATGGTATTGCTATCGGAATGTGCTCTATTTATTGCGTCAGGAGACTGTACTGGTACCGGTCTGGTACAGAATAGCAAAAAATCGGCAGAGACAGTCCTTTATCTTTGATTTGAGTTTATATGAATAAAAAATATAGGCCAGCCATGTAGAAGTTCAGCTGCTGATTAAAAAATATATGGAAGAAGTGACTGGGGGATTTCCCAGATTATTGGTTATCATATGGCAACGATGGGAATGCAATAGAGAATGCCATATATTATGAGAAAGCAGCCGCATTCCAGGACAGCAAGATGATTGAAGCTTGATAAAAGTTTACTGCAGACTAATTTCATCAGAAATAGATTTTATCTTGCGGTAAAAAGTAGTTCTTGAAAAATTACATAAATTAGCGGCCTCCTGTGCGTCTATTTCTTTTTCCAGCCATTGGCTGTAAATTTGGCCGAAGTTTTCAGGGAAAATTTTTGGGGGCCTGCCAAATTTCACACCCTTTAACTTGGCGGCCTCAATCCCTTCCCTTTGCCGTTGTCTGATTGCACAGCGCTCATTTTCACTTACATAGCTTAAAAGACTTAAGACAAGATCCGCAATTAAGGTTCCCAGCAAGTCTTTCCCCTTTCTGGTATCCAAAAGAGGCATATCCAGCACTACTATATCCACGCCCTTTTGCTTGGTCAATATTCGCCATTGCGCTAATATCTCTTCATAATTTCTTCCCAGTCGGTCTATGCTTTTGATATAAAGCACATCGTTAGGCTTTAGACGTTTAAGGAGTTTTTGATACATGGGACGGTTAAAATCTTTTCCGGACTGCTTTTCCACATAAATATTCCGCTCCGGTACTTGTACCTGACTCATGGCAATCATTTGCCGGTCTTCATTTTGCTGTTGTGTGCTGACACGCACATACGCATATACATTACTCATTTTGTTCCTCCATTCTTGCCATCAACCCGAAAATTTGGGCTTCGGACATAAATTTCCTTAGTTTTCCATATTTGGTAGTTTGATTATACTATAACTGCCACTGAAATTCCTGAAAGACAGAACAAAAGGTTTGGTATTGGAGCAATGAAACGCTTTAACGACATATTTTATTGTACGAATCTATGCACAATAAAAGTCCCACAAGACGCTGTTCATCATCATACGCCTGCAGGACTATTCTTATCAAAACGCTATCAAACTTAGAGTAGTATAAGTTAAGAATAGCGTAGTTATTTAGTTGGCCTACCGTACTTTTTCCCAATCAGGTGAAAATGTTTCTCCAACCTGAATAAACGACTCTTTGCGATTCCAATTACAATGAGATGACTGATAACACCGCTTGCACGGTTTATCCATTTTTTCCTGATCATTTACAGTTTTTCTGTAATTTTGATATTCCGGTGCGTTCCACATTTCCATAAATGGCTTGCTTATATCATATTGAAAAAACTGTATAGGCGTTGACATGCATGGGCGTACATAACCATCGGAACCAAGAAAAAAGTCTCTCCAAGAAACAAAGCAGTCCTTGTGGAAACGGTCTTTGGCGATATCTTCTCCCACATAATGTGGTAACTTTAACACGATCCCCAGTTCTTCTCCGACACGAATTGCTTCTTCAAACATTTTATGTACCAAAGCATCCTGCCCCCAAAGCGATTCATTCATCAAATCTTCACCAAATACGGTCAGATAAACCACCTTGACCTCCTCAATTCCGATCTCCGCAGCCAAACGAACCAGATCCGGCAGTTCCTGTATATTAGAGCGCATTGCGCAAAACACAAAATTGATCCAGGGATACTTTAATCCGCGCTCCTTCTTGATCCGAACAATCTCTTTTAAATCCTTTGTAATCTGCTCAATCTTGGAACCTCTTCTAATTCGACTGTTCGTTAAGTCGGTTGCCCCGTCCAGGCTCACAGCAAATACGTCAACTTTATAGTCAAAAATAGCATCTTGAATCTTTTGGAGATTCATTCCATTAGAACAAAAATATTTTCTGGCACTGTGCTTATTGATAATTTCCAGCATCTCATTAAAGTGAGGGTGAATTGTAGGCTCCCCCCATCCCATCAGGGTGACCTCTTCCACGGTATCCATCAATGGCTCAAAGCTGCGGAAAACATCCATGTCAAACATTGTCGGTTTAAAATCAGCTGCATTTCTCCCGCACATCACGCAATTTAAGTTACATGCATTGGTCAGTTCAAAAACCAACCGTCTGGGGTAAGACTCTAAGACAGTTTTTCCGGCTTCCAGCTCGCGGATATTTAAATCAGTATTTCTTTGTTGTTGCTCTGTCAGCTGTTTTCCTGAAAATAATGTTTTGGTTTTTGCTCGTAATATCATGCGTATGGCCTCCTTTAGCAATCATTTAATAAACAGTAAGCAAAACAGATTTCTATAATGATGTTTGCAGTACATCCTCTACATAAAATATTTCCGATAAAAAGTATGAACCTGAAGGATGTTATCAGGACACTTTTTATGCCATGCTAAATATCCGGCTTCCGTTTCCTGTCTTGTCCCATTTTTAATCTCGACACCTTTCGGAAGTCTGCACTCATAAACAAATGTAACAAAATGACCTCTTGTTTTCATTTCTTTTATAATAATGGGAACAATCTCAATTGGCTTTGCCGAACAGATTACATTGCATCCAATTTCATTTAGAGCCGTTTTTTGGATTCGATCCTCAAAGCTTTCCTTTAATCTGAGAATCCCTCCCGGGACATGCCAGCCTTTCCCGTAAAATCTGTCATCTCTCCATGATAAAAGTATTCTGCCTTCTTCATCCCGAATCAATAAATCAACGTTTAGCATTGGAGTTATTTCCGTTGCAAATAAGAACACTTCCTCAGGCAATCCTTCCTCAGGATTATTGATCTGCCGGCTTACTTCCTGAAGCAATTCATTAAGTCTGTTCAAATTCAATACCTCTCACTTGTCTTTACTATTTTTGCAAATCATTTGAATTCCCTGTTCGAACTCAATCATTGGAACCCAACCCGTATCATGCTCCAATGCCGAAATGTCGGCACATAAATTCATAACAGGATTCGGCGGATATGGAATTTCCCCAAACCCAAGCTCTGCATCCGGGTTTACTACATCTCTAATTATTTCTATATATTCCCGAAGCTGTCTTGTTTGTCCGCTTCCGAGACAATAAACATGATTTCCAGTTACCTTTTCTCCTGCCAGATAAAAGGCCATGCCGGCATCCTGGGCCTCCAAAAAATCCCAGTTTTGCCGGGATGGTGTAAAGGAACAATGTTCTCCGTTTTTAAGCTTTGTAACTGTTGAACTGATTAGGGAATTCGGGCGGTCATATTTTCCATATATGCTAAAAATCCGCATCCATATACAACTTATTCCCAATTTAGCCGACAAAATTTGCGCCAATTGCCCTGCTGCCAAATGTATAATTCCGTCAGCCCGTACAGGATGGCAGGGTGTCTGTGGGGATAGTTTTCCGGTATAATTCACTCCATATTCGGATTGTGAGCCTGCCCCTACAAATTTAGAGCACTTCATAGATGACGCCGCACGCACAGCTTCCAGCACAGTCTGAATATTTTGACATTTAAGGATAATATCCTCATATCCTTCTTCATAAGTCGCAGTCCGGGGCCATGCAAGATGATAAAAGACATCACAAGTATCTGAGACCAATGACGGAAGACTTTCATAGCTATCAATATCACATGGAATAATTTTTATTCGCAGGTCATTTGGAATTCTTCCCAATTTTCCTGTGTTGGGTCTGACAACAGCATATATTCTTTGCATGGACTTATCTTGTAGCGCTGCGTTGATCAAAGCAACGCCAATCATACTGGTAGCACCGGTAATTACTATTTTTTTCATCTACCACCTCATCTGTTTAGCTACAAACTATTATTTTGAATTTAACAGTGCTTCCTTTATTATCTCTATCATGTAATCAACTCTGTCATCGTCCATTCCCGGATAAACGCCAACCCAAAATGAATCTCTCATAATGCGATCTGTGTTTTCCAGACCGCCTACAATACGGTATCCGTCACTTTTGTTGCGCATTTCAACAAAACAAGGGTGTTTTACCAGATTCCCTGCGAAAAGTCTTCTTGTCTGGATTCCCTTGCTTTCAAGGTGTTTAACAACGCCAACGCAGTCTATACCCTCTCTGACAGTGATCAAAAATCCAAACCAGCTGGGATTGCTGTTTGGCTGTGCTTCCGGCAAAATTACTTTGTCAGTAACACTTTCAAGACCATTTCTGAGACGTTTCCAGTTATGCCTTCTGGCTTCAATAAAATCTGGCAATTTTTTTAACTGTTCACATCCAATAGCAGCCTGCATATCGGTCATTTTCAAATTGTATCCAAAGTGGCTGTACACGAATTTATGGTCGTATCCTTCCGGCAGCTCACCGTATTTCCCGATAAACCGATGCCCACACATATTATCCTGGCCGGATTCACACATGCAATCCCGTCCCCAATCACGGAAAGAACGAATTAATCTGTGCAGCTGGGTATTATTTGTGTAGACACATCCGCCTTCTCCCATTGTCATGTGATGCGGCGGATAAAAACTTGAGGTACCAATATCTCCAATAGTTCCTACTTTATATTCTTTTCCCTCAAAAATATATGTACCTCCTAAAGCATCGCAGTTATCTTCTATAAGCCATAGTTGGTGTTTATCACAGAATTTTTTAACCGCAGCCAGATCGAAGGGGTTTCCCAATGTATGTGCTATAAAAACGGCTTTTGTCTTTGGCGAATATGCCTTTTCCAGCATTTGCACGTTTATATTGTATTGAGGAATCGTAACATCCAAAAAGACGGGCACCGCACCGTACTGGATAATTGGGGTTACTGTAGTAGGAAAAGCAGCTGCTACAGTAATGACCTCATCCCCACGGCCTATTGCACGCTCCTTCAACTCCGGAGCCGTGAGAGCCGCAAATGCTACGAGATTTGCAGATGAACCGCTATTTACCAGACTTGCGTAACGCACACCCAGCCATTGAGAAAATTGTTCTTCAAATTCTCTGACAAATTTTCCGGATGTCAGCCAGAAATCAAGGGCTGATTCTGTCAGACGGCACATTTCTTTGTCATCATATATGCGTCCTGCATAGGAAATCCGTTCCCCTTTCCTGTAGACATTCTTGTTCTCTTTATATGCATAATAATAATCTGCAACCATGTTCAAAATATCCTGTCGGGCTTCCTTCTCGCTTTTCCATTCCCTTTTCATTTTTATACCTCCTTGCATATCGCAAGCTTTGCTTGCGATACTGCTACCGATAAAGAGTTTGGAAATTTACTTCCAAACTTTTCCTCCATTCCGAAGCGTTTTACGCTGAGGAGGCGAGCGAAATGTCAGATTTCGCTCTGCCTTATACCTCCTGCATAAAATTCTGCAATTTGACGCATACATATCTGGCGTTCCCATTCACCAGCTTTTTGGCACTTAAAAAATTCAACTACCTGCTCAACCACCTTTTCACAGGATAATACAGGTTCCCAATCTAACTTATCTAAAGCCTTTTGAATATCTAAACCTAAAGTCTTTGATTCGCCGACCTCAAAGAGTTCACCTTCTTTATAATCCAGACCTTCAAAGGAACTTCGGATTTTTTCAAAAATCCATGAAACAGTTCTTACTCCGTCTAACGTCGGACCAATATTCCATTCACCCGAATAACCAGCAGGATCCCCATATAGCAGCCGTGCCACTGAGAGATATCCGTTTAATGCATCTAAGACGGACTGCCATGGTCTTGTCTGTAATGGATTACGCAGTTCGACAGCTGAGCCTTCTGATACGGATCTTAAAATGGAGGGGATTAACCTTGTTTGAATATGGTCTCCTCCCGCCAGCACATTACTTGCTCTGACAACCGCTATTCCTGGCATACCGGCATTCACTTGAAAATAGGATTTCCGGTAATTTTTGATCATAAATTCCATGCAAATCTTGCTGCAGGAATAAGCATCTGCGGCTCCTAAAAAATCTTGCTCACGATAAATAGCTCCATCACCTTTGTTATCATATACTTTATCTGTAGATACCATAACGATGCTTTTCACAGAATTACAATTTCTTAGGGCTTCTAATAGATTCATGCTTCCGATAAGATTTGTTCGGTATGCTCTTGCCGGATTATCAAAACATTCCTTTACAAACCCAAATGCGCCCATATGAATAACAATTTCGGGCTGAAAATTATCTATTACTTTTTTTAAGAGCTGCTCATCCAGTAAATCACCCGTTACATTGTGAATCAACTCATTGCCAAGAATCTTTTCATATAGACTTTGAGGCTCCGGGGCAAGCGCATATCCCATGGCATCAGCGCCCAAATAGTTTAGAATAACGGTCAGCCATGCTCCTTTAAAACCCGTATGTCCAGTTACCAAAATGCGTTTTCCTTTATAAAATTTTTGATTATTTAACAATGCACTTTTCATCAATCATTCCCTAAGTGGCTATATTATGGAAAAGAACTGGTTTTTCATCATCATTTAAAAATGGCGCCAAGTCATCAAATTCCGCTGCCTTAAGGCTTCCATCCGGCATTACTTTGGAAGCAATTCTGGGCGCAAGAGGTCCAAATTGCTCCAGCATAACTTCGCAGATTACCGCTCCATCCATAGACAAGATCTCCGTAATTTTTGCCTCAATGTTATCTCCATAAGAAATTCGCCTGTTTGGAATTCCATAAGCGTCAGCTACCTTGCAAAAATCAGGCGTCTTTACTCCACTTTCAGGACCAACTCCTAAAAAACGATCGTTCATATAATTATGCTGATTATGTCGGATCAACATATAACCGTTATTTTGGTATACAAATAGCTTTATAGGGAAATTGTGGTAACACAGGGTGGCAAACTCCTGAACATTCATGGATACACTACCATCCCCTGATAATACGATAACCGGCTTTTTGTCTGTACAGCATCCAATAGATGCGGCCCAAAACCCCATGCAGGATAATCCACCTGATATGAAATATTGCTGCTCCCTCTTAACCGACCATGTTTGAGACACCACATTGCAGACACTTCCTGTATCGACTACAACAGAAGCATCTTCGGGGGCCAGTCTGCTAAGAACACTGGTAAAATAATAAGAATTCAGTGGATTGCATTTGTGATAATCCTCTATTACAACCGGATAGCGGGTATTCAACGATTTACAATAGGAAACCCATGCACTGCATTCCGGCTTATCTGCGGCTGCAAGACTGTCAACAAATGCATCTGTTGACATACATAGTTTTCTGTCAATCGGTACATCTGATTTTTCTAATTCTTTTGGATCTATATCTACCTGAATCTTATAGGCATTTACCGCAAACCTATCCGGATAATAACCAATTGAAGAAACAGAAAGCCGACACCCAAGGATCAAAAGCAGATCTGCCTGCTGAATAGCAAAATGAGCTCCCCTCTGCCCATAAGCGCCTATACGCCCCGCAAAAAACTGACTGTCAGAAGCAATACGGTCAATTCCCATTCTTGATGTCACTACCGGAATTTGAAGTTTTTGCGTAATAGCAGAAACAGATGCTTTGCTCATTCCGCCTCCGGCTAAAATTAAAGGTCGTTTCGCATTGGATATCCTTTGCGTAATTTCCTGAAAATCATTTTTGGAAGTCATGCTTCGAGTATCCCTGCTGTCTGCATCCTTGCTACTTTGATAGCTAAATGGCTTCATATCCTCAGAAACCTGTCTGTTCTGTACATCTACCGGCACGTCAATCCAAACAGGTCCACGCCTTCCATTCATGGCCTCGAAATATCCTCGTTCCATATGATAACGTATATCAGCCGGATCCATGACAGCGGCAAAATACTTTGTAATGGAGGAAACAAGCGGCTCCAGATTCAAACTCTGGGTACCATGCTGGCGTATGCCTGTTTTCTGCTCATAAGAAAGGAGCTTAGAGCTTGCCTGTCCGGATATGATAAAAAGAGGGCTCGAATCGACGTAAGCTTCTGCTACACCTGTAATGGCATTAGTCGCTCCCGGTCCGATTGTTACCAATGCTACACCCGGAATTCCATTTTTTCTGCCATACAGGTCGGCAGCCATGGCTGCTACCTGTTCGTGGTGGGTACAGACTGCGTGCAGTTTCTTATTTTTGTAAAGGGAATCTGTCAACCACATGGAAGAACTGCCTGAAACCATATATACTGTTTCCACACCTTTTCTTTGCAAAAAATCAAAAATATACTCGGATACTGTCATAATCATTTCCCTCGGCTTTAATTTAAATTCATAAGTTCGTTGTACAGTTTTCTATCCAACGTTGGCCATTGATCTTCATTTGGCTTTCCAAATTCTAATTTAGGGAGTACATAAGTGTCTTCAAAAATTCGAATTTCAATCAATGCGGGAGAGTCATCATAAATAATGTCCTTACATCTTTCAACTTCCGTAGGAGAAGTTATAACCATATGCTCCAAGCCATATGCTTCTGCAATTTTGTCGAAATCAGGCGATGTAAACCCGCCCGAAGGATTTGTCTGATAATAGCAATTATCAAAGTACATCTCCTGAAAATGCCGAATCATACCCAACGCATTGTTATTCATAACAATGATTTTAATTGGGATTCTTTCTCTCGCAAGATACTGCAATTCCTGAATATTCATCTGCATACCTCCGTCACCGCATATACAGCAGACTGCTTTGCCATTGCTGCCATAATATGCGCCAATCGCTGCCGGAAATGCATATCCCATTGCTCCCATCCCGCCGGAAAACAGAACTTGTTGGCCGGCCTTTGGTATAAAAGACTGCGCGACCCACACCTGGTTTTGCCCAACATCTGCTGTGATTACAGAATTTTCCTGTATCAAATGACTGATTTTACGAACATATTCGTTGGGAAGTCTGTCGTCATATCCGTGCAGTTTCTTACGTATCTGCGTACATACGGATAGCCAATGTGAATAATCCCTGTCTATCTTTAATCCTGCCATGATCTGCAAGGCATCTTTTGCTTCCATACAGAAGGAATTTTCGTCCTGGTGTACTTTATATTTCAATTCTTCCACATCAACGTCGATGCGGACGATTACAGCATTCTTTGCAAAATTTTCTCTTATCGCTCCTACCTGACGAATATCCATACGCGATC
>ERZ777011.2621-NODE-2621-length-13597-cov-3.120292_pt1 | contig 13597 bp, 25 predicted proteins | sample MGYA00374964_ERZ777011 | MGnify/ENA primary metagenome ERZ777011 (study PRJEB29310, sample SAMD00008975) | mouse gut metagenome | study: EMG produced TPA metagenomics assembly of the Metagenome analysis of fecal microbiota from mouse which was promoted...
ATATGTATCAGGTATAAATTGTATGCCTGATACTGCTCTACAAGAAATGAGAAATACTAAAAAACAATTTTTCAAAACAACAGGAATACAATGTTTTCATGGAGTGCAATCTTTTGTAAAAGGAGAAGTAACACCAGAACAAGCACATGAAATTGGAATAAAACTAGCCGAAGAACTATGGGGAGATAAATTTCAAGTAGTAGTTTCTACTCATTTAAACACAGATAATCTACACAACCATTTTGTTTTAAACTCTGTTTCATTTTTAGATGGAAAAAGATTTTGTAATACAAAGAAAGATTATGCTACTATGAGAAAAGCTTCAGATAAACTTTGTGAAGAATATGGATTGAATGTTTTGAAACAAGAAGAAAAATACAATAAATATGCTACAAGTAGCTTATTAAGGAACTTATGAAAGACAGTATAGATTATGCAATAGCAAATGCTAAAGACTATAACGAATTTATTAAAATATTACAGGATTTAGATTATGTTGTTACTGATAAAAATAATACATTATCTATTAGGAGAGAGCCATATAAACGAAACACAAGAATTGAAAGGCAATTTGGAGAAAAGTATTCAAAAGAAAATATTTATAAAAGAATATTAGAAACACAGCCCAAATATCCATATTCTCCAGATCCATATTTATTAGTTAATAGAAATTATGAAAGATATAACAATGAAAAACAAAAACATTTGAAATTTAAAGGCTCTATTTTATATTTAATTTTTCACTATGAGAATTACTAGGTATCAATATAGAAATCGTCTCAAAACCTAATATAACGAAAATGACGCCAGAATTAATACAAGCAATTAAGAAAATGGATGAATTTTCTAAACAAGTTAGATTTGTATGTAAAAATAACATTAATACAGAACAAGAATTACTTGATTATCAAAAATCAGTCTATGAAAAAATTAATCCATTAAAAAGTGAAAGGGAAAGTTTATGGAAAAAGCTTAAACGAGTAAAAACAGAAGATGAAAAAGTAACTATTGAAAATCAAATTATAGAAATTTCTAAAAAGATAACACCACTTGCTGAAGAAATAAAACATTGCAATAATATTGAATTAAGATTAGAGAAAATTAAAAAATTTGAACTTCATCAAAAGTTAGAAAATGAGAAAAAAGAGTTTGAAAAGGAACAGGTAAAAAAGAAGAAAGATAGAGTTAGATAAAACCCAAGATACTATTGAATTTGATTGTGCTTAACATAAACTTGATTTTCTATTAAAATTTTGCTACAATAATTATATTGAAAAGGTAATAGCTTTTCAGAGTTCCTATACAAATAAGTTTTGGGAGGTGTTCAAATGAAGAATTGGACTGAGTGGTTTGATTCTACGGCAGAACGGAGAGCTTATATCAAAACTCACCGTAAGAAAGCTAAAGCGCATGGAAAGAAATTTCGTGTGCTGAGACGTTCTTATTGCACACAACGTTGCACTGGAAGAATTATGTATTTTGCAGACCTTTCAGAAGGATAGTTCTCACAAAGAAGGTGGCTAATCTATAAAGAATAGCCACCTTCTTTTATCTTATAATATTGTATATATTTTTCCAAATACTAATTTTTTAACTCTAATAGATATATATTTCTTAGATATTTACCTAAGCTAGCAGTTTTTGCAATTTTTGCTCCAGTATATTCTGTTGCTTTATTTGAAGCAATATTATCTGGATGAACGGTTACAACAATGTATTCATAATTCAATTTTTTTGCTTTATCTATTAAAATTGTCTCTAATTGTTTCATTATTCCTTTATTTCTATATTCTTTTAATACTAAATATCCGTCCTAATTCTGCAACTTTATTACTTTTCAAATTTATAAGTTCTTTTATTTCACTTGTTGCAGATTGATCTATATATAGCTGTGCCATACCAATAATTTTATCATCATCATATGCACCATATGTAATTATTTTTTCTTGATTACATATATCTTCTAATTCTTCTTCTGTGAATGGCATAAAAAAATCTTTTCTTTCCAAATTATTTAAAACTTCTTTAATAAGATTTATTACATTTTCTTTTTCTGTTATAGTTATTTTTCTGTACTCTATCATAATAAAATTCCTCCAAATCTTTCTTGATTTTATCATAATTAAGTAAAAAAATAAACACTATGACCAATTTTTTATATAAATTTATGTGTAATAGACATATTGCATAAAATATTGAATATAATGTTAATAGTATCAAGAAGTTTATCTTCGTTTTCAAGAAGACATGGGACAATTAGAAAGGAGATGGGGTAATGAGTACTCGTAAACGGAAATCCAAAGAACAAAAAAGGAATGAAATTTTATTTATGATTTTTTTCATTCTTTTGTTTCTAGGATTCTTTATGGCAATCTTAGCTTGTCCATTATGTATCTACAACATTATTAATGAAATTTGTATGTATATTTTTTTATTGGGTGGTGGATTACTATTCAATCTATCAAATTTTATGCTAGATTATATCTACAGACAAGAAATGTGGCGAGAAATAATGGAAGAAAACAAAACATCATCAGAAACAAAGCAATAATATACCCTAAAGCAACTTAACGATTGTTAGGTTGCTTACTAATTATATAAAAAAATAAATGATTATAAATTAACTATTAATTTACTTTAAGAATTTTTTTCATATTTCTTGACTTCTGCTATAAATTTAGAGTATAATAAGTATAGAAAGTAAGCAAACACAGAAATGTGTGTTGCCCAAAATTAATTGAGAAAAACACTACACTGCCTGCTAGCAAATGTGTAGTGCTTTTTTTATTTTATATGCTTATTAACCCATTGTATGTATATAATACATAGCAAGGCTAAATTTATTGTTATTGAAATCATTAAACCTATCACTAGGAATGCAAACATCTCTAACATAGCCTCACCCCCTAACTCTTGATAAGAAATCAAGGTCGAGGGCAACACACACATCTGCTTAACTTACTTTCTATGGTAAGTATTTTATAACATTTCTACTAAAAAGTCTATAATTTTTTCATAATTATTTATTTTTCTCTATCCAATCGCAAAATTCCTCTTTTGTGATTTTTCCCTCACGATATAACTTTAATTGTTCTCTTGCATCTTCTTTCCACATAAGAAATTCTACTTTTATTAATATTTTGTTATTTTTTTCACGATATACTTGCGTTATTCTTCTTTGATATTCTCTTTTGTATGCAAGTTCTGCCTCATCTTCCACTATCTTATTATCATAAGCTTTACGGGAAGCATATGATTTACAAGTTGGAGTTCCATCTGCATTAGGTAATTCACAATAAACTTCTTTTCCTGAGTATTGTAAATAATATCTTCCACAATTTTGACATATACTAATATTTCTTTTTGAGTTTTGTATCAAATCACTTAATGCTAGAAATGCTAGAGCAAAATGTGATGAACTTTCATATATATAGCAAATAGGATTATCTTCTTCTTTATTAGCAATATCATATGCTAATTTTTCAACTTGCTCATTAGTCAAATTAGAAGGTGCTTTTTCTGATAAACTTTTTCTAATACTTACATGTATTTGTGAAGAAAATTGTTCTAACAAATCAATAACAGCAGAATATGCCATAAATTTATAATATTTATCTACATCTAAAAAGCTATTATTTTCATGTAAATCAAATACAAAATCAACCGTTTTTCTCATATCATTTTGAAATTTAATATAATCAGTATTTATTAAATCAAATGCTTTATTATAATAATCTAGAAATTTTTTTGTAGATGTATATCTAGTTTTATATTCTACTGGATATTTTTCTTTAATTTTATCTATGTGGTTAAATCCTTCTAATCCATAATAAACAAAAAAAGTTTTATATGCATTTTCTGGACTTGAAAAGTCAGCATTTAAAAAAGTAAGTATATAACTTCCATAATCTTTGTTAAACATTTGCTTAACCATTTTATCTTTTTTAGCATTTTGTTCTAAATCTAGTTCCACTTGATGAGAATATTCATTGTCTTCCTCAGCTAATGTAATTTTTGATTTATGCAAAAACAATGTTGTGTAATAATTTTCAACATCATGATGAGAATCAAAAATCATTGATATACTATCTTTGGGAACATTTATATTAAATAAATTCATAATTTTCTCCCTTATACTTGTGTTAGAAATCTAAAATATTTTTTAAAATTCGTTGACATTTAAAATTTATTATAATATAATGCATATGAACTTGAAAAACATTTATATATTTCTCACTTAATATTATAGAACTTTTTCTATATTCAGTCAAGAGAAATAGACAAAATAAAGCGAAAGGGGGGAAACTTGTATGAGAACATTAAATGGAACGATATTTTTAGAAACCAAAGATATTAGACAAGCATTAAAAATCGGAAATAAGACTTGTTTAGAACTATTTCACAAAAAAGATTTTCCAGCTAAAAAGATTGGCAAATCTTGGCTTGTAATGGAACAATCTTTTAAAGATTATTTTCAAAACAATGAACTCACTAATGATTAAAAAAGAAGATTTAAATAAGCCCATTTAAACCTTCAAAAAACATTTAAAATCTCAAATCACAAGGATTACCTTGCATAAATGTTTCTATATGCATTATAACATAAAAAAACTTTAAAAAGCAAGGTATTTCCTAAAAATTTAGGAAAGGATGGAAGTACATTGAAAATTAAAGGAATAACATCAGGAACTTATCTATCAAAACGAATCAAAGATAAAAATACAAAATTGACTAGCAAAGAAATTTGTAATCAATGTAAGTTTAAAGATACTTGCAAATATAGGAATATTAGTAAATTCGAAAATGGCGAAGTATTTAATAATAATGTAGAATGTGAACATTTTTATTTTATAATAACTCCTAAAGCTATATTAACAGTAGGTAGAGATACAACAACAGGCAAAGTAATGACAAAAACTTTTGTTGGAAAAGATGAAACGGAAGCTTTTAATAAAGCATTGACAGAAAAATTAAAATTAGATCAGAATGGTGGAATAAAACTTATTACTAAAAGCAATAAAACCATAGCTGATTTAGTAGAAAGTGTATTAAAAGAAGATTTTAAGTTAGGCAAAATAAAACAAGCTACATTTAAAAGAAAAACAGATACTCTGAAAAAATTACAAAAAGAGAAATTTACTAATATACCTATAACAAAGGTAAAAAGAGAAGATGTAATCAAATATTTAGAAAGTTTAAAATCATATTCTAAAAGTACAATAAAACAAACCTACGAACAATATGTATGGCATTTGGACAAGCAACTTATGAAAATATAATAACAGATAATTTTATGACAGGTTGGAAAAGGGTTGAAAAGCCTAAAAGCGAGTATAAGAGTCATCACAGAAAATCTTTGACTATTGAAGAACAAAAGAAACTAGTAAATTATCTAAATTCTGTAAGCTATAAAAAATGTCCTAATAAATATTTATTTTTGTTATTATTAACTACAGGAATGAGAATTGGTGAAGCATTAGTTTTAGATTATGAAAAAGACATTGATTTAACAAATGGAAAAATCTATATAAGAAAAACTCAAACGAAAAACATTAGTGGCAAAGTAATAATTGGAGAAACTGCCAAAACTGAAAATGGAGAAAGAACATTGACTATGACCAATATAAGTAAGCAAATAATTGAATCTGCATTAGAGCATAAAATAACAAATAAAAATCATCTACTATTTTGTAAAGAAGATAAAACAATGCATATAGAAAATTCTATAAATAGTAACTTAAAAAGAATTGCCTTAAAACTTGGTATTGTCATATATGAAGTAGAAAATAAAAAAGGACAATTAGTTCAAAAGACAGCTGTTCATACTCACCTCGACCATAAAATCATAATTTTGTAGGAAACTACAAAAGGACGAAAATTATATCAAGAGTGCTAAAAACACATTATTTCAAGAGATTGGAATAATGTGTTTTTACTTTTTTCAGTCTTCTAAATTCCCTCTTAATCCTTAAATTTTGTTCTAGAAAAATGTTCTAGAACAAAAAAAAGTTCAAAGTAAATTGTTCTAGAAAATTTTACGAAGAACAAAACCTTGTCATATCAAGCATTTAAAGATTATTTTCTAGAAAAATTCTAGAACAAATTAGAAAAATTTATAATAGAGGGAGGTCAAAGATGTATGAGTTCACACCATTTAAAAAATCAGATATTTTAAGGTTTAATAGTTTTATTCAAATACCCAGAGAATTACTAGAAAGAGAAGAATATAAACAACTTACACCAAATGCAATATTATTGTTTTCTATTTTAGCCGATAGGCTAGAGTTATCTTTTAAGCAAATTGATAAAAATTCAATAGTACAATTCTATGATGATAAAGGAAATATGTATGTGATTTTTAAAAGAGAGGAAATTGAGGAAAAACTTCATCTTAAACGTTCAGCTCTTGACAATGCTATTAATTTACTTAAAGAGTGTAACTTAATTCAAGAGAAAAAACAAGGAAAAAATTTGCCTAATATTATTTATATTGGTAAAACAATTGGAACAATTGAAAATGAAAAAGTAATAAATTTTATGGATGCACAAAAACAGCACTCAGGAATGAATAAAACATACACTCCTGAATGTTCAAAACCAACAGTCCATAATAACTATAATAATAGATATATAAATAATAATATAAGAAACAGTAAAAATTTATTTCAAAACTACGAACAAAGGCACTATGAAAATTTAGATTTTTTATATGCAAATAAATGTTAAAAATTTAATAAAGGAGATTTTAGAATATGGAAAATATAGAATTAAAAGAGAGATTTATTGATGAGAAAACTGGAATTGAGTATATGAAAAAAGGCGATTATTACTATCCTAATTTAATTGATTTAGTTAGTGTAAAAGCTAATGAACTTGGTAAATATGGAAAGCTAAGATTAAAATATTTATTAGAGAATAAGAAAATAGAATATACAATCCTGTGGGTTGAAAACAAATTAAGAAGTCATTTATTAGAAATAGATAAGACTGCAAACGAAAGATTTAATTTACTAATGAAACAATTTGCAGAGAAAGAAAATATAACTGAAGAATTAAAAGCAAATAATCAATTAGAATGGGTTAGTTCCATGAACAATATTAAAAATCGTGTGGAAGAAATTATATTTAGAGAATTAATTTATGTTTAGAAAAGAGGTAAAAGTATATGAAAAAAAATAAAATATATAATATAGATTTATCCGAGTTTAGCGACTTAATAGATAATATGAGAATTGAATTAAAAAGCAAAGATTTAGAATATAAAAAACTGACAGATGAATATTATAAAATTTTAAAAGATTTTCCAAACTTGCAATTAATTTTTGAAGAGCAACTTGAACTAGAACTAAGCAAAGAAGAATGTAAAATGCTACAAAAGCTAGTATCAATTTATATTGATATATTAGGTTTTGAAGAAAAAGAATTATTTTTATTAGGTTGTAAAAATGCACATTTATATAATAAAAATATTGAAATAATAAGAGATTAAAATTACCTTAAAATTACAAAAATTAAGAAGAGATTTTTTCAATAGATTTCTTCTTTTTTTGTTTATTTTTTAAGAGAATAAGATTAAAAAACACGCAAAATTTACTTGTTAGAATATTAAAAGCAAGCAACGCATTTATACTCCCGTATAAATACAAACCCAAAATTTCAAATTGAAATTTTTAAATGGGGAATTTCTTCCCAAAACCCCTTATAAAAATTTTATAAATTATGGAAGGAGAAACGATATTATGAGAAGAAGAACAATCAAAAAACAATTATGGTTAGATACAAATGAGAATAAATTATTGAAACAAAAAGCAGATAAATCTGGATTAACTGAATCAGAATTTTTAAGAATTTGCATTAAAGGTTATAAAGTAAAAGAGCAACCTACTGAAGAAATTAAAACTTTCCAAAGAGAACTAAGTGGCATAGCAAATAATATAAACCAAATTGCAAGAGCAGTAAATGTGGCAAGATGTATTAAAGATGAAGATTTAGAATATATAAAGAAAACTATTCCACAATTCATTTTAGAATTTCAAAAGAAAGTATATTCAAGAGAATAAAAAGGGAGAGTTTATCTATGGCAGTTATGAAAATAAAAACAATCAAAAGTAATTTGCAAGCAGTTATAAATTATGGTAAAAATGGAGATAAAACTGATAATGGAATTTTAGTATCAAGTATAAATTGTTCTGTGCAAACTGCTTACGAAGAAATGTCTCTTACCTACTCATACAATATCACCTGCATATACTTGCCTTTATCTCTAAAATATAGTAAAATATAAACAGATAGCTTAAATAGGTTATTGATTAGAAGCGGGATTTTAAAGTTTTTAGGAAGGACTAAAAAATCTTGCTTCTTTGCTTTATTTATATTCATTTTACTTTTACTCCTTATTCTTGTTTATTTGTTCTTCTTTTACTTAAATATTCCTTAAATGCTCCTAATTCTACTTGATACTTCTTGCCTTTTTTAATTGCTGGAAAGTTTTCATCATAGGCAAAGGTATGTCTTACTACATTTTCACACCAACCTGTTATATCCATAACATCGTTCATATCCAGCATTATTAATTCTGCAGTTGCAATTTGTTTTTGTTCTTTTGTCATTTGTTTAAACCTCCTTTTTTTCTAATTCTTTTTTAGCTTTGTTAATCCAGTATCTTTTGTTGATTTCCTTTACTTTGTCCTTGTTGTTATCTCTCCATTTTTTAGCCTTCTCGTTTCTTAATCTTCTTGCCATTTCTTCAATTTCGTTCATTTCTTAATACCTCCTTTTAAAATAATTATTGACATTGTTATCTTGTTCGTGTATAATATGTGTATATTAACAACAATAATAATTACAATACATATAATATATTATTTGTGTATAAATGTCAAGTATAAATACACAAATAATACTTAAAATTTATGGAGGTGTTTATTTTGAATATTGCTGAAAAGTTAGTAAAATTAAGGAAAGAAAGTGGACTTACTCAAGAAGATTTAGCACAAAAGTTAGGTATTTCTATTAGTGCTATTAGAAATTATGAAAGTATAAAAAGTCCTAGAGAACCTAAAAATGATATTCTTTTGAAATTTGCTGATTTTTACAACGTATCAACAGAATATCTATTAAATGATGAAATAACAAACAAAACTACAGATAACATAATAATAGGAAATAAATTAAAGTTATCTGATAAGGCTATTGAAAAAATAGTGGAAATAAATGCAACTGTTAATAATGACATTATAAACAAGTTTATTGAATTTATATCAGTAGAAAAATTTTGGAAAAAAATAAATACACATAAAGATAAGAGTAAACAAATAGCAGAGTTATTACCTTTAAAAGACATAACAACGTATGTGGATATATTTAACAAATATACTACTGATGATATATTTGAAGGATATTATGTTTTTAATGAAGATTGTGGAATGGCTTTTTTTAATATAAATGCTTTTTGTCAAAATAATAAATGCAAATATTCTGCAAGTGATAAATCAAAAATATTAGAATATTTAAATCTAATTAAAAGCAATAAAGAACTAACGAAGTATAATGGAGAAGATTTTAATTATATTTTGCAAAATTATAATTTTTCTATTGAAACTTTAGAAAAAATAGTAAATGCTAATGGTCTTATGCCTATACATGTAGTCAGAATATTATTATCAATTCCTCAAATAGAAATAAATGAAAGAAATCACGATAAAGAATTAATAGAATTTCAATTACTAAAAGAATTAAGCAATTTCTTAGCATATATGGATAAAGAGCAAAACAAAGCAGAATAGCAACATTCCACGTCATTTAGTAAATATAATTATAAAAATATAGAATAATATCACATTATTTGTAAATAATAATATTGACATGTGTGTATCAAATGTGATACAATAGTTATATAATATAAATGGAGGTGTAGAGATATGGAAAAAACAACTACTAATAAAACAAGTATGCTTCATATAAGAGTAAAACCTGATATAAAGAAAGAAGCCGAGGACATACTTGATAATTTAGGAATGACTACAACGGAAGCGGTTAATATCTATCTAAAGCAAATTATCCTTAATTGTGGTTTACCATTTAAGGTTAGGACTCCAAAGTTTAGCGATGATTTATTAGAAGCGATAGAAGAGGCTGAGGAAATGGAAAAGCACCCAGAAAACTATAAAAAATTTCATTCTGTTAAGGAGTTAATGGAGGACTTAGAAAGTGAATAAAATATATGATATTCAAAGAACTAATAAATTTAAAAAAAGTTATGCTAAATTAATGAAACAACAAAATTATAAAAAATTTAAAGAGGAATTTGAAAAAGTTATTGAAATATTAAGTAATAATGAACTATTGCCATCTAAATATAGAAATCATTTACTAGAGCCTAAAAGTAAGCGGTATATGGGAATGTCATATATTACCCGATGTTTTAATGGAATATAAGAAAAACGATAACCAGTTAATCATATTATTAGTATGCTTAGATAGTCATTCAAATTTGTTTTAAAAAGGAGTAATAAACGTGGAAGAGTTATTGAATGAACAAAAAAAATGTATTATGAATATAGCAGATGAAGCGGAAGAAAAAGGCTTTGTAAATAAAGAAGATATTAAGTTATTAAGAACTAAAAACATTGAGTTAGATACAATAACACTTATGAAATTATTACGTCCAATGGGATATACTCTAAAAGTAGTACCTCTTAATGAAAAGGCAAAGAAACAATAATTTTATATATACTATAAAAAGTTAAGTTTTGTCTAGTTTTTATATGAAGCGGTTAAAATATTTCCGCTTCTTTTTTATCTCTTTTTATGGAGTCAGAAAAGTCAGAATAGTTTTTGACTTGTTTATTATATAATTATAAAATTTCTCTCTGTTCGCTCTTTGTTCGTTTCGGATTTTTTAATTTTTCTCTAGCTTCACTCTAGGTTCGTTTCAATTTTTCGTCTAAACCTCGTCTGAAATATTTTAATTTCTCTCGTATTCCTCTCGAGTTCAATTATATTAATCTATTTTTATCATATTATATTTTATTTATTCTTTTAGGGAGTTCGAAAAGTTCGGAATCTCTTTTTAAGGACTTCGGAAACTTCAAGAAATAAATATTACCTTTTTATCCTCTTTTTGTCAGCTTTTCTCGGCTTCCTCACGGCTTCAATATAATATACCCCCTTTTCATGCAAGAAAATAAAAAAGTTGGACAGTCTTGACCTCACACCCGCTCTCCTTAACTTTATTTTTATAATAGATTTAATATGGGGTAATAAAAAAACAATATAGAAGGAGATATTTTATAATTCCGCTTCATATTATACTTTTATATATAATAATATACATATAAAACTATACTGCAATAAATACTGCAACGCAAAAATATTATAAGTATATATCCTCTATATTTTAACTATATAATCAAAGTGTAGTGTTGTTTTTATAGTATTTGAAAAGGTATTATATATATTATAAAAATATAGTAAAAACATAGTAAAAAAGACTTTTCCGAACACCTCGACCAAAAAAGCTGGGTTTGAAGGAAACTCAGCAATTTTTTTTGAAACTAAAAAACATTAATAATGGTGTAGTTTAAAGTATTTTAAGCTATGCTATTTTTTTATATAGTTTTATAAAATTTCAGAAAAAGCACAAAGTTAGGTGGGAAAAATTTGTGTCGTAATTTTTTAAGTCAATTTTTATTGTGTCGCAAATTGTGTCGTAAGATTTAATATCGATAAAGTATTTAAACACTAGTGTTTACAATGATTTCTATATAAATTTTCAAAAGCCATTGATAAAAAATCAATGAAAGGAGAGTTTTCTATGGATGATGATATTCAATTATTTACAGTAGATGAATTATTACAATACACGTATATAAGTGTACCAAAAGAATTATTTATAAATCCAAAATATATCCATCTATCTTCAGATAGTAAATTATTATATGGTTTTATACTAGATAGATTTTCTTTATCTATGAAGAACAATTGGCAAGATGAAAATAGACATGTATATTTGATTTTTACAAGAAAAGACATTCAAAAACTATTTAATTTATCAGATAAAACTGTTACTAAGGCTTTCAAACAATTAATAGACTGTAAACTTATATATGAAAAGAAACAAGGAAGAAATAAACCTAATTTAATTTATCCTTGTAAAATGATAGCAAATGAATGGAGTCGTAAAAACTACGATTCTAGAACAGGAAAAATTACGAGTCAGGAGTCGGAGAATTTACGATGTAATAATACTAATAATAATTATACTAATAGAAAAAGTTATGCAAATTATGAGCAAAGAAATTATGATGATTTTGATTTTAATACTTTATTAGCAAATTATAATACATCAGTTTAAATAAAGATTGGAGAAATGAATATGAAAATAGAATATACAAAACAAGGAGACTACTATATCCCCAATATAGTTGCTCCAGAAAATATGAAAAACTTTAATTTAGGAAAATATGGACGAATGCGATTAAAATTTTTAAAAGAACAGAAAAAAGTAGAATATACCATTTTACTTATGAACAATGAATTACAAAAACATTTAATTGAAATTGATGAAACAGCAAATAATAGATTTAATTTACTAATGAAACAATATGCAGAAAAAGAAAATATAACTGAAGAATTAAAAGCAAATAATCAAATGGAATGTGTTTGTAGAATGAATAATATTAAAAATCGTGTAGAAGAAATTATATTCAAAGAATTAATTTATGTATAGAAAGAGGTAATTGTTATGAAGAAAAATGAATTATATAATATAAATTTATCACTATTTAATGATATAGTAGATGAAACAAGAATTAAATTAAAAAATGCGAATAATGAATACGAAAATTTAAGAAAACAATATAACGATATTATGGATAAATCTCCAAAATTACAACTTATTTTTGAAGATGATATACCCTTAGAATTGAATAAACAAGAATGCATTATGTTACAAAAATTAATGCAATTAGGATTAAAAATAAATGAACTAGAGAAATATTCTCTATTCTGTTTAGATTTAGAAATGGTAAAATTAAATTACCGGTTTTGAAAATAAAAAAGACACATAATTAAAAATATGATACAATGTTGGTGTGTAATCAAACATTGAAAGGAAATTTAATTATGTGTCAAGAAATAATATCATAAAAAGCAAAAAAGGTAAACACCTAAATTATGAAGAAAGACAATCAATAGAAAGATGGTACAACAGGGATAAACGCACAAAAGTAGAAATAGCAGAACTTTTAGACCGTACAGAAAAAACAATAAGAAATGAAATAAAAAGAGGATTAGTAAAAAATCTAACTAGTGAACTAGTAGAAATATGGGTATATAGTGCAGATGTAGCACAACAAAAATATGAATATTACCTGAAAGCAAAAGGACCAAAACTAAAGATAGATAATGATTACGAATTAAAAGAATATATAGAAAAATCAATAAAAAAAGATAAAAAATCACCAGAAGTAATAGCAAAAGAAATAAAGGAAATGGATTTCAAAGCGAAGATGTGTGCAAAGACAATAAGGAATAATATAGCAAGTGGAGACATCTATGAAATAAAACCGAAAGACATGATATACAACAAGGTATA
>ERZ777011.2622-NODE-2622-length-13595-cov-3.359084_pt1 | contig 13595 bp, 12 predicted proteins | sample MGYA00374964_ERZ777011 | MGnify/ENA primary metagenome ERZ777011 (study PRJEB29310, sample SAMD00008975) | mouse gut metagenome | study: EMG produced TPA metagenomics assembly of the Metagenome analysis of fecal microbiota from mouse which was promoted...
CCTATTCATTATCATAGAAGATTTAATTATTTACAGAGTTTTCTTCACACACTCGAGAGCTTAATCTCTTCCGGACAGATCATACGAAAATATGAAAGAGTTTGTCTTCGTGACAAACTCTTTTTTATCTTAATTTATTCCACTTTTCCGAGTTCGCGAAGCGAATCTCGTAATCGAGCGTAGCATTCATCATTTTGTTCCCGCTTTTCCGAGTTCGCGAAGCGAATCTCGTAATCGAGCGTAGCTCGATTTTTTATGCCTGCTTCGAGCCTTCATAATTTCCTTTCAGGCTCTCATATTCTCTGTTGATTCTCTGGATAATCTCCTTATCTCCCGCCAGATTATCCGGGTGAAAAATCTTGATCAGATCCTTATACCGCTTCTTCAAGGCAAGTGGGTTGCTGACACCCTGAAAGAAGACCGACACATCCAGTCCGCTCTCGTAGACCGCACGCTCTCCCATGATCTCCCGCTCTGCAGCCAGTCTCGCCCACTCCTTGTCCAGCCGGCGTCTGTCAATATCCAGCTGGCTGAAGCCGCTCTGCAGAATCTCCATCTTCTTCTCGAAGAACTGGTTGTCCTCCTTCAGCCGCTGCCGCTCTGAAGAAATTTTATGATTCAGAAGCTTCATCTCCTCCTGAAACTGTATTTTCTCCTTCAGGAACTGTTCCTGCATCCGCTCCAGTTCCTTGGCCGCAGTAACCAGACGTATATTCTCACGAAAAAGCCATGATTTCAATTCCTGTAATTCATCTTCCGCTCCGTGTACAAGCGTTTCTTCAAAGGTTTCCTCAAAATTTTTCATTCGATCAAAACTCCTGCTGTGTCAGCTTACGTCAATCACAGCAAAAAAAATTATAACCAATCAGTAACAATAAGACAATGAGAACCAGCCCAACAAACCGATTCACCAGGAAAAGCATAAACAGCATACCCGCGGCAATGCAGAAAGCTACAAGACCTATCAGTTTTTTCATATGCGCTCCCTCTGCCTATGCTTCTTTGTACAGTATATGCTGCGTCATGCAAATTTGTTCTTAAGATTCTTCTTCCGGAAAAGCAATATCCACTGCCTTATCATCTTCAATCATCTCTTCCTTGGGTGCCGTGAATTTGTCCACAATATCCGGTATCATATCAAGTACTTTGGTTATGGTATCCTGATTCTTGACATTGACCAGTTTCGTGGAACCGTTCTTGATCACAAGTACTGCGCTGGGTGACATCTTCGCGGTAAATCCGCCCGCACCGCCGTTCTTCTTATCGGCAGCGCTTGCGCCGGCACCGACGCCGAAGCTGACATCCACAAGCGGCAGAATGATCGTATCACCGATCTGTGTAGCATCCCCGACTACCGTCTTCGTACCGATCACGGCGTTCATACCTTTCATCAATGATTCAACAACACCGGTAAAGTTATTCTCTGCCATTTACACAGCCTCCTTCTTCAATAGATTAATTAATCTTCTGATATCTTTATTCCTGTAAACCCGTATCAATACCCGTAAAAATGTATACGCTCTGATTCTGCCCTGAATATACAGTTTACCCTCGATATGTGTGCCTTCGCATGCAAAGTCTCCGACAAGCCTCACATGCTGCCCGATCAACGGGTACAGCATACCGTATATTGCAAGAATCTGACCCGTAGCCGCCGGATCGTCCATACCGACACTAAGATCCGCCTCGAATTTATCCGGCTTCAGTTTCCGGAACACATAACCAAGCTCACGCTTACTCAGTTCCAGGGATCGCTTGAAAGAATCGCTCTCCAGCACTTCCCGATAATATTGTATATTATCCAACGTAAATCTTATTTTATCACAGAACTTTCGGATTGTGTACTGTATATTTTCAAAGAGTGCTTTTATTTTATCGACCGCATATTTGATCTTTTCTATAATCTCTTTTATTTTATCTATGCATTTACGGATCATGCGGAACAGCCAAAACCCTCTGCCGTCTTCCGGCGTCCCTTCGTCATCCTCTTCCGGTTCCGCCACAGAATCCTGTGGTGTCAAGCTGTCCGGGCTCTCCGTCAAGGAAGAGGTAAAACCGTCGCCGACTACAGTCTCTTCATTTCCGGCATCCGCTTCGCCGTCTAGACTGCTCTCATTTTCCGCGCCGGTTTCATTCTCCGGTTCATTTGGCTGTCTGCGCTTCTTACGGTTCTTCTTTTTTCTTCCGGTATCCGTTGTCTTCCTTTCTTTAACCGGTATGCGGAATATCGTAAAAACAAAAATTCTCACCCGCACGATCACCTCAGCCGGATAACGCACAAGAATATTTACCAGATGCAGCAGCCATGTGATCCTGACATGCGCCGTAACGGGCGGCTTTCCTTCCCCCTCTTCTCTGGACACCTCGATCCGGTACCGGACCGGGACAAAAAGCCCGCAGAGGACGGAAAGAATCAGAAATCCCAGAATACATAACAGGACGATCCCTATGATTTTTAAAATAAGTAGAATAATATGTAGCATACGATCCGTAAATGCTTCCTTTTCCGATTTCAAATATACTGTTATGACGTATGGTCAACGGTATTAAACACAGGTCGTTTAGCTGCTCCGGCCGCGGAACAGATAGGCAATCAGGTCTGCCGTACCTGTCTTTTGTAAGGATTCCTCCGTGATCCGGCAGATGAGTTCCTGCGCTTCGTCCTTACTGCCCGCAATTCCGATCACATACGGCGGATTTTCTTTATAATTATATTGCTGCAGCATGAGGCTGTGGAAAATTTCGATTCTCTTGTCCTTCTCCACATATGCGATTACATAGACGTTCGTGAGTTTCGCATATTTCTTCAGTTTTCTTTTTATTTTATCGGGATCACTGATAGTATCCCCGATATACAGGTTTTTATAAAATTTCATGGCAGTTTCCAACCGAATTAAGTCATTTATTCAACAGCTTAAATCATTTTAACATACTTTGTGTAAAATAAAAAGAAATAAAAGAATTGAGTTTTCCCATTGAGTTTATCTCTTAACTGTTCTAAAATAGAGTTCATAGATGAAATTGAAGGTGTGCATATGATGAACTTATTTTCCAAAAACAACAAATCAAAACATGAAACAGCCGTTGTTCAGAACCGGAATATTGATGTCATTCTTTCCACTGTGGATGCGGTAAAATCCTCCAGCACGGACATTGTAAACGAAGTGACGGTAGTCCGTGACCTCGCTGACGAAAATAAACACAGTGCAAACACTGTGGTGAACAATATGGAGGAACTGACCGGACAGAACGCGGTCCTTTCCGAGAAGACCGATTCCTCCATCAGCATGACCAGCGATATCCAGAAACAGGTGGAGAATATCGCTTCCATGATCTCACAGATGGTTCTGCTGGTGAATGAGACCAACACCCATGCCGGTGAAAGCTCTCGCGAACTGGCGGAGGTGGTGGAATCCACACATACCATGGCGGCACTGTCCAATGATGTGAGCAGCATCGTGAAAGAATTCTCCGAAGAGTTTGCCATGGTAAAGGAGGAAACCGTCTCCATTGAAAGCATCACTGCCCAGACCAACCTGCTTTCCTTAAACGCATCGATTGAGGCGGCCAGAGCCGGAACCGCGGGACGCGGCTTTGCCGTGGTGGCCGACCAGATCCGTAAGCTGAGTGTCGAGACCAAGGCCTCTTCCTCCAGTATTATGGAGGCGCTGAACCATCTGGAAGAAACATCCGCCAGAATGACGGACGCCATCGAGAAAGTGATCGGGATCATTCAGCTGAATCTGGAGAAAATCACACAGGTGAATACCAGCGTAGTCAGTATTTCTGATGATTCCCAGACATTGAACAGCAATATCTCCCGCATCGACGATGCCATCAAGGAAGTGGAACAGTCCAATCAGAATATGGTTGAGAATATGCAGCAGATCTCCGACGCCATGTCCGTAATGAGCAATTATGTGGAAAACGCTTCCGACAACGCCAAGAGCATGCTGAAAAAATACGAGCAGACCACCGTGAATGTGGGAAAAATCGAAGCGTCTGTGGGTAACCTTGTGGTACAGCTGGGAGAAGGCGGATTCATGGGCATTCAGGATGCCAAACCGGGCTGTAAAGTCTCTATAATCGCACTGGATAAAGACGGCGCGCCCGATAAAGAATATTACGGTCAGGTCGTGCGCCAGCAGGGTGCGGAAGTTGTGGTAGATACCCGTCCCAAATCCATTCCGGGCGGCTCGGATACATCAGCGCAGTATCATCTGCAGATGATTCTCGGAAATGTTCTGTATCACTGGACGGAAGTTACCGTCTCCGCGGTATCGGAAGGCGGCGCTACATATTACCGCGCAGTGACGGGCGCCAATCCTAAAGTAATGCAGCGCAAGAAGAACCCGCGTCTGGAGATCCACTGTCCCTGCGAGGTATCCATTGACGGCAGTCCGAGAACATATCATGGAAAGATGCTGGATATCAGCGAAAGCGGCATGGCATTCACTGCCACGGATGCGGACTTTGAAGCGGCCGAAAAGAAAATGATCACCGTAAACATACCCCAGCTCCCGATTCCGAAGGCACGCACGGTGCAGGCATACATCATGCGGTGTAAGAAGGGAGGAAGCGGCTATATTATAGGCTGCCGGCTCTCAGAAAACAATCTTGCGATCCAGCAGTATATCGAAACACATTAAAAAAAGTAAATCGCTTCGCGATTAACTTTGCGAGATCCGCTTCGCGGACTCGAATAAGCGAAAGAATTCCGCTTCGCGATTTACTTTGCGAGATCCGCTTCGCGGACTCGAATAAGCGAAAGAATTTCGCTTCGCGATTAACTTTTACTTAAAGGAGGAATCCTATGAAAAATATAGCACGCATGGCACTTGAAAACGGAATGGTAATCGGAGAAGACGTCTATAGCTACCAGAATAAACTGATCTATCCGAAAGACACTGTCGTGGATGATTCCGTGGTTGCACGGCTCGCCCGCCACTCCATTATGTGTGTATCCATTATGGAAGAAATCGATTATGCTACCACACATTTCGAGAAAGTCCGATTAAGTTCCGAGTTCAAGACTTTTGAACTGACATACAATAACTGCATGGCGATCTACCGTAAGATGATGAAAGGATTTGTGGAACAGGGCGCCCCTGTCAAGATGGGCAGTCTGATGGAGCTGTATGTCAAGATCTCTTCCCGCGCAAGAGGCGGTGAACAGCTTCTGGATTTCCTCTACAACATGCTGCCCAGCGAAGACGACATGACCCATGCGCACTGCCTGAATTCTGCGCTGATCGCCGGTGTGTTCGGCACATGGCTCAATCTTTCCAGGGAAGATATTGTCCTGCTGATCCAGTGCGCTTTCTTCTATGATATCGGCAAGCTGAAACTGCCGCAGGATCTGTTGTGGAAATCCGGAAAACTGACCGATCTGGAATTTACGAAACTGAAAACCCACACGATGCTGGGTTTTGATATGCTCAAAGACCGCGGCATGGATGAACACGTGCTGAAAGCAACGCTCATGCACCATGAACGCTGCGACGGTTCCGGATACCCTTCCAGGCTGCGATCCGACAAGATCGATATTTACGCCAAATACATAGCGATCATAGATGCCTACGAGGCGATGACTTCCGCCAGAACCTACCGGGTATCCCTGAATCCGTTTCAGGTGATCGCCAATTTCGAGAAGGACGGCTATGTCAAATTTGACGAAGATATCCTGAAACCGATTCTGTCCCATATTGCTGCGACACAATTAGGATTCACGGTGCGGCTGACAGATGATACGGAAGGTAAAATCGTCCGCATCAATCAGGATAGTCTCACCAGACCGGTTCTTAATACCGGTGAGGCTGAGATAGACCTTGCAATGAAACCGGATCTCGATATTGCCGCGATCTATTAATACTGATTTTTACATCCCGAAGTACTCGTCAAAGATACGCCTGGCGATGGGAACCGCATAATCTCCGCCGCTTCCCGCCCCTTCGATAATGATGGTAACGCACACTTCCGGATCTTCGGCAGGCGCAAATCCGGTAAACCATGCGTGAGAATCTGTCTTAACATTATTGTATTCTGCTGAGCCGGTCTTTCCTGCCGCCGTGTAGGTCTGACCGGTCAGTTTCGTTCCTGTCCCGCTTGTGATGACCTCCTGCATAAGGCTGTTTAACGCCGCCGCCTCTTCTTCCGACATCAGTTTCCGGTAGGTGTCCGGATTAAACTGTTTAATCACATTTCCCTCTTCGTTCTTGACATAATCCACCAGATACGGCTTCATGAGTACGCCGTTATTGGCAATCGCACAGGTGATCATATTCAGATGCAGCGGCGTGATCTGCGTCGTTCCCTGTCCGATCGCCGCCTGTATGATATCGGAGTCGGTAGTGGACTCATCCACGATAAGTTTGCTCTTATTATACGCAAAGGTAACCGGCAGGTCTTTATTAAACAGCAGACTGTTCAGCGTATCGCCGAACTGCTTACGGTCGAGCTGCATACCGATATTGGCAAAAGAGGCGTTGCAAGACTTGGCAAAGGATCTGGCAAAATCCTCATGCCCGTGAACCGACCCGTGATAACAGTTGATCGTATCCTGCCCGGACGTAAATCTGCCGCCGCATTGATAAGTGTACTGATCGTAAGTATCGGGATTCTCCCGGATATATTCCAGCGCCGTCACGATCTTGAAGGTGGAACCCGGCGGATACAGCCCCTGTGTTACACGGTTTAACAGCACCGTACTTTCCTTGTCTTCCAGAAGATCGTCCCAGATCGCATCGATCTCATTCGGATCAAAGTCCGGCTTCGACACCATGGCTATGATCCTGCCGGTATCGGGTTCCGAGACAATAATCGCGCCTTTATAGATTCCCAATGACTGGAATGCAACCTCCTGCACGCCTACATCCAGCGTGGACACCACGCTGTCAGCCGGGTATTTCTCTCCTGCCACATCGCTTGCCACTTTATCTGCGAGCTTCGCATTGGAATTGATCAGATAATAATTACTGAGAGACTCGATTCCGTATTTTCCATTGGATGCATAGCCCACCGCATGCGCAAAAAGGTTTCCATACGGATAGACTCTGGTCTCACTGCCGTCTTCTTCCGTCTGTGTCTGCGCCAGAATCTGGCCGCCGGCCGCATAAATCGTTCCTCTCCTGTTCTGTGATATAAGCAGTTCCTGCCTGCCGTTATAACTGTTGTTGATCAGCACCTGCCTGTTGGTCGCGGCATAATGACATGTATATCCCATCATACACAGAAATACCGCCACAAAGAGATAAGTCACTGCCAGAATCTGCCTATTCCTCTTCTGCCGCTTCCTGCTCTTCCCGGAACTCTTCCGGTTCCATTCTTCTTGGTCTTCTCTTCTTCTTGACACGTTTGGCTCCCTCTTCCTGTCTGATAATATACAGCCCTTCTATAATAAAAAACATCACTAAAGTAGTCAGAATCGAACTTCCGCCGTAACTGATAAACGGCAGCGTTATGCCGGTCATCGGTATGAATTTCGTGCCGCCGCCGATCGTCAGGAACACCTGGAAAATATAAGTGACACCCAGCCCGAATGCGGTCAGCTGGTAAAATTTATCTTTTAACCGCAGCGATATATTCATAAACATGATAAAGCAGCTGATACAGATCAGAATCATGCACATGGAAAACACGATGCCCAGTTCCTCCGCCACCGCAGAAAACACGAAATCCGCTTCCACAAAAGGAATGGAATCCGGCGTTCCACGGAACAGACCAAGACCGAACCAGCCGCCGCTGCCGATGGCAAAAAGCGACTGCGTGATCTGATAGCCCGCATCGTCAATACAGCTGAACGGATCTTTCCATGCCTGCACACGTACCTGCACATGGCTGAAAAGCCGGTAGGCCATCACCGCCGCGCCGCTGCCTCCCGCACAGCCTGCAAGCAGATAGAGCCAGTTGCCCGTGGCGATAAACACCATCATGACATAGACGATAAAGAAGATCAACGCGCTGCCGAGATCCTTGGATGCCACTAAAATCAGCACATGCGCGCCGGCAATCACTGCCGTAAGCGCAACCCGCAGCAGATCATGCGATTCACAGAGCGCCCCGGCCAGGAAAAACACGAAGATAATCTTTACGAACTCCGACGGCTGAAAAGTCACACCTGCCACGGAATAAGATATTTTAGATCCGTAAGTGACGGAACCGAGTATCAACACGATTCCGAGCGCCACAATACCAGCCGCCGCATACGCCCAGGTAAAATTCCGCAGAAATTTAAATTTATGAATCAGAAACGGTATCATCATGCCGATGATTATGGAAACCGTCACGATAAAAAACTGTTTGATGGCTTTCTCAAAAGAAAGTCTGCTGAGGATAATAAATCCAATGCTTAACAGCATACACATGTTGTTGATAATCAGCCGGTTACCCTTTGGATAGATCATGGAAAACAGAACGATTGCCGCAAACAGCAGGATCTGCTGCAGCACATAAAACAGCAGGTATTCCAGTTTGCCCGTCTCAAAGCAGATGACGAGAAAGCACGAAAAATGCACCAGAAACATCAACAGATTCTGGCGGAGGTAAATTCCGCGGCGCCGTTCCTCATCCTGAAACCGGAATACGAGGAAACATTCCAGCGTATATAGTGCGATAAACAGTGTAATAAAATACTTGGAAAGCTCGGTAATATATAATTCCATAAAATACTACTCCACGCCTCTTCTTAAATGTCCCGTCGTATAGGCTTCATACGGGAAGGATTCTCCGGCAAGAATCCGTCTGCAGTCTTCGGCGGACTCCGTAATAAAGTCATAACGCCTGATATCCGCGCCGGCCCGATTCACCTCGTTTTCCTGTAAATGCAGGGAGTACGGAACGGAATTGTATATGATATTATAGCAGTGCAGACAGTTCGTCTCCACCGGAAAATCCGTCCCATAGCGGTCTCTGATCCGCAGTCCGGAATGTGAGTAATCATCATTCCATGCCTGACAGCGTCCTGCCGTCTTACGGATACAGTTCGCCGTCACCATAAGCGGGATCGTACCGTATACGATCATAACCGTACGCAGACCACACTCTCTCGCCGACCGCACAAGCCTTCCGGCTTCTTTCCGGTTCAGTTCATAAGGCAGTGTATACTCCCGGCAATCGTCTGACCAAAAATAAAGACTTTCTTCGTTAAACGTATATAAACCGGCATCCGGAACCAGTTCATAAGACGCTCCAAATGATCTGGCATAGGCAAGTCCCTCTAAATTGCGAATCAGAAAGCCGCAGATCATCTTATCGCTTTTCTGTGCGGAAGTATCGTCCGACACAAGCTTCCTGCCGTTTTCACAATCAGAGTTGACCAGTTTAGTCAATTCTTCCAGATACGATTTATCCCGTATCCGCAGCACATAAGGAAGCGCCAGTGCATACTGCCTGTCCTGATATGCAAGCATATGTGATACTACCGTATCGTGCTCCCGCACATAGAGATCACTGTCTATATAGATCCGTCGGCAGGGAAATCCGGCTGTAACAGCCAGTTGTTCACAGTCAGACACAAGAATGTCAGTGCATATTTCGCCGGGCGGTTTGCGTGCCGCGTCGTTTTGGCAGGCGACCTCTCTATTGCCGGATCTGCTCACATAATTTTCGCATTGACCGCCGTCTTCCGGTTTCCAATCCTTCATATTCGCATCCGGACTGCGCCCCGCAGACAGACCCTGTGTGAGAATAAACTGTCGTTCATATGCCTCCACGCCCTGACGGCGCAGTTCATTCAGCGCACGCACCGGAAGAAAAACCGCATTGCGCAACACAACTTCACACGCAGACACCGTCACGCCGCTGTTTCCGGTTTTTTCCAACTGTTTTGTTACGTCAGCCGGCTGCAGCGGCATTTTCTTCGCCGCCTCCGCCACCGCGCCGTACACGGTAACCGAAACTTCCGTCTCTGCACCGGACTGCTCCGCAGAAATACCGCCGGGCTCTGTATCCACAGTTCCCGAACCGATGATCTGAAGACATGCCGGTTCGCCGACTGCCAGTGTAACCTTCATTTTGACCGGCTGCTTTACCGGTTCCCGTATATATTTTGCGGCAATCTGATCCAGAAGCGTCTGGTCACTCCCGGCATAGCTCGGTTTGTGCAAAGTGATCATCTCTCTGCCGTTATGCCGTTCATAGTAACCCGTCTGAATCTCGCTGCGGATATACAGACTGCGCAGCAGATCCATATCTTCCTTCGACACACGGTATGCGTCTGCTCCATTTCGCATATACCGATCAATATATTTGCGGTATAGCGCCGTAACTCCGGCAGCGTACTCCGGTTTCTTCATACGCCCCTCTATCTTAAAGGAATCAATGCCCGCCTCAACTAACTGCGGAAGAAAAGAAATCGTACACATATCCTTGAGACTGAGTGGATAGTCCACCCCCGTCACCTTCTCTTCCCCGTCAAGAATCTGATACGGCAGGCGGCAGGGCTGCGCACATCTGCCCCGGTTGCCGCTTCGGCCGCCCAATATACTGCTAAAGAGACATTGTCCGGAATAGCAGTAGCACATGGCACCGTGTATAAAGCATTCAATCTCCAGCCCGGTCTCATCCTTTATGCGCCGGACTTCATCAAGGGACAGTTCTCTTGCGGGTACGATTCGCTCCACTCCCAGCCCGCCAAGCAGTGCAGCGCCGCCGCTGCCTGTCACTGCCATCTGTGTGCTGGCATGGAGTGCCAGATCCGGAAAATGTTCTCTGATATAGCGCAGTACCCCGAGATCCTGCACGATCACGCCGTCAGCCCCCGCTTCATAAAACGGCTGCAGATAAGTGCCCAGTTGTGCAAGTTCCGCATCCTTTAACAGTGTATTCACGGTAAGATATATTTTCCGCCCCATAAAATGAGCCGTGCGGATGGCACGGCATACTTCCTCTGCGGTGAAATTCTGCGCATATGCTCTGGCGCCAAATTTCTCTCCGCCCAGATACACCGCATCCGCGCCTGCATTCACAGCACCCAGAAATGCTTCGTAACTTCCTGCCGGAGCCAGTAATTCAATCGGTTTATTCATATATTTTCTGTGTCCTGCTTTCCCTGTTACATGAAAAGCCCTGTAGATTTCTCTGACAGGGCTAGGTTTCCTACTTTTTCAGTTCTTTCAACTCTGTTTCCAACCGAACGATTTTCTTGGCATTCTCATTGGCATCATTTTGAAGTGCGCGAACGCTCTTCTCCGTACTCTCCAATTTGATTTGTGATGCGATCAGTTCATGCTTCAGATCGTACATCTCCTTGTCCTTGTTCTGTATCGTCTCTTCCAGATCGCTGATCTTCTCCTTCGCTTTAAAGTAATCATCCGCTATATTAAGCTGTAACAAAACATTCTGTGTATCGAGTGACTGTCTCTTGAAGCTGTCAACCTTATTGTATTCCGCCACTTTATTATTTATGTACGAGGCAACCTTCTGTAAATACTCTTCACTCTCATAACCGCTTAACGTAAAGACCTTACCGGCAATGATTACCTCTGTATCTGTTTTCGTTGACATAGGACTTTCCTCCCATACAAAATATGCCACCCGGTAAAATATGTACTACAAAATCTATTATATACAGCTTGCGGCGGAATTTCAACCTTTTTTTGCGACAGGCAGAAATCCCGGCGCTTATCGGAGTTTGCGAAGCAACTCCCGCAACTGCGCGCAGATTAATTTTTTTATTACATTTTTATGCACGTACATGACATTTGCCGTTATGAAATTGCTCCGTCTGACCGATATATTGAATATACAAAAATCGGGTCTTGCCCGATCAGGTCACAGACTTATAGAAAAAGGAAACGGATTTCCTGCTTTGTTCACGGATCGGACGCTCTATAAGAAATATTTTCTTCTGCAATAATCGCTTCTGCTGCGGTTAGTGCAGTTCTTCCGTTTATCAGCGAAATCCGCAATATATTCTCTGAACACTTTAATGCCCTGTTTTCTTGAAAACCGGTTTACAACTTAGTGATTGATGAAAGACAAGGGCTGATGTGAAAATAATTTTTTCACGCGCGGGATTTGTGTCTGCGCGCACTTGACACAAGCCCGTTATATGCACTGTTTCAACATAGTTGAAACCAAACGTGCGCAGAAATGAGGTCTCATATGAGTATGACGGTTGGAACACGCAATTCAGATGTCGTCAAAATAGATATGTATAATCGGGACGGTTCTTATGCAGGCACGATGACTGTTTCAAAACCGCGCAGTCAGACCACTTCCAAGACCAGAAGCATATCCATGCCGAAAAAGAAAAAGAAGAAAAAACTGCAGTATAATGCCAAGCGGCTCTCCAATCAGATCATGCGGACCAAAACGTCAATCAATGCAAAACAGGTTACGACGAAAACCAAATTCCAGATTGCCGATCTGCGCATGAAACTGATCAGCGGCGATTATGATTATGTGGAGATTCATAATGCCCTCACCCATGCCGAGAAAATTGCACGGGTTGCCAAGAAACGCTTAAAACATCTGCAGGAAGAAGAAAACCTGGAAAAGACCGGGCGACAGGGTCTGACAGATCCCGAGGAAATGCGGACGGAAAAAGAGGAAGAAGACGAGATCCTCGATACCACCGGCATGACGCAGGAAGAACTGAAACAACTCGTTCAAGAGCTTCAAGAAGAACTGGAAAAGATTGAAGAAGACCTGGAAAAAGCCATGGACGAGACACAGAACCTGATGGAAGAATTTACACAGGCAAGCAGCCATGAGATGGAGCCGCACGATCTTGAGCAGTTGAAAAAGAAGCATCGTGCCGACGAACTGCGCGATATCATGAAGGCTGATATGGAATATCTCAAGGCTCTTTTTGATAAATTATCGAAAGAAAAAGCGTCCGGCGTAAGCGGTTTCGGAGACGGCTCCTCCGATTCTTCCGACTCCTGCGAATCTTCCGGCGGTTCCGCCGGCGTATCCTTGCAGATCGGCGGCGTGGATATTCCCGTTAACGGTGTGGAAGCTCCCCTGGAAGTGGCCGGTATGACCGTAGATGTGATGGCGTAAAAATTTAGCTTCGCAAAGTTTCGAGTTCCGCTTCGCGGACTCGAATAAGCTGAGAGATTTCTTATATAACAGGAATCTCCAGCCCTAAATGATGATAGGTGCGCTCCGTGACAACTCTGCCGCGGGGCGTTCTGTTTAAGAACCCGTTCTTGATCAGATAAGGCTCATAGACATCTTCTATCGTACCGGCATCTTCTCCGATGGCTGCCGCCAGAGTATCCAGACCTACCGGTCCTCCTTTAAACTTATCAATCATCGTACACAGGATATTTCTGTCAATGTGATCTAATCCCATCTTATCCACATCCATCAGATCGAGTGCAATATTGGCAACCTCCAGGGTAATCACCCCGTCGTATTTTACCTGTGCGAAATCCCGCACCCTCTTGAGAATACGATTCGCAAGCCTCGGCGTACCGCGGCTTCTTCTCGCCAGTTCCAAAGCGCCTTCCTCATCAATCTTTACGCCCAGGATCACCGCCGAATGTTGAATGATCACTTTCAGTTCCTCAACCGAATAAAATTCCAGCCGGTGGATCACGCCAAACCGGTCCCGCAGAGGCGCCGTCAGAAGTCCTGCCCGCGTGGTT
>ERZ777011.2623-NODE-2623-length-13594-cov-75.610311_pt1 | contig 13594 bp, 15 predicted proteins | sample MGYA00374964_ERZ777011 | MGnify/ENA primary metagenome ERZ777011 (study PRJEB29310, sample SAMD00008975) | mouse gut metagenome | study: EMG produced TPA metagenomics assembly of the Metagenome analysis of fecal microbiota from mouse which was promoted...
ACCGCAAGGCCCGACCTTGCCTGCCGGACAGAAGCGGTCGCTACCTTTGCCCGTTGGTTCAATGCGGGTTGTCAAGGGCTGATGTGTTCCCTTTTTCATCTCATTATTATTCCGTTTATCCTTATCCTCCGAAAACAAAAAGAGCCGCCCTGAAAAGGCTGCTCCCCTGAACGGATGAATCATGCACGGTTTGTATTCACACGACCTGTTCATAACTTTCTTCTTTGATGCGGTTCTCGTACTGCGTCACCCTGGCCATGACCATATCCATGAACAATGCGCCGTTCTTACGGTCGGTTCCGAAATACCCGACCATCCGCCAGATATTTCGGTCATAGGATTTCCACTTCTCGTGGTAGTGGCTTCCCATGCGTCTGCCGTAACGTTCCCGGAACAGTTCTTCCGACAGGGCTTCATCGTTGTTATGGTTGTACCACCAGCGGTAGACGCGAAAAAAGAGGTCGTAACAGGACTCCTTGTCACGGCTTTCGGGTAAAGTGACTGCTTTTATTTCCATACATTATATAATTAGAAGATTAGAAAACTCAGTATGGCGGCGATGATGGCCAGTGTTACCAGGAGGCAGGCTATCGCGTAGAGGAACCGGAAGAATCCCCTGCAAAAGACGATGGCGACAGCCGCCCACACGGGAGATACTCCCCGCGTGTAGAGATAGCTGAAAGCAAGTGCCGTGAGCAGTATGAGGATAATTCTCCATATCCGTTTCTTCCTTTTTGATGCGGTCATTGTCTTCATTTTATTCCTTATTTATATGAAACATCTCGTCGTTTCCGATTCGGGGGCAAGACAGCGGAGCGCCCCCGCACGCAAGGTTTTCGGAAAAAATACCGGAGCGGAGCGAGGATGATTTTTGCCGAAACCTGAAAGGCCCCGACCTTGCGCTGCGGAAAAGGGCACGGAGCTACATTTGCCAAGAATCGGAACGGCGGGATGCCTTCTCTTCCTTTCCCCTTTTACAAGAATAGCGTGGAGCCGTTCCACGCTATCCTCATATCCGGAAGTACGGTCCGGCAGCCGTCAATGCCCCGGGTTCTTTTTGCCAGTATTTTTCCGTCCCGACTGTTTCGGGGCATTCTTTACTTGCGGTTTGGGGAACGAGAGCGTGACGTTATACTCCTTGTCGAATGCCAGGGCCGCGTCGAACGCCGTCCCTTTCTTGCCCTTGAAGCCCTTGATGAGCTTGGTGGTTCCCGAAGAAAAGAGCTGCGTGAGATGCTGGTCGGTCAGCACCTTGTTCAGGAAGCGTCTGAAAACGAGTAGCCCGCAACCCTCGTTGTTGCATTTGGCAAGTTTTTGCCGGAAGATGATTTTCCCTTTTCCGCACTTGGGGCATACGATGCCGCCGCTTGCCGTTTCGGGAAAACGGATGGAAAGTACCTCTTCGGTGACCTGGCGGGCATAGACGCTGATGGAGCGCATGAAGGTTTCCGGGGCGAGCTTGTGCCGCTCGATCTGCATAAGTGTCTTTTCCCAGTTGCCGGTCAGTTCCACGTCCGCCACGCGCATTTTTTTGACGGCTTCATAGACGGCCATTCCCTTGTCGGTCGGCACGAGCGCTTTCCCGGAACGTTCGACGTATTCCCGCTTGAAAAGGGTGGCGATGACGGCCGCACGGGTCGCCGGAGTGCCGATGCCCAGTTCCTTCATCGCCTCGCGCGCCTCCTCGTCCGCCAGCTCCTTGCCGCAGCTCTCCATGGCCGCGAGCAGGGTGGCTTCCGTGTAGAGCGGCTTGGGCATGGTCTTTTTCTTTGCAAGACTGTGCCCCGATACGGGAACGGTTTCCGATCCGTCGAATCGGGCCGTGCCTTTGTTTTCCGTCTCTTCGTCGTTCTCCTTGTCTTCCGAACGGTTGAATACGGCTCTCCAGCCCGGTTTGACCACGGAAACGGAGTGGGAACGGAACGTAAGCCCGTCCACCGTGGCCTCGATGACCAGTGTCTCTTTTTCGCATGCGGGCGAGAATGCTTCGAGCATACGCCCGGCAATCATCCGGTAAACGGCCTGCTCCTGCTCAGTAAGCGTTTCCATGACCGGCTGTACACCAGTGACGGTCAGCGCGTGGTGGTCGGTCACTTTCCCCGCGTTGACGCTACGGGTGGAAAGATTGTCCCAATCCAATGTGCCGCCGTATTCCCGGAACTCTTTCATGCCGATGACCCTGCGGAGCAAATCGGGAACCTGCCGCATCACGTCGTCCGGGATGTAACGGCTTCCGGTGCGGGGATACGAGATGAGTTTCTTCTCGTAGAGGGACTGGGCGACGGCAAGCGTCTTTTCCGCAGAAAGGTCAAGATGCACGTTGCAGTCCTTCTGGAGTGCCGTCAGGTCGTACAGCAAGGGAGGTGCCTGGAAACCCCGTTTGCGCTCCGTTTTCGTAATCGTCGCCATCGAATCGGCGGTGATCCGGTCGTAGAGCCTGTCGGCCTCCGTTTTCTCCGGGATGTTCTCCACATGGCGGAACTGCCTGAAATCGTCCCCTTTTTTGAGGGTCACGGAGAGTTGCCAGTAATCGGTCGGCACGAACTCCCGGTTTTCCTTGAAACGGGCGCAAATCATGGCGAGTGTCGGGGTCTGCACCCGTCCGAGCGACTGGTTGAACGTGCCGGAGGCTATCGCAAGGGCCTGGCTCGCGTTGATGCCCACAAGCCAGTCCGCCTTTGCCCGGCAGTCGGCGGCATGGTAGAGGCTGTCGTATTCCGTTCCCTCTTTCAGTTCGGAAAGCCCTTTGCGGATGGCTTCGTCCGTGAGCGAGGAGATCCAGAGCCTGCGGAAAGGTTTCGTGTAACCCAAGTAGGAATAGATGTACCTGAATATTAGTTCGCCTTCGCGACCCGCATCCGTCGCCACGATAATGGTGTTGCACCTGCTGAACACGGAATCGATGGTGCGGATCTGTTTGGCGGCCACCGGGTCGGTAGCCATGCCGCGGTCGGTCTTGCGCTGTCGGATGACGAGCTGGAACGGGTCGGGCAAGAGAGGCAGGTTGTCGCCCGATGTGCGCGTGTAACCGTATGTGCCCAGAAGGGCGAGCTGTACCAGATGCCCCAGTGCCCATGTGACCGAGTAGCCGTTACCTTCCATATACCCGTCTTTCGCTTCCGCCGCGCCTACGATTCGTGCTATCTCCCGGCCTACACTCTGCTTTTCTGCTATAATTGCTATCATAAGTAAAAAAGAATTAAGCCGTTCCCCGAAACGCTGCGGCTCCGGGAAACGGCAGGTTGAATACTATTGTCCGATGGGTCTGATCCCGTTGATTTCCAGTAACGGGGAGTCGTTCTTCCGCACCAGCTGAAGGGTGGCGTCCATGACGACATCCACGCCGAGCAATACCAGACTGAGGGCTATCACGTTCGTTCTCTCGCCTCTGAGGAGGGTGTCGAGTTCTCCCGCCATTTCCAGTTCGTCCTTCAGGATGCCGATGGCGGCGAGTTCTTCCCAGTTCACGTCTTCCACCTTGAAAGGCGTGTTGTTCTTGTTTTCTTTCATCTTCGTGAAAATTTTAATCGGTTTATACTGCTTTATCCGGCCTTATTGGCTTACGCTTCGTCTGGAAGAACGTTTTTTGCCCTGGCTCTCCGCCTGTTTGTTCTTGTTGGCCTCGGCTACCACGTTGCGTTGCGTCGCGCTGCGGTCACGGTCGGGATTCCCGTTGTAGTAGTTCAGCTTGCCGCTGTTGAAGTCGGCCTTGACATACTGGGAGAATTTCTTGCCGTCGTACCCCGTCATGCCCTCCACGAGCACGGCCTTGCCGTCCTGGAGTTGTCCCCGCTGTTTGGCCGTCAGGACAACGCCCCATATTTCCGCCGGGATCTTGAACTCCTCACGCTGGTCGAAACCGTCCGGGGTCTTTGAATACTGCGGGTTGCCCGTTTCCATGTTGAGCCTGACGAAGGAGGAGAATACCTCGCCTCTGCGGCTGATCATGTCCTTGATGAAGATGGCCTTGCCCTCACTCAGTTCCTTTTTGTCCTCCGGTGTCAGCTTGACCCCGTTGAGTTCCTTCGGGATGTAGATTTCCCTTGCTCCCTCCGGGGAGTCGGGGTTATATCTCGTGTACGCGGGACGGCCGCTGGCCTCGTCGAGCTTGACGAAAGCGGAAAAGACCTCGCCGTCCTTGCGCCTCATGTCCTCCACGAAGATTGCTTTGCCAGCGTTCAACGCCTCAATCTGTTTCGGGGAAAGTGCCACACCGCCGAGTTCCTGACGGTTGAAAATCCTGTCATTCTGAAAAATGTATTCGAGTCCCTTGCGGTCGGCGTTGAACTGGAGGTAGGCATCGAACGAATTGCCGGCTTTCGACGTCATGCCTTCCACGTAAATGGCCTTGCCTTCACGAAGCTCGGCCTTTTCCTGGTCGGTCAGCGTCACGCCGCTAATTTTCTCGGGGATATAGGCATTTTCCGCCTTCATTGCCACGATTTCGTTGGTCAGCCTGTCGATGCTGAGGAACGAGGGCACGTCCTCATTACGTACCCTGAGGTTCACCACACGTCCCATGTTGCCGCTTTCACGCAGGTTTTTCTTGTCCTCTTCGGAGAAGATATGCCCGAAGAACGGTCTTTCGAGGTCGGGCTGCTGGCGTATGCCATGTATGCCCAGCACCACGGGGCCTTGCGTGGATTGCTGGAACGAGAGACGGGCATCCGTGCGGAGTACGGCGGAGCCGAAGTTCATGCTGATGGGAACGACCTGGTTGGTCTTGTAGCCTTTGAGCATCGAGTCCAGGAGCCCGCGCTCCTGAAGGTATTCACGGGACAGTCCGAAGTGCTTGAGCTGTTCCCAGTCGATCATCGATTCGTTGAACCGGTACTTGGGCTGGCCGTCCTGTGCGGTCTGCGCCTGGGTGGTTTGTTCTTGCTTTGCCATTTCTTTGTCATTTTGATTGTTGATACTCTGTTCTTTGCCTTTCGGCGTGATGTCGTACTTCGCGAGGAACTCCTCCACCGCGTCGGTCTTCTTTCCCGCGGCGAGGTCTTCGATGGCCTGTCTGACTTTCGGGTCATCGAGTGCCTGCTCCTTGACGGAGAGGATACCGAAGCGGGTCGGGTCTTTCAGCTGGCTCCAGAGGTTCTTGACGAAACTCTCGAACATGTTCGCGTAACGGTCGAGTTTGAGGAACGAGTTGCGGTTTTCCTCTTTGGCGGGTACGGATTCATACCTGCCGTTCTTGTCGAGTTTGGTGACTGCTTGCAGAAGCAGTTCCATTTTGTCAAGAATAAGGATGATGTCGCTGAACTGCTCGTTCTCAACGACCGGAGGGCTTTGCTTCGGGGTGTCACCCCTGATGTTTTCTGCTGCCATAAACGGATGTTTTAAGCGTTAATAAAATCGTTTGTCGATGCAAATATATAGGCTTAATATATTTAAAATATTGATATACAAATAGTTGTCGATACGTTTCATCGGATGACATCACGTTACACCGCAGAAGGGCGAACCGCAGTGGAGAAAAAGCCGGAAAGGCACGAAAAAAGAGCGACGGACACGACAAGGGGCGCAACGGGAACGCAAGGGGCAGGACACCCGCAAGCAAAGAAACAGTATTATGCAGAAGAGTGAGGCGAGCCGCTTTTGTCCCCGCCTTCTTCGGGAAGATGAAAACAGGAAACAGACTTTTGTGGGAGTGTGATAATATCGGAAAAGCCCCGGGATTTTTCGGGAAGCGGACGGAATACGGCTTTACCGTCCTTGTCCGTATTATGCGTCATCGTTCGGCTTCGCCTGCTAAGTCCCAGGCCTTTCCCCAACTCGGAAAGGCTGAACCTGCGCGTTTTTTAGGCGAAAAAATTACCGCAGGGAATTTTTTGCCTAAAACCCGTAGGGCTTGAACGCGACACGGTTCGGACTTCCGAGTTACCTTCAAAAAGGACTTGGCCGGCGGAGCGTACCATGATGCCTATGACACAAGGATGGATGAAGTCTGCAAATTATCGGCACTATTCCGGTTTAGTGCCGAAATTTTGCGAATAATGGGATTTCGATTGGACTGATTGTTGAGACGTGTTATTGGAAATACAAATTATCGGCACTATTTTGAATTAGTGCCGAAATTTTGCTAACTTTGCAGAGAAAACGGATTCAAGATGAGTAACGAAACGACAACAGCCATACTCGATTATGCCGAAATGCACCATGATTTCAGCATAGAGGACTTGTTTGCCTATCTTCACGAGAGAACCGGCATCAACAGGTCTTCCTTGTCATGGTATCTGTTCAAACTTGTAGATGGTAACGCACTTGTCAGAATAGGACGTGGCATGTATGGCAAAGTGGTGAAGCAATCCTTTTCTCCGAAACCGGCAGATGAAGTGAAAAAGGTATATGAACTGCTGCAAGCAAATTTCCCGTTTGCCAGGTTTTGTGTCTATCAAGGTGAAATCATCGCACCGTTACAACATCATCTTTCTTCCAATAGTGTAATCTACGTGGAAACGGAAAGGGATTCGGCGGAAACCGTTTTCAATTTTCTGAAAAACGAACGCCTGAAGGCTTACCTTCGACCGGACAAGGAAATGATATACCGTTACGTGGATATGGACCGCAGGGCATTCTTTGTCAAAAATCTGGTTTCGGAAGCACCCTTGCAGAAAGTGTCCGATGTACCGATGCCTACATTGGAAAAATTACTGGTCGATATATTGAGGGACTCCGACTTTTTCTATCTGCAAGGCAGTGAAAGCGAACATATCATAGAAAATGCCTTTAACCTTTATGCCGTCAACCGAAGCCGGCTTTTCAGGTATGCCGGCAGACGGAAGGTGAAGGAAGAATTATCGTCCATCCTGAATAATTTGAATATACAATGATAAAGAAAGAATGTTTCACGACAGAATGGATCGGGCAGGTTTCATCCGCATTGCATTACAATGACAAGAACCTGATAGAAAAAGTAATCCGTGCCTTGTCGCTGCTTGAAATGTTGGTCGGGGCCGGTTGTCCTCTGGTTTTCAAGGGCGGAACGGCATTGATGCTCATACTCGGAAAGTCGGCCCATCGTCTGTCCATTGACATTGATGTGATTTGTCCTCCTGGGACAAATATCGAGGATTACCTGAAAGCGTTTGCCGATTTCGGTTTTACTGCTCTGGAACTTGTAGAGCGCAAGCAAAGGAATGACGCCAACATCCCTAAAAGCCATTCCAAGTTTTTCTACCAGATAGCCTACCGGAATGATGCGGACGCGCAATCTTACATTTTGCTGGACGTATTGTACGAAGATGTTCATTATTTACGGACCCGGCAGATAGCCATAGACAGCCCGTTCATCCGTTTGGAGGGAGAGCCGTTAATGGTAACGGTTCCTTCCGCGGAAGATATTCTCGGGGACAAGCTGACGGCTTTCGCTCCCAACACGACCGGGATACCTTATTATAAAAACGGCAAGTCCTGCTCGATGGAGATTGCCAAACAGCTCTATGACGTGGGCAGGCTGTTTGAGAATGTATCGGATTTGCAGATCACCTCACAGGCGTTCCGTAAGATTGCAGCGGTGGAACTTTCATACCGTTCTTTAGGGACTGATGCGGGACTGGTGTTCAACGATATTCGCCAGACGGCTCTTTGCATATCCACACGGGGCAAAGCCGGAGAAGGAGATTTCAATCTGATACAGGACGGTATTATTCGTGTCAAGTCGTTCATGTACAAACAACGTTATCTGATAGACAACGCCATTATTGACGCGGCACGGGCGGCTTATCTGGCCACGCTGATTGAAAAAGGCGTTACACGAGTGGAACCGTACCCGGAAAATCCGAACGATATAAAAGATTTGGTTATCCGGACTTCATTGACAAACAAATTGAACAAGCTGAAATCCAATTTACCGGAAGCCTACTACTATTGGGCTAAAACGAGCGAGTTGCTGGAATCTTGAAAAGGAATACCCGAACTTGAAATAGTGGATTAGCATACTACAAGAGAAGCCGGTTCAAATTACAGACGGACTTGAACCGACTTTTTCTATAAGAGGGTATTTTGATGAGTATCAGGTATGGATGCTCCATCCATGAAACGGTTCCAGCAGAACGGAATACGACCGGTCGGGATTGCCGTGATAGATTAATCCCCCGACGATACCTGTCTTTCCGTCCGGATAGCATTCCCTGAAACCGAACGAGTGGGGAGCGAAGTCCCGGTAAAGTTCTATTTCACACGGACAGTTGGGATTGTTCTCCCACTGTTCCAATCTTTTCAGGCAATTATCCAGCGATGTGTCGCCGATTTCCTTGGCGTACTGCACTACCTTGTCGTAATGTTCCTGACATAAGATTTTCATACTGCAATATTGTTTAATGGTTTGACATAAGCTTCATTCAATAGTGGTACATTTTCGTTTGCACAAGCATTTTTCAATGAAAGCCAATACTCCCCGGATTCCGTGTGTGCCTTGCACATACTTGATGCAATTCTTTCCATTGTTCGGTCATCTACGGCATTACCGTCATAACCTTGACTGAGGAGGTCATCCCTTGATACGACCGATACCGTGAAGAATCCCTCTTCCATATGGAGTTTGTTGCAGATTTTCCGGGATAGCTCCAGTGCTTCTTTGTCATCCGAATGTCCGGAAAGCCATTCTGCACATTGTTTCAATAACTGTTTCATAATCATACCATTTTATTTGTTACAAGCTCTTTCAAAAGAGTGGATTTCTGTCACAATGAAATCCTCGCCGCCAAATTCGCACAATGATTTGAGACCGGAGAAGCCGTCGCAGTAGAAGAAAACATCATCCTCTTCATCGGGATTGTTGTCTGAAGAGAGCCGGATGTTTACAAGTTCGCTGTTATTGTCGTCTTTCCACACGACAACGCAAACGGCGTATTCGGGTTCCTCTTTCTTTTCTTCCACGTACCGTTGATATATCCGGTCGATTTCCTCCTTTACTTCGTCCGTGTCGGTCAGCACTGTTCCGTGACCGCACTTCCCGCACCAGCCGTATTGGAATGACTCGTCGGTATAATTGTGGAACTCCTTCGTGTTGGGGTCAATCATGGCTTCACAACTTACTTTCGTGCCGCCGCATTTTGTACAGATTACATTCATGTCGTTTCATTTTCAGATAATAAAATCCGGCTTGCAGACCGGGAGGAGCATTTACGTCCTCAGGTCGCAAGCTGGGAGATTGATTCATACGATGCCTACGCTTCCGTTTCTTCAAGCAGTTCTTTAATGAAGTCGATGTTCCGGCGGTTCATGTACGACTGCCAGCAACTGTTGTAACGCGACCAGCGGAACCCGTGCTGTTTGAGGGAGGCACGGATTTCCTTGGCGGGGATGTCATCGAAAAATACCTGAAGGCGGTTTTCCGGATAGTTTTCCACCACCCGCGCACCGTTAATCGTGTATTCCTTTTCCGGTGTGGCTTTCATCCGCTTCGCCAGTTCCAGCCTCTTTTTGATACGGTTGATGTTGGCGTTGTTGTTGGAAAGCGAGAATGACGGAAAACCGATGTGCCCGTAACACGGGGTAAGCAGTTCGACGGCACTTTTTTCCGAGTATCCCATTTCCACCAGCCGGGCCTTTTTCTCCTCTTCGGTCAGTTTCTTGGTCTTGACCACCTTGTTTGCCGCTTTCATGTCCTCCTGTGCCTTGACCAGTTCGGCCAGCTTCCGCTCCAACTTTTCCACGGCATTGTCGTCATCCAGATAGATGGCGTTGTTGTTCTCCGCCGCTTCCGCTTTCCGCTCGTAATAATCCGCTTTCTCTGAGGCCTTCACACTTTGCCCCATCTTGTTCCAGATCTTCTCCCGGTAGTTCCTGTCCGCTTGCCCATGGACGGGTTGCCCCATCGGGATTACACTCGCCATAGCTTCGGATTGCTTGTAGCATTGTTCCGATTGCTTTCTCGCGTTGTCTGCAAGTTCACGGTATCTGTCCGTCCTTGCCTGTTGTCTTTCTTCTCTATTCATCGCTTTTTGTTTTAAGTTGTTAATAAAGTAATTCCTTGATTCTTTTGATGGTAAATGTCCCTTTCAAGGGCTTCTCCAATTCCTTGTGCCGGAGGACACACTTGTACAAACCGGCATCTGTCCGTTCATACAATCTCACAGAAATGAACTCGTCATTTTCAAAGAGATCTTCCATTTCCTGTTGTGATGCTTTGATTTTTACATGACTTTCCATTTGTATCTCATTTTAAGTTCACTGAACCATCAACTTACGTATGATACGGTCCAGTTCGGTTTCCCATTTTCCTGTTCCGTCTGTCATCGACGGATAGGTCAGTTGCTGCCACTGCCGATAATCGAAAACTTTCATTCGGAGCGGATAATAGTCGAACAGTTTCCGGTTTCCGAAGAATACTCTCAGGTGATTGGTTCCGACTTCCATCAGTTTCAGACCGTAACGGTTGAGAATCTCATGGAATCTTTTCATCGGTGTGAAGTTGCTTCTGCTCATAACTGCGTTTTTTTGAGTTAAATATCTGAGGCTCCGGGGAGCCACTATTTCCTTTTCTTACCTGCCAGACCGTCCTGTGCCCGGATAGTGCAAGGCTTTGCGAAAAAATACCGGAGCCGGAACGGCGAGGATGATTTTTTCAGCAAACCCCGACGGGGCCCCGGCCTTGCACAATCCGTCGGGGCGCAGGACTACCTTTGCAGGTAGAAAAGAAATAGTGCATTTGTTTTTTAGAAGTGCTTGTGATGAAGGCATAAAAAAAGAAAAGCGGAACATGCCGTCCGACACATTCCGCCACGATGATATAATATATAGGTATGCCGGTTACTGCTTCTCTTGCTTTCCGTCCTCCTGCGGAAGCAGGTGCCTGAGGTTCGGATCGTTGGCTATACGCTCCATCTCATCCTCGATAATCTGCACCACGTCCGCCTTGATACGCGTGTAGTTCCGTTCTATCTGTTGCTGCATGATGTCGTTGCCCTCGCTGTCCTTGAACTCGTTGATGACGGGTATCTTTTTGTAAGCCTTGGTTTCTGCCGCCACTTTCTCGGTATCCACGATAATGCGGGCATGGAAAATCTTCTGTTCGATTTCCTCCCCGAAATTATCCGCCACGCTGCCCACGAACGTACCTTGCGAGAGATTGGCTATTTTGGATGCAGGAATAAGCGAGTCCATTTGCGTATTGATGGAGGTCGAGGTATCTTGCCGGTTGATGGAGAGCGACTGCCGTTGTTGCAGGATTTTACCGAAACGCTCCGAGAGATTCTTGGCGGTTTCTCCCACCACCTGCCCGCTGAAAATATTGCCCACCGTATTTTGGATGACCTTCGCCTCCTTATCACCATAATCCCTCGCTAACTGACTGAAATCCTGAAAACCGAGACAGACGGCCACCTTGTTGCTTCGGGCAGTGGCGATCAGATTGTCGATACCCCGAAAATAAATGGTCGGAAGCTCGTCAATGATGATAGAGGATTTAAGCTGTCCTTTCTTGTTTACCAGTTTCACAATTCTGCTGTTGTACAGTCCGAGCGCGGCGGAATAAATGTTCTGCCTGTCCGGATTATTCCCCACGCAAAGGATTTTCGGGTGTTCGGGATTGTTCAGGTCAAGCGTGAAATCATCGCCCGTCATCACCCAGTACAATTGCGGGGAAATCATCCTCGAAAGGGGGATTTTCGCGCTCGCGATCTGGCCATAGGCTAAGCACCCGGCGCCTTGCCGTGTTTTATCACGGTAGGTTTCCAAGCACTCGCCTCCGAACCGTGCATACAGGTCTCCCCGTACACGGCTCTCCACCTTCTCATTCAGTCTAACTTTCCTGCGTGTATCTTGTGATGACATACTGAACATACTGCTAATGTTTTACGTTTACGTGAAATCATTTTAATCTCCCAATCCCTTTTGCCATTAAGGTCTTTAAGTTTACGTATATGGTGCATTTCGAGGTTGTCCGTAGCACCGCAGTTTTCACATACCCGTGCTTGAAGTCTCTTGATTAAACCATTTCTGCCGCCCGTTATGGCAATCGTGTTGGGTAGTCTGTCATCTAAATACCGATTAGGCAGTTCCTTACGTTTAAAGCCTTTGTCATAGAACTCACGTTTGAACTCATATCCATTTTTATTGGTGTACGGTATGGCAAACACTCCGTTTTTCTTGTACCTTGCTATGATTTTCTTTTTCGAGGTACTGTATTTTGCGGCATATGTCTTATACATACTGTATTCCATTATATTATAGAATGAATCTATCACAGGACTGTTGTTTGCAATCGAATAGAAGTTATAGAACCCCATGATTTCGGAGTTATATTGGCTTATAATCTCCAAATCATCAAGACATCGCATGTATGAACGACCTTTTGGCTTCCAGACTTCCTTTCCATTTTGTACGGTGATTTTTACCGCATCATATTCAAGGAGTTTCTTTCTCATAACCTCGGTTGTCACATACAAAACTATCTTGTGGTCTAAGCTTCTTGTTAAATGTCCGTTTTTATCCCTATGGGTATCGTTTGACTTTCTCACGAATATGTCATATCCGAGAAATTTAGCATGTTTCCTTGCATTAGTAATCAGCGTTTTCTCATCAGATAGTTCCAATTTCAATTTTTCAGCCATAAATTTCTTTATGTCCTCTTTGATATGGATACAGTCTTCTTTACTGCCAATAATACCAATTAGGAAATCATCCGCATATCTCACATATTTCAGTCGTTTCATGTCCGAGTCCATTTCATCACTTGCGGGATACTTAAGACGTTCTTTAACAATCTCTTTGATTTGCATCATCAGTCGTTGACGTTCAACTTCGTCCGTTGACTTTTTTAGCTTCTCAACTAACTTGGCTTTCCGTTGTCCAAAACGTTTTACTATCGGATTTTCTTTACGCCTTTTCCCTTTATCAAATCTATTGATGTATTCCTTAATGTATTTGTCAAACTTGTCAAGATAGATATTTGCCAATATGGGACTTATTATTCCACCTTGAGGTGTTCCACTATACGATTTGTGAAATACCCAATCTTCTACATACCCGGCATTCAGGAACTTTCGGATAAGACGCAGAAAGCGTACATCCGAAATACGTTCTGAAAGAATTGCTATCAATACTTCGTGGTCAATATTATCAAAGAAACCTTTGATGTCTCCCTCGATAAACCACTTTGTATTGTTGAATCTTTTTTGGACGTTCCAAAGTGCAGTCTGTGGACTTCTCTGTGGTCTGAAACCATGAGAGGAGTTTTCAAAACTACCCTCATAGATTGCTTCCAAAATCATTCGAATAGCTTCTTGCAGGAGCTTGTCAATGAATGACGGAATACCCAGCGGTCGCATCCTCCCGTTTTTCTTGGGAATATACACCCGTTGAGAGGGATTCGGCTGATACGTCTCATCTTTGAGCGTATCAATCAACCGTTCAATATGAGATATACTGAAGCCGTCAACGGTTTTTCCGTCAACACCTTTGGTCATATTACCCTGTTTTGCATATATGCGTTGATAGGCAATATAGTACATCTCGTCATTAAACAGTATCCGATACAAACGTTCAAACTTGTAGTCCAAGTCGGAACTATGTTGTGTTAGACTGTTTAATATCTTCTCTGGATTTCTTTTCATGTCTCTCACATTTTCCAAAATTTGACATTAAACGATAT
>ERZ777011.2624-NODE-2624-length-13589-cov-17.733412_pt1 | contig 13589 bp, 12 predicted proteins | sample MGYA00374964_ERZ777011 | MGnify/ENA primary metagenome ERZ777011 (study PRJEB29310, sample SAMD00008975) | mouse gut metagenome | study: EMG produced TPA metagenomics assembly of the Metagenome analysis of fecal microbiota from mouse which was promoted...
GGTGTCAAATAAGCTGGCTCAACATATACCCATACTTGGTTTGCTAAATTTCTAATAATTGCTCTTTGACTCACAGTTGATGTTTGTGCCGCATCAAAAGCTGTTCCGCGCATAATGTTGCGACAAGTTAGAATGTCCACCTTGCCAACATCTTTTAAATGCAAAACCTACATAAATACCTCTTCCATATAAATATCTCAAACTATTCCAAGATTCCATAGTTCTAACATCTGTCCATAAAATATTGCTATTACTACTTCCACTAAATTCTCTAACAGTAAGAGTTCTATTAGAATTATATGGCATCGCCTCTGAAAGTCCACGATAGTATGTCTCCATTCTGTTAACATTGTTATTATATACTAATATTTTTGCCATAAAAAAAACTCCTTCATATATTTCTTAATATATTTTATGAAAGAGTCTTATTTTTCTTTACATTTTTTTAAATTTGTTCTATAACTGGAAATTCTTTTCTAAAATTTTCTTGTGCTTCTAAATCTAAATTTACTGTAATTATTCCTTCTTGTTCATCTATTTGTTTTAAAACATTGCCATCATATGAAACTATTCTAGTTTTTCCACAAATATCTTCTCCTGTTTGGTTACAAGCACAAAAATAAACTTGATTTTCTATCGCCCTAGCAACAGTCAAAAATTCCCATGCTTTTTCGCCTGTACTTTTTCTAAAATGTGAAGGTAAAAATATAATTTGAACACCATTTTTTATTAATTCTCTAAAATATTCAGGAAATCTAATATCAAAACATATTCCTATGCCTATTTTTACTCCATCTAATTCAACTATTCCTAAATCATTACCTGGAATAGTTCTTTCAAACTCATCAATTTGCAAATCTTTCCTATTTACCTTATACATATATTTTTTATCATATCTTTTTACAATTTCACCATTTCTATTTATAACAAAACTCGTATTAGTAGTTTTATTTTCAACATTACTTTTTAATGCTACACTTCCTAAAATTAAATTTACATTATTCTCTTTGGCAAATTTTAAATATTTTTCCAATTCATCAATAGTAATGATTCCATTTTTACGATCTTTTCCCCATGCTAAGAATTTTTCTGATAAACAAATAATGTCTGGATTTTCTTTCATAGCTTGTGTTAAAAACATTATAGCCTTTTCTTCATTCTCATCTCGATTTTCTGTTGAATCCATTTGAACCAAAGAAACTTTTAAGTTTTTCATTATACAATCCCTTTCTCCTTAAAATTTTATACTTTACAAAATCCATTATTACATACTGTATCATTATTATTTTTCAAATTTTCTATAATATCATATATTTCGTTCCAATTATTTACTCTAATTATATTTTTTCCATTACAAATTTTATTAAATTCATAATCAAACACTATAACTGGAATAGTCTCACTTAACTCTTCTATGTAATGTGGTTCATCTTCCATCATAACATCTATTTTATTTTCAATGCAAATTTGCTTTTTATTGATGCTTCCTACTAATAAATTGTCATATTTTATACCATGTTTTTTTAAATATTTTTCTGTTGTTTCATAAGGTGTTTTAAACATTGGTGCCACTCTTGAAGAAATAACATTTATAGTATGACCTTCATCTTTTAATTTCTTAATCACTTCTTTTGCATTTTCTTTTAAATTTGCTTGCAAAACAACCTCTTCTAAATATTTTATACAAAAATCCATATTTTCTTCTTTTGTCCAATCAAACAAATTGTAACTCGCAAAACCTTCGTCATGCATTACTAAATTTCTTTTTACTTCTTCATCATTATATTTTTTACAATATCTTTTTAATATTGGTAATGTATCTGTTATTGTGTTATCGATATCAATTCCTATATTCATCTTTCACCTTTTTTAACTTTCTATATAATCTTTTATTGATTTAGCTGTATATGTATTTGCTTTTAATATATTTTTTGGATATCCTTCAAATACAATTTCACCACCATTTTTACCAGCACCTGGTCCTATATCTATAATATAATCTGCATCCATAATAAAATCTAAATTATGTTCAATAACTATTATCGTGTTTCCTCTGTCTATCATTTTTCTCATTACTTTTTTCAATTCTTCTATATCTTTTAAATGCAAACCTTGGGTTGGTTCATCAAAAACATATATATTTCCCCTTTTATTTAAGAAACTTGACATATTAACTCTTTGAACTTCTCCTCCTGATAAAGTATCTAATGTTTGCCCTAACTTCAAATATCCCAAACCCACTTCTTTCATTATAGTAAGTTTGTTATTTATTTCTTTATCATCTTCAAAGAATATTTTTGCTTCATCAACAGTCATTTCAAGTATGTCATTAATATTTTTTCCTCTTAATTTATATTGTAAAATTTCTTTTTTATATCTTTTTCCATGACATTCTTCACAAACTTGTTTTACATCTCCTAAAAAATGCATATCTAATTTGATAATTCCTGAGCCACCACATTTAGAACAAGCTCCACTAGAATTGAAACTAAATTCTCCTGGCTTTCTATTATTTTCCATTGCAAATAAAGATCTTATTATATCAAATACTTTGGTATAAGTTGCTACTGTACTTCTACTATTTATTCCAACATTCTCTCTACCAACTTTTATAATTGATTTATCTTTATTTATTAAATATCTTATTAATGATGATTTTCCACTACCAGATACTCCTGTTATACAAGTTAATAAATTTTCAGGAATTTTGACATCTAAATTTTTTATATTGTTAATACTAATATTTTTCAATTCATAATATTTTTTTATTTCTTTTTCTTCTTCATTTAGTTTTTTCTTTACTTTCAAATATTGTCCAGTGACAGAATTCTTATTCTCTAATAAACCTTTATAATTACCATTATATATCAACTCTCCGCCATCTGCACCAGAATTTGGACCGATATCAATTACATTATCAGCATTTTCAATAAATTTTCTATTATGTTCTACTACAATAGCTGTATTGTTATTACTTACAATATTTTTAACTGCTGATATTATTTTATTTACATCTCTTGCATGAAAACCTTGGGTTGGCTCATCCATAATATAAATCAACTCATTTAAGGTATTTCCCATACTTTTAGCTAACTTTAATTTTTGAGATTCTCCATTTGATAAAGTATTAATTCCTCTGTTTAAAGTTAAATATCCAATTCCTAAATCAATCAAAAATTTGATATCTTTTTTCATTTTATTTATTATATCATCTACAACTACATCATTAATATTTGATATAAACTCATATACATCATTTAGTTCCATACTTAAAATATCAACTAAACTCTTATTATTTACTAAAACTTCTCTTGCTTGTTTATTTAGTCTTGAACCTTGACACTCTGTACATTCCATTTGTGAAAAAAATTCTTTATCATAATCATTTATTTTCAATCCCCTAGAATCAGTTTGTCTCTTTAAAATTCTACTTATTATTCCTTCATAAGAAAAATTCTCAACAAAACCTTGACTTTTAGTTCTATATGTCATTGCTGGTGAATATAATAACTTATCTAATTCTTCTTCTGAATAATCTCTTAATTTTTTATCCATATCAAAATAGTTAATTGCATTTTGAATATGATAATATCGAGATCCAACTTTCCAAGTTCTATGTTTTATAGCACCTTCATTTAATGATTTATCAAAATCAATTAATTTGTTTAAATCAACTTTTAATTCTACACCTAAGCCTCCACAATTTGTACAAGCTCCTTTTGCATTATTAAATGAAAAATATGCACTATCATAAATTGGTGTACCTATTCTTGAATATAATAATCTCAAATATGTATAAATTTCTGTATAAGTTCCAACTGTACTTCTTGGATTTTGTCCTAATTTTCTCTGTTCAATAAGTACACATGGTGATAAATTAGAAATACTTTCTACATTAGGTCTATTTATTTTTGGTAAATTTTTTACAATATATGTTGACAATGTTTCATAAAAAGCAGACTGTGCCATTGCATATACACAATCAAAAATTAGCGAAGATTTTCCACTTCCAGATACCCCGGTTACTACATTAATTTTATGCTTTTCTATATCTAATGAAATATTTTTTAAATTATTTTCTTTTGCACCAGTAATTCTAATTTTATTATTTTCCATACTCTATTTTCCTTTTTACATATTACATGTTTTTCAAAACAGCATCAATAATCTTATTTGCAACTATTTCCTTACTTAGCATTTCTAACTGTTTTATATCATTTTTACTAATTATTGTAACTATATTAGTGTCTCCTGCAAAACCAGCTCCTTCTTGTCTTAAATTGTTCGCTATTATCATATCTAAATTTTTATTAACTAATTTTTCTTTTGAATTTTCAAGCATATTATCCGTTTCCATAGAAAATCCACAAACAAATTGATTAGTTTTATGTTCTCCAATATATTTTAATATATCATCTGTTTTTTCTAGTTCTAATGTTAATTTGCTATCTTTCTTTTTCATTTTTCCATCAAATATTTCTTTTGCTCTAAAATCAGCAACCGCAGCTGATTTTATAATTATATCTTGTTCTTTAAAATTTGCCTTTACTTCATCAAACATATCTTTTGCTGAAATTACATTTATACATTTTACAAACTTTGGTGGTTTAAGATTAGTTTTTCCAGAAATTAAAGTTACCTCAGCTCCTCTTAGCATAGCCATTTTAGCCAAAGCATACCCCATTTTTCCTGTTGAATGGTTAGTTAAATATCTCACAGAATCTATTTTTTCTATTGTTGGTCCTGCTGTTACTAAAACCTTTTTGCCTAATAAATCTTTTTCATAAGCAATTTCTTTAAAAATATATTCTAAAATCGCTTCTGGCTCTTCCATTTTTCCTTTTCCTGAATCACCACAAGCAAGTATTCCTTCATTTGGTTCTATTATCTCATATCCAAAATGTTTTAATTTTTCTATATTTTCTTGCACAATAGGATTTTCATACATCGCTGTATTCATTGCAGGAGCAATTAGCTTTTTACATTTACAAGCCATTATAGTTGTTGTAAGCATAGCATCAGCTAATCCATTTGCAATTTTACCTATAACATTAGCTGTTGCTGGTGCTATAACTACTAAATCTACTTGTTTGGCAATAGAAATATGTTCGGTTTTAAATTCAAAATTTCTATCAAAAGTATCTACCAAACATTTATTGTTTGTAAGTGTTTCAAAAGTTATTGGATTTATAAATTTTTTTGCGTTTTCTGTCATTGATACAAATACATTTGCATCTTGCTTTCTTAACATACTAACAAGTTCAGCTGTTTTATATGCAGCAATACTTCCACTTACTCCAATAAGAATATTTTTTCCTTTTAAATTCATAAATTTCTCTCCTTTTAGCTCTTCTATTTTATCACAAAAAAACTTTTTTATCAACGAAAACCTTGCTATATTTGTGTTTCAGAATATTATTCCAAAATACGAACACTTTTTTGCAAAAAACTATTGACAAATAAAATTCCTAAATGTAAAATAAATACGAACATTGATTTGGGAAACAAATTTTTAGGAGGTATCAAAATGAATTTATTTTTTAATCGCAAAAATTTAATATCTTATACAGTGGATACTGCTTTTGACAATAATCTTAGCATTAGCGTACAAAATGGTGAAGTAGTAGTTTCAGCACCTTGGTATCTTTCTAATAAACAAATACAAACAGTAGTTAGTGAAAAAACTAATTGGATTTTAGGAAAATTAAAAGAATACGAAGAAAGAAAAAATCTAGGTTATGAAAACATAATCTTGTTTGGAAAAACATATTTAACCAAAATTAACTTTAAACATATTAAAACACCAGAAGTTACTTTAAATACTAATTCAATAGATATTATATTACCAATTTCTTATAAAGAAAAAAACATATCTAGCGTAATAGATTTTATATGTAATAAACTTTATACTGAAATTGCAAATCAAGAATTAGAAGCAATTCTTGAAAAAATTAGATTAACCTTAAAATTAGCTCCAGAAAATATTGAAATAAAATATATGAAAAATGTTTTAGCTTCTTGTGAAGAAGGAGAAACTATAATTGTAAATCCTGAATTATTCAAATACAAAAAAGAAATTATAGAATATGTTATTATCCATGAATTTTGTCACTTAAAATACAAAACTCATACCAAAAGTTTTTATTCAATGATAAAAAAATATGTTCCTAATTATGAAACATTAGCTAATGATATACATGGCATGCAATACTAAGCTTTACATTTTATGTAAACTATGCTATAATAATTTTAGACATTCTTTTATTAGGCTTATTGCCCATTGTTCTCGATTTTAAACTTTTTTCTACACTAGAGAATGATGTAAATGTCAAAAAAAACCACTGTTGGAATTCACACCCCTCTAACAGTGGTTATTTTTTAATTCATTTCTCTTGCTTTTACTATTACTCTTTGGCTACTATCATTTGTACAAGTAATTAAAGTTACTTCTTTTAATCCATTTGTAAGTTGAGATGTACAATTTAAATCATCAGGAGAAACAACAAATTTATCATATACTTCATATTCTATAACTCTTCCAGTTAAATCTGTTATTTTTACTATATCTCCATCTTCAAGATTTAATACTTTACTGAAAAATTTTGCACTTCTATAATTATGACCTACTATACAATAGTTACCCACCTCGTTTGGTGCTGGTCCCCAAAAATAGCAAGGTGAAATTTTAAGTAATTCATCTATATGATCTATTGTTTCAGAAGTTTCTTTCAATACTGGATAATGTACTCCTATTGATGGAATATCTACTATACAATCTGTATAATATGTAACTCCACTTTCAGTAATTGAAGTATTTCGCTTAATTAATTCACCCGTTCTATCAACGTCTTCTTCAACAGGTTCTGTCACAATTACTTCAAACGGATCTCTTGTATTTAATATTACTACTTGTGATGCATTTGAAAACTTAATTGTTGTATCATCTACTATATTTTCTTCAAATGTTATACTTTGTAGAATTTCTTGTGAAACTTGTTCATTTTTATTTTTATCATACTCTGCATATATGTAATACGAAAATAAAATACATACCAAAAAAACAGAAATAAAGAAATCTATTTTATACATTCTTTTTTTCCTTCTCATTTCAGGTGTGATATATAATTTTTCTGCAATAAGAATTTGGTTCATTTTTTCTCCTTTCTTCACATAGTACGCTAATAATATTATAACATTATACTATTCAATTGGCAATAGAAAAACCGACAAAATATTTGTCAGTTTTTTCTTAAAATTATGAAGCTTCATCAAATATACCAGTATACATTTTATAATATACACCCTTTTTAGCTATAAGTTCATTATGATTTCCTTGTTCTATAATCTGTCCATCATTTATTACTAAAATTTTATCACTATTTACTATTGTAGATAATCTATGAGCTATAACAAAACTTGTTCTTCCTTCTAGTAATTTGTTCATTGCTTTTTGAATTTTAACTTCCATACGAGTATCAACATTACTTGTTGCTTCGTCTAAAACTAAAATCTGAGGATTGTTTAAAATAACTCTTGCTATATTTATAAGTTGTGCTTGACCTTTGGAAATATTACCTGCATCTTCTGAAATTATAGTATTATATCCTTGTGGAAGTCTCTTAATAAATCCATGTGCATCTGCTAGTTTAGCTGCTTCTATAATTTCTTCATCTGTTGCATCAATTCTTCCATATCTAATGTTATCCATAACTGTACCACTAAATAAAACTGTATCTTGTAAAACTATTCCTAGTGAATCTCTTAATGAATCTTTTTCTACTTCTCTTACATCTTTGCCATCTATTAAAATCTGACCTTTTGTAACATCATAAAATCTTGTAAGTAAATTTATTGTTGTTGTTTTACCAGCACCAGTTGGTCCAACAATAGCAATTGTTTTTCCTGGTTTTGCATCAATGTTTATATCTTTTAATATATTTTCATTCTCTTTATATCCAAAATATACATTTTTGAATTCAACATGGCCTTCTAGTTTTCCTATTTCTGGTTTTCCTACATTTTCTGGATATTCCTCTTCTTCATCTATTATTTCAAAAATTCTTTCTGCACCAGCAATTCCAGCTTGAATTACATTAAATTGATTAGCAATTTCTGTAATTGGTCGTGAATATTCTTTTGAAAATTTAGAGAATATTGTTATAGTTCCTAATGTTATTTTACCATTTATACAAAATATACCAGCTAATATTGTAGTAATTGCTGTGGAAATATTACTAATATTTCCCATAATAGGCATAACCATACCAGCAACAGTTTGAGCCATAAAACCATTTTTTCTTAAATTTTCATTTCTTATATTAAATTCGTATTTTACATCATCTTCTTTATTGAAAGCCTTAATTACTCTTTGACCTGAAACATATTCTTGAATATATCCATTAACATCAGCTAATGCTTCTTGTTGCTTTATAAATTGAATTTTATTATATTGAGCTATTTTTCCAACAACTATTAGAATTACAGGTAATGATAACAAACTTACTGTTGCTAAAACAGGGCTTATAACAAATAAAATTACTAATACAACAACTACTGTCAAAACTCCTGAAATTAATTGATTAATACTTGTATTTAAAGCTGTACTAATATTATCAATATCATTTGTAATTCTACTCATAAGTTCACCATGTGGATGAGTATCAAAATATTTTATTGGTAATTTTTGAATTTTCTTAAATACTTCATCTCTCAATTGTTTTACAACTTTTTGAGAAACTTTAATCATAAGTTTTGATTGTACAAAAGAACAAACTGCTGTTGACATACAAATTAAAAATAAAATAATTATCATTTTTATACATCCAACTTTGGCTTCTACATCAGCAGGGTTTTCTAATAATGGAACAATATAATCATCTATAATTGGTTGTAATATTAATGATTGGCTCGTATTTAATACAACATAAGCAATAATAAAAATTAAAACAGCCACTAATATTTTTTTACTTTCATCTAAATATGTTAATAATCTTTTTAATGTACCTTTGCTATCTTTCGCTTTATCAAGATTAACACTCATTGGACCTCTACCACTAGCTGTACTCATTGGCTTTTTTATTTTATTTCTTGACATTTTATCTCCTTCCTGTTATTCTTCTGGCATAACTTCTTTTTGAGATTCACTAATCTCTTTATAAATTTCGTTGTTTTCTATTAATTCTGCATGTGTACCATTTCCAACGATTGTACCATCATCTATAACTAATACTCTGTCTACTTCTTTACAACTACTTATTTTTTGAACAATCATAAAAATAGTTGTATTTTTAAATTCAGTCTTTAAAGCTGTTCTTAATTTTAATTCTGTTGTACTATCTAATGCACTAACACTATCATCCAAAATTAAAATTTTAGGTTTCTTTACTAATGCTCTTGCAATAGCTAATCTTTGTTTTTGACCACCAGAAAAATTTGAACCTCTTTCTTCTATCCAAGATTCATATTTATCTGGTAAACTTTCAATATATTCATCTATTTGAGCTACTTGACAAGCATGTTTAATTTCTTCTAATGTTGCATCTTTCTTTCCCCATCTAATATTTTCCATAATAGTACCAGAAAACAATCGATTTTCTTGAAGTACCATTCCAATACTATCTCTTAGAGTTTTCATATCATAATCCCTAGTATCTATTCCATCTATTTTAACACTACCTTTGGTTACATCATAAAATCTAGGAATTAAATTTACTAATGTAGATTTACCAGTTCCAGTTGAACCAATAATTGCAACCATTTCTCCACTATTTACTTTACATTTTATATTATTTAAAATTGCCTCTCCCTTAGAATCTTTAAATGAAAATTCATCAATATCAAATTCTACTTCACCTTTTTCAATGCTTTTTGAAATACAATTTTCTTTATTATCTACATCTGGAATTTCATTCAATATTTCTGAAATACGATCGGTTGAAGCTTTTGCTCTTGAAAAATTCATAAATATCATTGAAAGCATCATTAGTGACATAAGTGTCATTGTCATATATGTAATTGAAGCACTAATTGCACCAACTTCTATTGTTCCTGATGCACCAATCCATAAAACTGCTGCAATGGATAAGTTCATGATAAGCATTAAAGTTGGCATAAGTAAAATCATAATATTATAACTTTTTATTGTAATATCCATAAGTTCTGTATTTACTTTGTCAAATCTTTGATTTTCATAATCTTGTCTAACAAAAGATTTTACAACTCTTGCACCAATTAAATTTTCTCTAATTACATTATTTACATTATCAATACTTGTTTGAACAACTTTAAATAAAGGAAATCCCTTTTTAATAATAAGTCCCATTACAATTGCTATAAGTGGAATCAAGGCTAAAAATATTAATGCTACTTTTGGACTCATAGTAATCATCATAAAAATTCCACCTATTAACATTACTGGTGTTCTTATTACCATTCTTAAACACATCTGAACTAATTGTACTAAAATTTCTACATCATTAGTAATTCTTGTGATAAGTGATGCTGTTCCAAATTTATTAATATTACTAAATGAAAATTCTTGTACTTTTTCAATTAAATCTTTTCTTAAATTTGCACCAAATCCATAAGCTGCTTTTGAAGAATAATACATTGCCAAAAATCCACCTATCATAGATATCATTGAAACAATTATCATATATATTCCCATTCTTATAATGTAATCTTTGTCTCCATTTGGAATACCTATATCCATTATTTTTGAAGTTAAGAATGGAATAGATATCATTCCAGCAGTATCAACTATAATAAATAATGGTCCAAGTATTGCAGACTTTATATTACCTTTTAAATATTTGAATATATTCATTATTTAGAAGCCTCCTCCTTTTCTAATTCTTCTTTAAAATTATTATTTATTTTAGATAAAATATTTTTAAAAGTTTCTATTTCATCTCTGCTTAAATCTTTATAGGCAATTTTATCTAATTTTTGTTTAAATTGCATACTTTTTTCATGCAATTCTTTTCCCTTATTTGTGGCAAATACTTGACTTAATTTAGAATTTTTTTCATTTTTTTTAATTTCTACTAAATCATTTTTTGCCATACGATTTAACATAACATTTACTGTTGATGGCTTTATTCCAGCTAATTTTGCTAAAATTTTTTGATTTAATCCAGGATTACTTGTAACTATATCTAACATAAGTGGTTGCCCAACATATAAACCTAGCTTATTAAGACCTATTCTTAAAATACTCCCTTTTAAATATATTAATTCATCAATTTCATCTTTATTTGGAGAAACAAAACCATTCATCATTTTTACCTCTTAAACTTATTGTACATAATATTTATTTAATAGTTTATCAAAAATCCCTCTATTAAACAAAAAATTAGTCGACTAACTAAGTATAATTCAATTTTGTTAATTAGTCAACTAATTTTATAATATTTTTAGAATTTTTTTAATTCTTTTTGTAACAATGCTAATTCATCTTCTAATACTTGAATTTTAGAATTTATCGTTTCTTTTCTTCTTCTAAATAAATTTTCATCTTGGAGTTCCAATTTTTCTGTATAAGGAAAGTTATTTTTTATTTCTACTATTTCAGCGTTTATTTTGTTTTTTAATTCTTCAAGTCTTATTTTTTCTTGTTTATAAATATCTAACTCATCAAAAAATAATTCTTGTTTTTTACAGTTATCAAATTTTTTTATAGCTTTCAAATTACCAGATTTATATGCTTCAAAAATTTCATTAAATAATTTATTATCTTCTTCGGTATTATTTATATTTATCTCAGGTGAATAATCTTTAACTAAAATTAAATAATGAGAATTCAAATCATTTACTTCATTCTCAGAAGGTATTTTTTTCAAACTCATGTCAATTGCATCATTAACAGCATCTCCCATTAAAGATACTTTCTTGTCTTCTTCATCAAATTCCTTCTTTATAAGCAATGGTAATTCCTCTGGCTTCAAGTTTATTTCTTTTAAATAATATATCATCTTCTTAGCTTTTTGAAGTTTATTTTCAACTATCATTTGCTTATATTCCAAAGCACCAATTTTAAGCATATAATCTAATTCAATATATTTGCAAATATGATACTTTAAAGCATCTCTATGAGCTAAACATTTTGCAACTGTTAATCTTAAAAAATTAATTTCATAAATATATTTTGTATATTCTGGAAGAATTAACTCCATATTTTCTTTATCCTTTCAACTGCTTCCGCAGTATTTTCTTTTGTACCAAAACCTGTAAGTCTAAAATAGCCTTCACCACTTGGACCGAATCCAACACCAGGAGTTCCAACTACATTAGCTTTACTTAATAATTTATCAAAAAATTCCCAAGATGTTATTCCATCTGGAACTTTCAACCAAACATAAGGTGAATTAACACCACCAAAAACTGTAAATCCAGCTTCTTGTAAACCATTTTTTATAGTTTTTGCATTTTCCAAATAATATTTAATATTTTCTCTTATCTCTTTTTGACCTTCTTCACTATAAACAGCTTCTGCTGCTCTTTGGATAGGATAAGAAACACCATTAAATTTTGTTCCATGTCTTCTACTCCATAATTTATGTAATGAAATTTCTTGACCATTCTCTGTATAACCTACTAAATTTTTTGGAACAACCATATATGCACATCTTAATCCTGTAAATCCTGCTGTTTTAGAAAAACTTCTACATTCAATTGCAACTTCTTTTGCACCTTCAATTTCATATATAGAATGAGGTACATCTGATTCAGTAATAAAAGCCTCATAAGCTGCATCAAATAGAATAATTGAACTGTTTTCTCTTGCATATTCTACCCATTTTGTAAGTTCTTCTTTTGATAATGTTGTTCCAGTAGGATTATTTGGATAACACAAATATATAATATCTGGTACTTCTTTTGGTAATTGTGGAACGAAATTATTTTCTGCTGTTGCTGGAATATATATAATTTTATCATATTTTCCTGTTTCAGAATTATAATTTCCAGTTCTTCCTGACATTACATTTGTATCTAAATATACTGGGTATACTGGATCAGTAATTGCTATTTTATTATTAATTGAAAAAATATCTACAATATTTCCACAATCACATTTAGCACCATCTGAAATAAATACTTCATCAGGACTAATATCTACTCCTCTTTTTTGATAATCAAATTCAACAATTTTATTTCTTAGGAATTCATATCCTTGTTCTGGTCCATATCCTCTAAAAGTTTCTGAATTTCCCATTTCTTTTACTGCATTTTCCATAGATGAAATAATAGAATTTGCTATTGGTCTTGTAACATCACCAATTCCTAATTTAATAATTTTTGCATCTGGATTTTCTTTTTGAAATTCAGATACCTTTTTAGCTATAGTTGAGAACAAATAACTATCTTGTAATTTTAAAAAGTTTTCATTTATTTTAATCATTATTTTCCTCCTAATGATTATATATGCAATTAAAAATAAATTATTATTCTTAAAACTATTACAACTATATCATTATATCAATATTTTTTCAATAGCCAGTAAATATATTTGTTTAAATACAAAATAAGAAAAGTTGTTTCGCCACATGTGAAGATTGCTTTGCAATCACACGAATTTATGTAACTTAACC
>ERZ777011.2625-NODE-2625-length-13588-cov-7.281830_pt1 | contig 13588 bp, 11 predicted proteins | sample MGYA00374964_ERZ777011 | MGnify/ENA primary metagenome ERZ777011 (study PRJEB29310, sample SAMD00008975) | mouse gut metagenome | study: EMG produced TPA metagenomics assembly of the Metagenome analysis of fecal microbiota from mouse which was promoted...
GCATCACGGTAAGCTATTCTTCTAAATGGTGGTTTTGTTACTTCTTTATTAGAAAATTTAGTGAATGTATCATAGAAGATTTCTTCTCCAATACTTAATACTTCATCTTCTTCAACAAAACTCATCTCTAAATCTAATTGGTAAAACTCTAGTGTTCTATCAGCTCTTGCATCTTCATCTCTAAAACATGGAGCAATTTGAAAGTATTTTTCAAGTCCACCAACCATTAAAAGTTCTTTATAGATTTGAGGCGCTTGAGGTAATGCATAAAATTTTCCCTTAAAAAGCCTTGATGGCACAACAAAGTCTCTTGCTCCCTCAGGTGATGATGCAGTTAATATTGGTGTTTGTACTTCGGTAAATCCCAAATCATACATTTTATTTCTTAAAAAATGTAAAACTTCTGAACGTAAAAGAAGATTATCTTTTAATCTATTACGTCTTATATCTAAGTAGCGATATTTAAGACGGTTATCATCTGATGTATTTACGATATCAGTAATTGGAAATGGTAACTCATCGCATGTACTTAAAATTTCTAGGTCTTTTACATCTATTTCAATCTCGCCTGTTTCCATATTAGGATTCTTATTTTCTCTTTCAACTACTTTACCAAACACTTTTATAACGTATTCACTTTTTAATGAGTTTGCTAACCCATAAAATTTATTATCTGGACGAACTGTAACTTGAATGATACCTGAGCGATCTCTTAAATCTATAAAAATTAGGCCACCTAAATCGCGTTTTTTAGCAACCCAGCCATAAACAGTTACTTCTTCATTAACATTTTTGATATTTAAGTCTGTATTTTTTATTTTTTTCATATTTTCACCTTCAAACAATTATAAATGCATATCTAAATAATCTACTAAGTCATTTAAATTAATGCTTTCTTCTTCTTTTGTTTTATTATCTTTTATTGTAAGTTTATTTTGCTTTAATTCTTCATCATTTAAAACAATTAAATATTTAGAATTAAATCTATCGACACTTTTAAATTGAGCTTTTAAAGATTTTTCCATTAAATCTGTTTCGGCAATAAAGCCATTTAATCTTAAATCTTGAACTATATATGAAGCAGTTTCTTTTTCTGATTCGGAAACATACAAAATATAAGCATCTATTGAATCATTTATAGGAATATTTATACCTTGTTCTTCAATAGCAAGTATTGTTCTATCATATCCCATTGCAAAACCAACAGCAGGCACACTAGGACCACCAAGAGTTTCAACTAAACCATTATAGCGGCCACCGCCACCTAGAGCGTATGAGTTATTTAAAACAACTTCAAACACTGTATGATTATAGTAATCCAAACCTCTTACTAAACGTTCATCTATTTCATAGTTTATATCCATCATATCTAATAAGTTTTTTAAATCTTCAAAACGTTTTTTTGATTCTTCGTTCAAATAATCTAAAGTTTTAGGAGCATTTTTAAGTAAATCATTGTCAGCATCAACTTTACAATCTAAAATACGTAGTGGATTTTTATTTAATCTTTCTCTACAATCTTCACATAAATCATTAATGTGTGGTTTAAAATATTTAATTAATTCTTCACGATATATGCTTCTTGACTCAGCATCTCCTAGTGAATTAATTTTTATTGTTACATCATCTAAACCTAAAAGTCTATAAGCGTTATAGGCAAGAGAGATTACTTCTGCATCACTCATAACGTCATCAGAGCCAAAGCATTCAAATCCCCATTGAGTAAACTCCCTATTTCTTCCACTTTGTGGGCGTTCATAACGGTACATTTTCATGTTATAAAATACTTTTACAGGGTCAGTCATATTGCCATATAATTTGTTTTCAATAAACCATCTTACTACTCCAGCCGTTCCTTCAGGCCTTAGCGTTAATTCTCTATCGCCACGATCTTTAAAATCATAGGTTTCTTTTTGAACCATATCAGTTGATTCACCAACACCTCGATGGAATAGTTCACTTGATTCAAATACTGGTGTTTCAATATAGCCATAATTGTATTTTTCACTGATAGATGCAAGTATTTCATCAACATATGCACGTTTCTTAGCTAAATCCCCATAAATATCATACGTTCCTTTTTGTTTAATTATCATAAATTTTCCTCCTTAAATAAAAAAACCTATATAAACGTAAGGACGAACGAATCCGCGGTGCCACCTTACTTTACATAGGTACTCTTTAATCTTTTATCGCATGAATCTGCGTTTTGTATCTTGGAAGTGTTAACAAATAATACGTATGCGGCATTCTCAGCAACTAGCCTTCTCTTTCATACTTAATTAAATGTTCGGGTCTTCCTTACAAAAGTTAATATAATTATAGTTAAAAATGTTTCCTAAGTCAATAAATATTGACTTTTTTATTTAAAATAATCACCTGTATGTAAATTTACTCGTATGTTACTAATCATAGATTTTATTTGATGTTTTCTTAGTAACAGTTGATTCATTAATTAAACTGTGCAGTTATAGTTCTTATTATAATATTTTCCCTTTTTTTTGATATCTCCCTTTCTTGTTGCCTATTATAGTAAAAAACTAAAAAGTTAATAAATATTTTATTTCTTTATCATTAATGCTAAATCATGTGAATCATCAAAACTTTGACCATAGACGATATGATCAGTTTTAACATATTCTACATTATCATGTTCAAATGCATTCATTAAAAAGGCATACGATAAATTTTGTGATGTTAATCCAGACATATATCTACTAACACTTGTTATATCAATAACTCTTGATAATACAAAGTTTTCTTCATTTTTATAAGCATTTGATACAAAGTCTCTAACACTTTCGCTGAAGGCATACATATAAGCTGCCATTATTTTGCCTCCCTCTTTTACATGGGGATAAATACACCCCATAACATAATCATGAAATTGTTTGGCATTTTCAAGCGATACATTGTTACCAAAATTTAAATATTCATAGACATTAGAAAAATTTATAGCATCATATTTTCTGCCTTGAATATGTTGACTTATGTTTTCAAGTGATGAATCAATATAATTAATTTCAACACTTTTTAATTTATCTCGTAAAAGTTCATAGTTTTCTTCATCAAGATAAGGGTTAATCTGTCTTTCAAGATAATTTGGTAATCCTTTATAAGGAAATAGTTTTTTTCTGATTATACTAGGTCTTGCCATGTCATATAATGAATCCCAGTAAGCACAGTCACTTTCTTTACTTAATTCACTTCTTAACTCTTGATAAATGCGTTCATTAAAATTATCAAAATATTCCAATAATTTTTCTTTACTTAATCTTTTAGCCGCAGCTACTTTTAATGCACATCCACGTTTTGATAAATTATTTTTATCAAAAACATCAATCCTTTTAGCCCCCATATTAACAGCATTTAAAATTTGATCACCTGAAGACCCTACAGTTAAAAAATCTTCTACTGAATTAAAAGGTGCATAATAGGTACGCATATCTTCTGTTGCATGACGATAAAGAGGTGCATATTCTTGAAATTCATCCTCTGTCATATAATGAATTAACATTTTGACTAGTTGATTTTCTTGGGGAGAATTGTCATTAAGAATTTTTAATGTTTCATTAATTTCTTCTTTTAATTTTTGTTTTTCTACATAACTTAGCATTATTTTTCCTTTCTTTTTGGTCTTATAATAGTATATATTTTTATTTTTGTCAAAAAAAATTAAGGATAAACTCCTTAATTATTTTGTATATTCACAAGAGGAACATTTTACTCCATCTTTTTTATTAACTAGTAAAGAATTGCATTCTGGGCATAATTCTCCAGTTGGTTCGTCCCATAAAGCGACATCACACTTTGGATATTTGTTACAACCATAGAAAACTTTTCCTCTTCTTGTTTTCTTTTCAATAATATCACCATCACATTTAGGACATTTACATATTGTAACAATTTCTTTTTTCTCTTGTTTTATGTATTTACATTCTGGGTAATTACTACAAGCAGTAAATTCGCCATATTTGCCTCTTCTTATAACAAGATCACTATCGCATTCTGGACATTTCTCTCCAGTTAATTTTGGAGCTTTCTTTTCCATTTCAGTAAATGCTTTTTTTACCAATGGTTCAAATTCATTGTAAAACGCTTTTAAAACTTTAATATTGTCTAAATTATCTTCTGCGATTTTATCTAAGTCGGTTTCCATTTCAGCTGTATATTCAACATTTATAATGTTAGAAAAGAACTCTTGCAATTTATCTGTTGTTTCAATTCCCATCTCAGTTGGATGAAACTTCTTTTCTTGGACTAGTACATAATCACGATCTTTTAAAGTTTTCATAGTTGTTGCATAAGTACTTGGTCTTCCTATTCCTAGACTTTCCATTTCTTCGATCAATGTAGCTTCTGTATATCTACTAACTGGTTTTGTAAATTTTTGTTCAGTTTCAATATCATCTGTTGATACAATACCATTAAATTTATTAAAATCTGGTAAAATGACATCATTGGAGACCGAATATTCTTTATAAGCACGTAAGAAACCATCAAAAATTAAGATTTGTCCAGTTGTCTTAAATTTATAGTCATTATTATCAAGAATTACAGTTGTTGCAAGTACTTTAGCATCTTTCATGAGACTAGCTAAAGCACGAGCGTAGATAATTGAATAAATCTTATATTCTTCACTCGATAAATATTTTTTAACACTTTCGGGTGTACGATGAATACTTGTTGGTCTTATTGCTTCGTGAGCATCTTGAACATTTTCTTTCTTTTTTCCTTTTTTTACTGCGCCAACATATTCATTACCAAATTCGCTTTTGATATATTCAAATGTATCGTTTATAAATACTGGTGAAAGACGAGTTGAATCTGTACGCATATAAGTAATTAAACCGACTGTTTCACTGCCTAAATTAATTCCTTCATATAGTTTTTGAGCAATACTCATAACTTTACTGGAATTATAATTAAATTTATTGATACATGCTTGTTGTAAAGTTGAAGTTGTAAATGGCATTACACCACTTCTATTCTTTTCTTTTTGTTCAATTGATTCAATTTTAAAATCATTACTTAAAGATTCAAGAACTTTTTGTACATCATCTTCTGTATGTAATTCTATCTTTTCGGTTTTATATTTTTCTAAATTACTATCAAAAGATGGGAAATGAGCAGTTATGGTCCAATATTCTTCTGGAACAAATGCCTCTATTTCTCTTTCACGATCAACAATTAGCTTTAAAGCAACTGATTGAACACGTCCAGCTGATTTACCACCAGTCTTCGATTGCATTAGTTTTGATAATCTAAAACCAATAATACGATCTAATATTCTTCTTGTTTCTTGGGATTTTACTAAGTCATAATCAATCTTTCTTGCATGATTAAATGCTTCTTTCACAGCACCTTCTGTTATTTCATTAAAAACAATGCGGTCATACATTTCATCTTTAATTCCTAGTGCGTCATAAAGATGCCAACTAATAGCTTCTCCTTCACGGTCTGGGTCGGTGGCTAGATAAACAAAGTCACATTCCTTAATATCTTTTTTTAAAGCATTTATATCCTTTTTTTTGCCGGGTATGGGAATGTAGTTAGGTTCAAAATCTCCTTCTACATTTACACCTAAACCATATTTTCCAGTTGTTGAAAGGTCGCGTATATGACCTTTACTTGAAACAACTTTAAAACCACTTCCTAAATAAGTACCAATTGTATGTGTTTTAGCTGGGGACTCCACTATTACTAGTTTCATACTTTTCCTCCGATTCTTTTATTTTTAACTGCCTACCTTATTTGTACTTCTTAAGTCCTTCTCCTAAATAGTTAAAATAATTCGCTTTGATTGCTGATGCACTCATTTTTTGTCGATTTGAGATTTCCTGATTTATATAGACTAATTCCTCATTAGTATAAGACTCTGCACCTTCAACATATTTCATACTACTATTTGGAGCATGATAGTAACCTCTTTCATTTGTCCAAGAACCATCAGCAAATACGGCGCGAGATACATGACTTTTTGAAAATGCATCTGTTCCTAAATAGAGTCTTGGATCATATTTAACATTAAATAGATTTAATAATGTTGGTAGAAGATCAATAATAGTTGTGTAATCTTCAACTACTAGAGGTTCCATTTCTGAATTATAAATGAACATAGGTGTCTTGTCAACGTTTTTATTTGTTGTTGAATTACGATTAATTGTATAACCCGCATCATTTTTATTGAAAAACTCATTTATTTGTGAATCTGCAAGTCCATAAGGAAAATGATCTCCAAAAGCAGCAATTACCGTATTCTCTAATTTTCCAGAATCTTCAAGTTCTTTTAAAAGTTCTGCAAATGCTTCATCCATTACTTGCATTTTCGATAAATATCTTGATAAATTTGATGAGTATCCTAAATCGCGATATTTATCGTAGTAACGGTCTGAACATATTTGCGAATCTATGTAAGATTGATGTGGAGTAACTGTGGCAAAATAAGCCATAAATTGTTCTTCATTCATGTAGTATTTTTGAGCTGAAATAAACATATCTTTGTCATCGGCTTCTGTATAATCCGTTCTATATGGTATTTTTAAATCCTCTACCCCATAATACTTATTAGCTCCTAAATTAGGTAAGGTCTTAGCTCTTTTATAAAACTTTTGGGTATAGTCATGATAAGCTGATGTCTTATAGCCTTCATTATTAAAAACATTAAATACCCCTTCAAAATATTTATTAGATGAGTAAGTATTGGCAGTACAAGTATTATTTATTGTAAATAAACTTGATAAAACTGTAAACTCATTATTGCCAGTTGAACAGTTGTTTCTTGGAGAATAATTGTTTTTAAAAGATATTCCTTCATGGTACATTTTGTATAATGTTGGGAAGTATTCTTTATTATATATGGCAATTTCATTAACAGATTCCATCATTATAATAATAAGATTTTTTCCTTCAAACTTTCCTGTCATTTCGTTTTTTGGTGTTATTTGGCGATTAATAAAATAATTATTTAAGGTTTTATAAGTAGAATCACTTGTATTAGCAATTAGTTTTTCCCATGCTGTATCATCTATTTCTCTTTTTTGGTTTTCTTCCACCACTTCATTATTTTCCTCTGGGTTGGTCATAGTTTTTATTGTTTTACTTTCTAAATTCATAACGTATTCAGCGTCAATGTGAAGAATAGTTGCCTTTACATCGCAGAAGCCAAACACTAATACGCCAAAGTTATTTACGGTAAGATTTGAGTTTTCAGGATATAGCCATAGAGAATAATTGCTTTCAGTTTGAAGTTTATTTTTAAATTTATCGAGCCTTATAGTCGCATAGTATGCCCCACATAATGAAGCTATTATAATAACTACGACTACTTCTATGTAAATTTTTTGGATTAAATTTAAAGATTCATTTCTTTTGGTATTTTTAGTTACTAATCTATCTATAAAAATATAATAAATTAAAAATAATACTAGTGGGATTAAAATAGTATAGTGAACGAGTTTATATGAACTAAAGAAGTCTCTTATAAATTCTCCTACTTTTGTTCCTTGATCAGCATTACCAATTCCCATAAAAAATCCGATATAACTTGATAAGCCAAATTCAGCAAATTCATATATACCTATAAATAGCACATATATAATATTTAATAATCTTTGACCTAATTTTGGCAGAAAATGGCCAATAAAGGAAATACTTAACCCTAATATGAGTGATGATATAAAAATTCTTATGATAGAAAAATCATTAAATGGGGCTCCTGTAAATATTCTAACTATTAATTCTGTTGCATATGTAAAAATAGTTAAAATAATTGTATTTAAAACCACCCTATTTTGAAAAAACTTTTTGATCATTTATTTACCACCTCTTCTACTTCACTATCTTTAATTAAATCACTTATTGGTGCAAAAGTAAATCTATAAAAGTCTTTAACGCCATATTTTTTTACGGCTTCAATATGTGACTTTGTACCATATCCTTTATGGTGCTCATAACCATATTCTGGATACATTTCTCCGAGTTCAATCATCATTCTATCACGTGTGACTTTAGCAATTATCGAAGCCGCAGCAATTGAGGCCGATAATGCATCCCCTTTTATAATAGATGTTGAAGGAATTTTAATATCTAATTTTACAGCATCAATAAGTAAGTGTTCAGGAGTAATATTTAAATTTTTAACTGCTTCTTTCATTGCTTCTTTAGTAGCATTTAAAATATTTATTTCATCAATCCTTTTAGGAGAAATTACACCTATACCGTAACTAATGGCATCTTTGATTAATATTTCATATAGTTCTTCCCGCTTTTTTTCACTTAGTTTTTTCGAATCATTTAAACCTTCTAAGTGATAGTTTTTTGGAAGTATACAGGCACAAGCAACGACAGGCCCACATAATGGACCTCTACCGACTTCATCTATACCAGCAATTAAATTAATACCTTTTTTATATAAATCACGTTCATACTCTAATAAATCGTTCATAATTTTACTTCCTTTTTTTAACATCTATCGAATGTTACATTTTTTACAATCTCATTTTTAATATCATTTAAAATGGCGTTACTGACACGATCATAGTCTACTTCTCCGCCCTTAATTATTGCTCCAATTCTTTTACCTATCTTATCATATGTTTCAACTATCTCTTCATTGTCAAAACTTTCTATATTATATCTTTCTTTTAAGATAGTTGGATAAAGAGATGAAAGTTTATTTAGTATATGAACTGCAACTTCATCAACATTTAATATTTCACTTCTTATTGCTTGAAAAGATGCTAGATTAAGGGCAATTTCGTTATTTTCGAACTTTGGCCAAAGAATACCTGGAGTATCTAAAAGTAAAATATTTAGTTTTGTTTTTAGCCATACTAAATTTGTTGTTACGCCAGGACGATTTCCGACATTTGCAACTTTTTTACCAGCCAGTCTATTTATGAATGTTGATTTACCTACATTAGGTATTCCAACAACTAATGCTTTTAACTCTTTTGGCTTTAAACCTTTTTCTTTTCTTTTACTGTTAATGATATCACTTATTTCATTAGTTGCATTTAAAATTGGTTTATAATCAAAGTCTCCTTGTAAATTAGTTAAGACTACCTTTATTCCCATACTTTCGTACTTTTTTACCCACTTCTTTGTTTCTTCTAAATCACAAAGATCTGATTTTGTCATTATCATTATTCGTGGTTTATTTTTAATAACATTATCAATGTCACTTATTCTACTTGAAAACGGTATTCTAGCATCAACTAGTTCATAAACAATATCTATTAAAGGTAATAGTTCATTTATTTGTTTTTTTGTTTTGGCCATATGACCTGGAAACCAGTTTATATTTGTCGAATTTTGTCGATTATTTTCCATAACTTTTTCACTTCCTTTGAATTTTTGTTTTGCTATATTCAATTGCATAATCCAATATTGTATCTATACCTTGCATGTAGTCTTCTTTTCTTTCTTCAATTAAAATATCTGGTTTATAAATAAATGGGGAAAGTAGTTCTTCTGTTGCTTCTCTTTGAAATTCTTCTTTAGAAGAAGCACTCCATCCTAAAAATGGATGAAAATAGCATTCTGAAGCCGAAAAATAATGTCCATCTATTTCAATCCAATTACTATTACCATAGCAATTTATCGGAGTACTTATCTCTTCGCCAATTGTAATTGCACCTAAATTAATTAAATCTCTTAATGCATATCTCCCGCCAGAAAAAACTCGATAATCAGTTAAACACAGCAATTTTTTATCTCTATATTCTTCAATAAAATCCATTAATATTTTATTTAAAGAAGAATTACCGCCTGTATTTCCTCTAATATCTATAATAATTGTATCTATACTAGACAAATCTTCTTTTTTTAAATTAGCAATAGCAAGTTCTATTTTATCTTTAAACCCTATTTGGACAGAACTATGATTATAAATCAAACAATTATCAATAAATCTATATGATGCATTTTCTCCATACCGATACTTGTTATAATCAAACAATTCTTCATTAGAATGATTTTTACTTTTGTAGAACATTCTAGTCGTTTCTTCACCATCTACTTTTTTTATTCCAAAAGTCAGTTCATCAGAATTTCTTAATGATGGAAGACCAAATAATATATGTCTATTAAATAAGGCTTTTTCTAATTCGTACTTCCTTTTACCAACTGTACCATAAGTGATAACTTCTTCTAGTTCACTTACGATTGTATCTATATCAATTCCATTGATAGATATTAGTCTACCGTTCTTTAAATCATTCGGATAATTAACAAGTATTTCATCATCAAATACCCTAAAATTCATAGGCATTAAAGATACTGAATCATATTTGGTATGCGCATCTTCCGTGCCACTCAATCTCTTTATTATATAATCTATAAAATATTTAAAACTATATTCATCGTTAATATCCATAGAATTAGTTAAACTATCATATAGTTGTTCTAACTCACGTTCGCTGATTTCATGCCATGGATTAACGTGTACATTTTTATAATGCTCAATAAATCTATTATATATATTTTTGTACTTCACATCTATCATAATATAATTACCTTCCTATTATCTATACAAATTCTTCAAAACATTAGTTAGACAATCTTCTGCAGATTTATCAGTATCTGAAAATCTTATTCTAACTAATTTCCCCTTCACTTTAAATATATATGGATTTTTTGTCTTTATTAAAAACGCCAATATTCTTTCATTACTAGGTTTTCTTCTATCTATTTTTATATCTGTTATTTCATCCACATCTTCTAATTTTACATCATCAAGATTTACATTTCTGCATCTTTCTAATTTTTCTGCTAATTCTTTAATATTATATTTGTTCATAAAATCACACTCCAAACTAATTATATATTTAAATACAATTAATGTTAAATGTGCGTTTTTTTATTATGAATGATAATTTTTACTAATCTTTATTATTTTCTGAAGTTTCTAATAATTTTGTACTTTCAATAAATTTATCGAAGTCAGAAATATATAATTGGTCTTGTTTTTTCTTAAACTTATCATACTCTTTATATGCAAGTTCTTGTGCTACTTTATGAGATATTTTCCCTGCATCATGAAGTATATCTTGTCCATTAAATTGTAAAAATGCATCTAATTTTTCTACCCAATCTTGCATTGTCATTGCATTATGATTTTCTGCTTGTAATTCAGCATAATCTAAATACATAGAGACTATTCTATTTAAATTTTTTAATTCTTTTTCTGTTAAATAATTTTTAGCAATATCAACATCATATTTATAAATAGGGCCATTTGGAGATCCAGTCCAATTCGTTAAACCCATATTATCTTTTTCTGAATCGACTCTATTATAAATAATCTCCGCAGCGGTATTACCAGTTACAGAGTAATGAAGTTTGTTCTGCACAGTTTTAAAAAAAGTTTTAGTGATTTCAGAATCTTTATCATAATCGATACTACAGGATGAATATATATCAGTTATCTTTTGATAGAATCTTCTTTCACTGGACCTGATATTTCTAATTCTTTCTAATGTTCTTTCAAAATAATCTTCCCCAAAAATATAATTTGGATTTTTTAATCTCTCATCATCCATAATAACACCAGTAATTAAGTATTCTTTTAAAACTTTTGTTGCCCATATCCTAAATTGTGTTGCTTTTTTAGAATTAACACGATACCCTACTGCAATAATCATATCTAAATTGTATATTTTGGATTTTCTCCCGCCTGTACTTTCGTCGGAAATTCCGACAGAAGTTCCTTCCTTAAGTTCACCACTATTTAATATATTATTAATATGTTCTGTTATTGTACTTCTTCCTACTCCAAATAGTTCAGCAATTAGGTTTTGTGTTAACCAAATATCATTATTAATTAATAATACATTTACTTTTATATCGTTATTATCATCACGATAAATTAAAAAATCATGAGTAGTTATTTGTAAATCATTTTTCATTTATATCCACCTCTTTCTTATGTTCTTAAATGTCGTAATCACCTTTCTAATTCTTATTATAAATAGTGCCAAAATTACTATATTTTTATAATTTTTTAGTGTTTTTAACCATTTTTTAATGAAAATATGCAAGATCCAAATCGGATAATTTCCTTTATTTATAAGGGTTTAAGAGTGTTCTTAATTAAATCGTAATCAACCAATTGATATTTGTCGAATTTTGTAAATTATTGTCGTTCATCATTATCACTTCCTAAAAATTTATTTTAATTGCATAGAATATGCAATATTTTTAATTTTAAAGCCTACCTGTTCATATAAATGCCTAGCGTTTTCATTCTCTTCATTGACTGTTAATCTCAAATCAGTATAATTATTATCCTTAGCATATTTTTTTATGTATTCCAATAACTCTCTACCAATACCTTGATTTCTGTAATTTTCATCAATACCCATCGCATCGATATCTAATTCTTTTCTGTATCTATAACCATTCTTCTTTCCTTCTCTTGAAGATAAGATAATATATCCAACAATTTGTTCTTCTATTTTAGCCACAAAAATTTCACTATTCTCTATCATATTAGCAAGTTCTTGACCATTTATAATACTATCGGTATGCTCGAAAATATCCGGCCTCAACTTAACATGACATTCATGAACTTGCAAAGCTATTTTATCTATTTCTTCTAAATTTTTAATGGTTGGTATTTCTATTTTCATATTTATCTACTCCTTTTTTATCTATATAAATTTTCTAATACTCTAGTTAAACAATCTTCTGCAGATTTATCAGTATCTGAAAATCTTATTCTAACTAATTTCCCCTTCACTTTAAATATATATGGATTTTTTGTCTTTATAATAAAATCCAATATTCTTTCGTTACTAGGCTTTCTTCTATCTATTTTTATAGAACTTATTTCATCTACATCATCTAAAGTTACATCTTCCAATTTCATATTTTTACATCTATTAAGTTTTTCTTCTAATTCTTTTAAATTATATTTATTCATAAAATCACACTCCAATTAATTATATATTCAAATGTAATTAATGGTAAATGTGTGAATTTACTCATTAACTTTACTCTCTATTTTTTGTTGTTCATTAACATATCGATAATTGAGTGCATTGTCTTTAGAAATAGCAGATTTTTTTGTTTCCTTTTCATATAAATCTCTAGCACCTTTAGCAACTCCTCCACCTCGTTTGGCAACTTTCAAATTTTCTTTTAAGCCTTGTGGATGTTCTTCTCTTGCGATATCTCGTGTTGCAATCTCTCCTATATTTGTAAGTGCAACTTCTATATCAGTCATATTATCTCTTAAAGATTCTTTTCTTAGCCCTTTTAATTCCTTGTATTCATTAGCTTTCATTCCAGACCATCCTTTATAAATTTCATTGGTTAGTAAAGCATATTCTATTGGTTTATTTATGCCTCCTTCTTTCCAAATGTCCGTAAGTTTAAATCTATCTACTATTCCCATTAATCTAGCCTTAATCCATTCGTCTGTATAACCTTTATTACGATAATAATTTACTGCTCGATTTATTGCGATTTCAGGATCAAATACTTCATCAATTCTCTCACTACCAAGATTCGCTAACCATAATTTAAAAGGTTCTGCTTTTGGACTCGGAACTGATTCAATAAGTCTTAAAATTCCTTTTGTATC